>OBLI01002065.1_pt1 | contig 17853 bp, 14 predicted proteins | sample 1519701 | NCBI WGS metagenome assembly OBLI01 (sample SAMEA3663005, study PRJEB22513) | pig gut metagenome | biome: pig gut; feature: pig-associated habitat; material: faeces | place: France | collected 2012 | reverse complement strand
TCGTCGGTGCCCAGATGGCCCAGGCAGACAATGATGTCGCAGCCGGCGTCCTGCCGCATGGCCAGCATCAGATCCGTCACCTGGTAGGCGATGCACTCCAGCACCGCTCGCGCGATGTGCGCCCGTCCCGTGCCGCGGGTAAGACCCAGAATGGCGCCTCTGGCGTACATATCCCAGTACGGCGCCCCCAGCCCCGTGAAGGCCGGCACCATCACCACGCCGCCAGAGGACGGCACCGTGGCCGCCAGCTCGCTGATCTCCGCCGCAGAGGAGATGATCTTCATCTCGTCTCGCAGCCACTGGATGGTGCTGCCGCCGTTGAAGACGCTGCCCTCCAGAGCATAGTTCGTCTCGCCGTCCACCTGCCAGGCCACGCTGGTCACCAGTCCCGCCCGACTGCGCACGGGGTTGCCGCCCACGTTCATCAGCGTGAAGCATCCAGTGCCGTAGGTGTTCTTGGCCTCGCCGGGGGCAAAGCAGCCCTGCCCGAACAGCGCCGCCTGCTGGTCGCCTGCCGCGCCGCATACCGGCACTCCTGCCACCTTTTCAAAGCCCGGGATATTCGGCCGCACCGTGCCGTACACCTCGCTGTTGGACACCGGCCTCGGCAAAACGGACATGGGGATGTGCAGAATGCCGCACAGCTCCTCGTCCCACCGCAGCTTATGTATGTCAAAAAGCATGGTGCGGGAGGCGTTGGAGTAGTCTGTGACGTGCTCGCCCGTGAGCTTCCAGATGAGGTAGCTCTCCACCGTGCCGAACAGCAGCTCGCCCCGCTCCGCTCTTTCCCGTGCATGGGGGACGTTATCCAGGATCCAGCAAATTTTCGTGGCGGAAAAATAGGCATCCAGCAGCAGGCCGGTGGTGGCTTGAATGCGCTCCGTCAGCCCCCGTCGCTTCAGCTCCTCGCACAGCTCCGCCGTGCGGCGGCACTGCCACACGATGGCGTTATACACCGGCTCACCGGTATTTTTGTCCCAGAGAAGGGTGGTCTCCCGCTGGTTGGTGACGCCGATGCCCAGCACCTGTCCCGCCTCCACGCCGCGCAGCGCATCCGCCGCCGCCCGACTCTCCGAGCCCCAGATGTCCTTGGGGTCGTGCTCCACCCATCCGGCCTCGGGATAGATCTGCGGAAATCCGTACTGCCCCACCGAGGCGATCTGCCCCTCGCGGTCAAACAGGATCGCCCGCGAGCTAGTCGTCCCCTGATCCAGCGCCAAAATATACTGCTGCATCGACCTCTCCCCTTTTCTTTTTCGCTCCGGCGTGGTATACTGCCGGTAACGGGATAGTTTCCTCCGCCTGCAGGGGGCTGCATAGCGCCGTCCCTGCCGGCCGATACTGCAAGTATACCACGGAAGGAGCGCAGATTCTATGACAAATTGTGAAAATTTCCGTTTTCTCTCCTCCGACGGGAAGACCCAGCTCCACGCCTGCCTCTGGATCCCTGACGAAAAGATCAAATTTCGGGGCGTTCTGCAAATAGCCCACGGCGTGGCGGAGCACATCGGGCGGTATGACGATTTTGCCCGCTATCTCAACCAGCAGGGCATCGTTGTGGCCGGCCACGACCATCTGGGGCACGGTCAGTCCCTGCCTGAGGGCGGCATCCCCGTGTATTTCGGTGAGGAAAACGGCTGGACGCACGCTGTGGACGACATCCACGGACTCCATGAAATCCTCGCCAAGCGCTTTAAGCGCCTGCCCCACCTCATCATGGGTCACAGCATGGGCTCGTTCCTCACCCGCACCTACCTCATCCGCTACCCCGGCGAAAAGAAGGTTGCCATTATTATGGGCACCGGCTGGCAGCCGGGCTATATGCTCACCGGCGGTAGCCTCATCGCCAAGCGGTTTTACTACAAGAACGGCGGCAGCTCCACCAGCGATTTCGTCACCGCTCTGGCCTTCGGCGGCTACAACCGCGCCTTTGCCCCCAACCGCACGGGCTTTGACTGGCTCTCGGCGGATCCGGAGAACGTAGACCGCTACATCGCCGACCCTCTCTGCGGCGCGGACGCCACGGTGGGTCTGTTTCGGGATATGCTGGGGGGCATCCGCTTCAACCAAAAGCCCGCCAATTTGAAAAAAATGGACACCTCCATGCCCGTGCTCTTCATCGCCGGCGAGGACGACCCCGTGGGCGCCATGGGCAAGGGCGTGAAGCGCTCCTGCGCCGCCTTCCAAAAGGCCGGCATGCAGGACGTGACGCTGAAGCTCTACCCCGGCCTGCGCCACGAGATCCTCAACGAAAAGCCCATGCAGCAGACGGTGTACGCCGACATTCACGACTGGCTCAGCCGCTATATCTGATGCAGCTCCCGCCACAGGTTTCCCAGCCCCAGCAGGTCGATATTGCCGCTGCGGCGCAGGATCCGGGCGGAGAAAAAGCTGTCCGCCGTCAGGAGCAAAACGGCGCATAGGGTCACCTCCGACGGTATGGCGGCAATGACCGGCTCCAGCCGCGGCTGCACATACCGCACCGCCAGCGCCGACAGGACTCCCCACGCCACCCCGAAGGGAAAGCAGATGCGCCGGTTCAGATCGAGATGGGTGCCGCTGTAGTCCCAGAACAGCACCCCCAGGCATTTTTCGTATAAAAAATGCACGACATACTCCACGGCGGTGCAGAGAATGCCCCCGTAGAGCGCCAGCTGCCAGAACCGCTCCGTGTCCCCCGCCAGACGCAGCACCGCCATCATGGCCAGCCCGTACACCGGACACAGCGGCAGCAGCAGAAAGCACTTGCGCACCCGATGTCGGGCGCGCATGGCGAGGGCGTACAGCTTCTCCAGCCCGTAGCCCCCCAAGCTGTAAAACATAAATATCCAAAACCAGTACAAATCCATTCACCTCACCTCTCAGTGTCCCACCGGTGAGGGCGGGTTATGCCCGCGAAAAAATATTATCGGGAGGAACCCCCTATGACCCCTTGGGAAGAGCTGCAAAATGAATGTCTGCAGTGCCGTGCCTGCCCCTTGGCGGACACGCGGCAAAACGTGGTCTTCGGCACAGGCCGCACCGACGCAGAAGTGCTGTTCATCGGTGAAGGCCCCGGCGCCAATGAGGACGAGCAGGGTCTGCCCTTCGTGGGCGCGGCCGGAAAGCTCTTGGACGACATGCTGGCCATGATCGGCCTGAAGCGGGAGTCGGTGTATATCACCAACATCGTCAAGTGCCGCCCGCCCCAGAACCGCGACCCGCTGGATGGCGAAAAGGCCGCCTGCCTCGGCTATCTGCGGCGTCAGACGGAGCTGATGCAGCCGAAGATCATCGTGTGTCTGGGGCGCGTGGCCGCCATGGAGCTGATCCGTCCGGACTTCAAGATCACCCAGGAGCACGGCCTGTTTTTCGATAAAAACGGCATCTGGATGACCGCCCTGTACCACCCCGCCGCCCTGCTGCGGGACACCACAAAAAAACCGGAAGCTTTCGTAGACCTCAAGGCGTTGCAGCAGAAGATCCGCGAAGTCTGCCACCGTACGCCCATCGAATTTTCATGAATTTTTAATTTTTTGAAAGAACCATGCCGCATTTTAGCCGCCACGCGCCCCGAAGCCGCCGTGGCGGTTTTTGCGTCCCCCGCCTTGCATCGCGCCTCCAGCCCGCCCGTCTGTGCGCCCCAAATCCGGCAAAACGGGCGGGGCAGAGCCGCCGCCCCTGCGCATTATTTATAATGCTCCCGTAGGGGACGATGCCCACATCGTCCCGCCCGTCAAACGCACCGCACGCCCCTTTCATTTTCTCTTCCCCAAAAAGTGCATAGGCACGGCATCCCCCCCCTTCGATGCCGTGCCTTTTTTATAATTTTATAATGTGGAAAAATTACAAATTTTTACTCCTCGTAGCTTAGGTCGCTCTCGGCCACCTTCCGCAGCTCCCTGCGGCTGATGATGTCGTACATACACGGCACCACCAGCAGCGTCATCAGCGTGGCGTACACCAGTCCGCCGATGCAAACCAGCGCCATGGGCTGCATCAGCGCCGTGCCCGCGTCGCCGCCGAAGGCCATGACCAGCAGACCCAGAATGGTGGTGATGGACGTCATGAGGATGGGGCGCAGGCGGGTGATGCCGGCCTCGATGATGGCCTCCCGCCGCTCCATGCCGTCCAGCCGCAGCTGGTTGATGTAGTCCACCAGCACGATGCCGTTATTGACGATGATGCCCACCAGCATCACGAAGCCGATGAGGGACACCACGCTCAGCTCCACCCCCGCAATGAGCAGGATGATAAAGCCCCCCGTGAAGGCCAGAGGGATCGTAAACATGACAATGAACGGGGACTTCAGCGACTGGAACTGCGCCACCATCACCAGATATACCAGCAGGATGCCCAGCGCCAGCATCAGCAGCAGCTGGCTCATGGCCTCCATGATGGTTTCGTTCTCGCCGTCGAACTCGGCGGTCACGCCCTCCGGCAGCTCAAGTGCCTCCACGGCCTTTATGGCCGCCGCCGACACCTTGGTCACGTTGTATCCGTCGGCCACCGTGGCCGTGGCCGTGATGCAGCGGCGCTGCTCCATGCGGCTGATGGTGTTCATGCTCACGGTGCGCTCCACCGTGGCCACGTCGCCCAGCCGGAAGCTCTCGCCGGAGCTTGCCGCCGAGCCGCCCACAGAAGTTCCCATAGAACCCATAGAAGAGCCCATAGAAGAGCCCATAGAACTGGCGGTGCCGCTCATGGAGGTCATGGCGCCGCTCATGGAGGAGTCAGGCTTGATCTCCAGCTCCGGCAGGTTTTCCATCGTCACCGCCTGCTCCTCCGGCAGGGCGATGGTCACGCCCATGCTCTGCCCGTCCAGCGTCATGTCGGCACCGGTCGTGGAGGTAGACAGCGCCGAGGCCACCTGCATATACACCTGCGCCACGGTCATGCCGTGCTGCATGGCCTTCGCCCGATCCACCGTCAGATGAACGGCGGGAGTCGCCTCCTCCAGGCCGTCGGACACCTCCCGCACGCCCTCTACGCCTTCCAGCGCTTCGCCCACGGTCTTGGCCGCCTCCTGCAGCTGCTCCATGTCATCGCCGTAGACCCGCAGGGTGATGCCGCTGCCGGTCATCATCTGGGTCATGCCGTCCGCCGCGCCGGAGTAGCTCACCTTGCACTCCATATCCTCGCACAGCTCCACCAGCTTTTTGCCCACGGCGTTGCCGCTCTCGCCCTCCGGCACGATAACATAGGCCGTCACGTCGTAGTCCCCTCCGGTGCCGCCCATGCTCATCATGGACATGGCCGAGCTGGAGGACATGGCGGCTCCCACGGTCTCCACGTTTTCAATGGTCAGCGCCCGCCGCGTCACCTCGTCGGCCAGCTCCGCCGCCTTGTCGTGGTCGCAGCCCTCGGGCATGGTGATAGTCACGGACACCGTGTTCAGGTCGATCTCCGGCATGAACACGAAGCCCCGCTGCACCGTCAGCAGCGCCGTGGCGACGAGCAGCGCCGCAGACGTGCCCAGCACCGCCGTCTTGTGCCGCAGCGCCCAGGCCACGGCGCGGCGGTAGAAGGGGTAAATTTTGCTCAGAAGCCCATCTTTGATGCGCTTATCCTTTTTCAGCATACCGGAGGCCATGGCGGGCACCAGCGTCAGTGCGATGATCAGACTGGCCAGCAGGGCGTAGCTCATGGTCAGCGCCAGATCAGTGAACAGTTCCCGGGTGATGCAAAAACACGCACACTGTAGTGAGAGTAGAGGCCGTGATGGCGCCCAGCACCTGCCCCGCGCCCGCCACCGCCGCCTGAGTCACCGTGGCGCCCTTGGCGCGCAGGCGGTAGATGTTTTCAATGACCACCACGGAGTTATCCACCAGCATGCCCACCGCAACTGCAAGGCCAGACAGGGATATCATGTTAATGGTCACACCGCAGAAATACATCAGCACCACCGCGAAAATAACGCTCACGGGGATGGACACCAGCGTGATGACCGTAGGCCGCAGATCCCGCAGGAACAGATACAGAATGAGTATGGCGAACAGCGCCCCCCAGCCGAGACTGGAGAAGATGGAGCTGATGATGATGCGGATGTAGTCCCCCTGATCCATGAGGGGGGTGAAATGCAGTCCGTCGTACTCCCCCGTCAGCTCCTCGAACCGCTGGGAGATGTTTTTCGACACCTCCGCCGTGGCGTAGGTGGACTGCTTGTTGAAGGTAACGGTGACGCCGTTTTCGCCGTTGAGCTTGGCGTAGATGCTGCCCTCGTTGTCCGTGACGAACACCTCCGCCACGTCCTCCAGCCGGATCGGCTCCACGCCCTCCATGCCCAGGTCGAACAGGATCAGCTCCTGCAGTTCCTCCCGTGTGGAGATGCTGTCGCCCACGGACACCATGTACTGCACGCCGTCGTCGTCCGCGATATACCCCGCCGGCATGGAGAAGTTCTGCGCCGTCAGCAGGGCGCTCACGGTGCTCAGCTGCAGCACATCCTGCAGATTCGTCTGCTCCAGCGCCGAGGCGCGGCTCTCCTCAATGGCAGCCAGACCCGACTCCAGCTGGGTCAGGGCGCTGTCTATCTGAATATTGCCGGCTATGATCTGCTGCACGCCGTCGGCCACGGTCATGGCGCCGGAGGTGATCTGCTCCACCATGCCCGCCAGCACGGCGTTGTCCTCCTTGAATTTCCGGATCTTCTCCTGCAAAAGCCGCAGCTGCTCCTGCAACCGGTCGATCTCGCCCAGCAGATGCTCCCAGTCCTTGCCCATGGCGGCCAGGCGCAGGTCAACCTCCGCCAGCTCCGCCTCCATCTGCACATAGCCGCTCTCGGCCTTGACGGCGGCGATCTGCTCCTCCTTCTGCTCCGGCGTCAGGAGGGGATTATTTTCAATGGCAGCTATGCGGGCGTCATACCCCGCCTTTTTCGCCTCCAGCTCCGTTTTTCGCTGCAAGAGGGTCTGCAGCTCCGCCAGCTGTTCGCTGAGCCGGGCTTCCTGCTCATCCATGTCCCGCAGGCTGCCGCGCACCGCCTCCAGCGCCTTGGTGGCCGCCTGTGCAACGGCGTTCTCCTCCGCCGAACGGATGGCCGCTTTGGCGTCCTGCAGCTGTTTTTTTGTCTGCTGCAGCTGCCCCGCCGCCGCGTCCAGCTGCCCGTTCACCGCCTGCGCCAGCCGCGCGGAGAGCGCGTCCATTTTCTCCTGGCTCAAGATCACGTTCATCTGCCGCTGCACCAGCCCGCTTACGGCCACGCTGGCCACGCCCGTGATGCCCTCCATCTTGCTCGTCAGCGTGTTTTCCACGAACTCGGAAAGCTCCGCCACGTCCATCTTGTCGCTGGACACGGCGGCCACGGCCACCGGCAGCATGGTGGGGTTAATTTTCAGCACATAGGGCGTGCCCACGGTGTCGTCCCAGCCGCCCTGGAGAGTGGCGATCTTCTGCTGGATGTCCACGCCCGTGGAGTCCATATTCACGCCCTGCTCAAACTCCAGCACCACCATGGACACGCTGTTCTGGCTGGTGGAGCTGATATGCTTGATCTCGTTGAGGGTGGCCATGGCCTGCTCCATGGGCTTGGTGATGTCGCTCTCCACGGCCTCGGGGCTGGCGCCCGGGTCGGTGGTCACGATGACCACATAGGGGAAGTCCATATTGGGCAGCAGATCCGGCGTCATTTTCGTGTATGCCACCACGCCCAGCACCAGTATGGCCAGCACCGCCACGAACACCGTCAGCGGCTTTTTCACGCTGAATTTTGCCATAACCTCCCCTTCCTTTCGAGCCAATGCAGCCCTCCATTTTATAATCTATAGAAGTCTATCATGGGGCAAAAAAAATTGCAAGCAAAGGAGAGGATTGTTAACGAAACCGTTACAAACCCCGCCCAAAAAAGCGTCTTCCTCTGCGCACACCTCTCCGAAAAAGCTATCCCTCAGCCGCTTCTGCCTGCTGCCTGCCGGAGGCGGCAGGCGCTGCCGGCGACATCCAGAAAATGAATCAAGCCGCTGCCAAAGCAGCGGCTTGATTCAGGAAAATGGAGGGTAAATTGTTATATGCTGAGATGCCTTACCTGGCAGCGTCGGCCAGCTTGGCCTCTTCCTCGGCGTCGATGGTGGCCATGTGATCCAGCATCCGCACCACCTGGCAGCTGTAGCCCCACTCGTTGTCATACCAGGCAATGAGCTTCACGAAGTCGTGATCCAGCATAAGGCCGGCGTTCTCGTCGAAGATGCAGGGGCAGGGGTTGCCGATGAGGTCGGTGGACACCAGCTGATCCTTGGTGTAGCCGATAATGCCCTTCATATTGGTTTCACTGGCATGGCGGATCTCATAGCAGATCTCGGCGTAGCTGGTGGGACGGGAGAGCTTGGCAGTGAGATCCACCACGGACACGTCCGCAGTGGGCACCCGGAAGGACATGCCCGTCATTTTGCCCTTCAAGGAGGGGATGACCCGCCCCACGGCCTTGGCGGCGCCGGTGGAGGAGGGGATGATGTTGTTGAGGATGGAGCGGCCGGTGCGCCAGTCGCTGCCGCCGCGGGAGTCCACGGCCTTCTGCTTGGCAGTGGAGGCGTGGATAGTGGACATGAGACTCTGCTCGATGCCGAAGACCTCGTGGATGACATAGGCCAGAGGCGCCAGACAGTTGGTGGTGCAGCTGGCGTTGGATACCACCTTCATGTCGGGGCGATAGAGCTTGCTGTTGATACCGTAGACAAAGGTGGGGGTCACCTCGTCCTTGGCGGGCGCCGTGAGCAGCACCCGCTTGGCGCCGCCCTTGAAGTGACGGGAGGCCTTCTCCGTGGTGTTGTTGGCGCCGGTGCACTCCAGAATGTACTCCGCTCCGCACTGGGACCAGGGGATCATGGCGGCGTCGTTCTCGCTGAACACGCGGATCTTGTGGCCGTTCACCACCAGATTGCCGTCCAGATTCTCCACCGTGCCCTCAAAGTTGCGGAACACGGAGTCGTACTTCAGCAGATAGACCATGTAGTCCACGTCCGCCTTGCGCAGGTTGATGCCGCACACGTCGAACTTGTCCGGATCCTTCGCCAGAATGCGCAGCAGCACGCGGCCGATGCGGCCGAAACCGTTAATGCCAATCTTAATCGACATACACACCTAAACCCTTTCTTTGTCCTCGTTCCTCCGCCCCCGCAGGGGCATTTTCTTCTGCTACCATTATATCATGGCCACAGCATTTGTCTTGTGCAATTTTCAAAAATCATTGACGAAAAAAATCCATCCACGCCCTTCCTTTTATTGAAAATATACAAAAAAATTCAAAATCATACCCAAACATTCCATACATTCAAAATGGGTGAATCCAATTCATCCCCCCTGTCAATCGACACGCCCCCCATAAATCCCGTCATTGCGAACCAGCCCGCAGGCTGGTGCGGCAATCCGTCCTCCCCCCGTCGCCGACCGCTTCCCGTTTCTCGTTTTCAACTTCCTTTCCCCACAAGAAAAAGGAGCGGCCGCAGCCGCTCCTCAAAAGCTATGAAATTTTTTACAGGTGGGACACGAACGTGCTGTTCACCGCCACGGTACGGCTGATCTCCGAGGACTTGATGCTGGCAAAAATGGTGCGCATGATGGTCAGCGCCTTCTTGCCGCTGACCTCCGGCTCGCGGTCGTGCTCCAGGGCGTCCACGAACTCGTCGATGACGCCGGAGCGGGTGGTAGGCTCGAAGCTGTAGGCGGTGGAGGTGTTGCTCATGTCCCGCACCACGATGGGGGCGCCGGGGTCGCTGTAGATGAGCATGATGCCCTTGGTGCCGTAGATGCAGGTGGAGTTGCACTCCTTGCCGTACACCGTCCAGCTGGCGGCCATGGTGCCCACAGCGCCGCCGTTCATGCGCAGGATGCACAAGGCGTTGTCGTCCACGCCGATGAGGTGGCCGTTGTCGTCCCGCTTGTTCAGGGTCATGACCTTGGCCGTGGTCTCAATGACGGTCTGGCCGGTGAGATACTGCAAAAGATCCAGCTTGTGGATGCCCAGGTCGCTGAGCGCGCCCATGGCGGCCTTGTCCTTGTCGAAGAACCAAGCGTCGCGATCCGGCGACCAACCCTCGGGGCCGGCGTTGCCGATGGTGGTGCGGAAGGTGATGATATCGCCGATGACGCCCTCCCGCAGCAGCTCCTTGGCGCGGCGGTGCACGGGGTCAAAGCGCATGTTGTGCCCCACCATGAGGTGCTTGCCGTTGAACTCGGCGGCCGCCACCATGGACTCGCACTCCGCCAGCGTCACGGCCATGGGTTTTTCCACCAGAACGTGCTTGCCGGAGTAAAGGGCGGCGTTGGTGATCTCGGCGTGATTGCGGTTCTCCACGCACACGGATACTGCGTCGATCTCGGGGTCGTTGAGCATCTCATAGTAGCTCCCGTACACCTTGCCGCCGTATTTTTCCGCCATCTGGACGGCTCGTTCCCTGTTCTTGTCGTAGTATCCCACCAACCTGGCGTTGGGGTTGGTGGCATATTCCGGCAGGTGCCGCACCTGAGCGATCTTGCCGCAGCCGATGATGCCGATGTTGACCATAATAGCGCCTCCTTGTGATCCTCTTGAACTATCTTCAACATAGTATTTTCGTACTGTAGATTATAGCAAAAAAATCCCCCTTGGGAAACCCCCTTTTTTATATTTTTTCCACTTTTTCCCGCCGCCCATCCTTTTCGCGGCTTTAGCAAAAAACCTCTTGCTATTTCTCCGGCACAAGGGTAGAATGAAATGTATCGAGTTCAGGAGGACAATGCCTATGGTATCCATCGTCGAAGTCACCACCCGCCGCCAGCTGCGCCGGTTCGTGGACTTCCCGAATCAATTATACAAAGACGTGCCCCAGTTCGTCCCCGCCACCTATGGCGACGATCTGGAGGACTGGGACAAAAGCAAGAATCCCGCCTTTTCCTACTGCGAGGCTCGCTGCTGGCTGGCCATGCGGGGGGAGGAGATCGTGGGGCGCATCGGCGCCATTCTCAGCCGCAAGTCCAACGAGAAGTGGGGCACCAACCGTCTGCGCTTCACGCAGGTGGACTTCATTGACGATCCGGAGGTGTCCGCCGCCCTGTTTGAGACCGTGGAAAACTGGGCACGGGAGCTGGGCTGCACCGCCGTCCACGGCCCTTTGGGCTTCACGGACATGGATCGGGAGGGCATGCTTGTGGAGGGTTTTGACCGCCGCAGCTGCTTCTTTACATATTATAATCACCCCTACTATATGCAGCACATGGCCGCCCTTGGCTATGTGAAAGACGTGGACTGGGTCGAAAATCTCATCACCGCCCCCACCGACGAAAAGACCTTCGCCCGCTGGAAAAAGCTCTCGGAGTACGTCATGCGCCGCCAGAAGCTGCACGTCCACAAGGTGCGCACCCGTCTGGGCTACTTCCCCCTGCTTAAGCCCTTTTTCCAGCTGGTCAACGAGGCCTACGCCCCCCTGTACGGCACGGTGGAGCTGTCTCCCGCGCAGATCCGGAAATACAGCATGAAGTTCGCCCCCCTCATTAACCCCAATCTGGCCTGCTTCGTGCTGAACGAGGAAAACCAGCTGGTGGCCTTCGGTGTCAGCGCCCCCAGCATTGCCGAAGCCCTGAAAAAGAGCCGCGGCCGCCTGTTCCCCACGGGCTGGGTCCATGTGCTCCACGCCTTCCGCAAGAACGACACCATTGACCTGCTGCTCATCGCCGTGCGCCCCGACCTGCAGGGGAAGGGCCTCAACGCCATCATTTTGAGCGAGGTCATGCAGGGCTGCCGCAAAATGGGCATCCGCCACGCCGAAACCGGCCCCATGCTGGAGGAAAACGAAAAAGTGCAGACCCAGTGGCAGAATTTCCCCTTGGAGCAGCACAAGCGCCGCCGCTGCTGGGTGAAGGAGCTGGACGCCGTCCCCGCCGCCGCTGCCCCGCAGGAAGACGCCTGCCGATAATTGCATCAAGCCCCATCGGGAGCCGCTTTTGCGGTTCCCGATTTTTGTTTTTTGCTCTTTATAATGCGTGCTGCCAACAATTGCCTCACGTCCCAAAAATGTCATTGCGAACCAGTGCGCACACTTGTGCGGCAATCCGTATTCCCTCACGCACCGCACCCATACGATCCATGCGCAGGGGTCGGCGTCCCCGACGACCCGCCCGCCCCCGCCCCCGCAACTTTCCCCTTTCCGTTTTCAACTTTCCGTTTTCCTCTTCCCGCCGCCCTCACCCTCCGGCCGGCCGCCGCATAGTATGACCGCAGAGAGTCATTTTCTCTCAGCAAAGGAGGCAAATCGAATGATTCATATTTGCGGTGCGTCCTTTGTCTATCAGGCGCCCGACGGCGAAGTGGAGGCTCTGCGGCGGGTAGACATGGACGTCGCCTCGGGCGAATTCTGCAGCGTGGTGGGGCCTTCCGGCTGCGGCAAATCCACCCTGCTTTCCGTCATATCCGGACTGGAGCGGCTCACCGCCGGCACGGTGGAGGTGGACGGTGCCCCCGTCTGCGGTCCCTCCGAAAAAATCGGCTTCATGCCCCAGCGCGACCAGCTCTTCCCCTGGCGCACCATTCGGGACAACGTGACCCTGGGTCTGTCCGTGGCCGGAAGGCGCACACCGGAGGCGCTGGCCTACGCCGATGCTCTGCTGCAGCGCTACGGTCTGTGGGAATTTGCCCAAAAGCGCCCCGACCAGCTCTCCGGCGGCATGCGCCAGCGCTGCGCCCTCATCCGCACCATGGCCACGAATCCGAAAATCCTGCTGCTGGATGAGCCGTTTTCGGCGCTGGACTTTCAGACGCGCCTTTCCGTGTCCTCGGACATCAGCCGCATCATCCGTCAGGAGGGCAAGACCGCCCTTCTGGTGACCCATGACATCTCCGAGGCCATCAGCCTCTCCGACCGCATTTTTGTTCTCAGCGCCCGTCCCGCCGTGGTGAAAAGCGTCCACACCCTCACCGCCCTGCAAGGTCTTTCGCCTCTGGAGCGGCGGGACACCGAGGCGTTCCACACCTATTTTCAGGCCATTTGGAAGGAGCTGGATCATCATGAATAGCCTCTCTCCCGCCCGAAAAGCCTACCTCCTGTCGGTGCGGCGGCAGAAGCGTCAGGTGCGCCTGTGGCAGATTGCCCTGCTGGCGGGTCTGCTGCTCCTGTGGGAGCTGAGCTGCCGTCTGGGTCTATCCGACGGTTTTCTCATCAGCAGCCCCAGCCGCATGGCCACCACCTTCCTGAGCCTGTGCCGCAGCGGCGACCTGTGGCGGCACATCGGCGTATCCTGCGGGGAAACCGTGGTAGGCTTCCTCTCCGGCACGGCGCTGGGCACGGCGGTTGCCATCTGCATGTGGTGGTCGGAAAAGCTGGCCAAAATTCTCGACCCCTATCTGGTGGTGCTCAACGCCCTGCCCAAAACCGCCCTCGGCCCCATTTTCATCGTCTGGATGGGCGCGGGTGCGGGGGCCATCATTGTCATGACGCTGGCCATTTCGCTCATCGTCACCATTCTGAATATGTATCAGGGCTTCCTCTCCACGGATGAGGAGAAGATCCGTCTTATGCGCTCGCTGGGCGCCAGCCGCTGGCAGATCCTGTGGCTGCTGGTGTTTCCGGCCAACGCCCCCACCCTGTTTTCCACCCTGAAGGTGAATGTGGGGCTTTCGTGGGTAGGCGTCATCATGGGCGAGTTCCTTGTTTCCCAGGCCGGTCTGGGCTATCTCATCGTCTACGGCTCCCAGGTGTTCAACATGGATCTGGTGATGACCAGCGTGGTGATCCTGGCGGCGGCAGCGGTGGTGATGTATCAGCTGGTGCTGTGGGTGGAAAAAATATTAAATCGTTTTTGGGGGAAAGGATCATGAAAAAACTGCTGACATTCCTGCTGGCTGTACTGATGATCGTGCCGGCGCTGTGCGCCTGCGGCCAAAAAAGCACCTCTGTGGTGCGGCTCAATGAAGTCACCCACTCCGTGTTCTATGCGCCCCAGTATGTGGCCATGAGTCAGGGCTTCTTCGCGGAGGAGGGTCTGGAGGTGGAGCTGACCAACGGCGGCGGCGCCGACAAGGTCATGACCGCCGTTGTCTCCGGCCAGTCGGACATCGGTCTGGCCGGCCCCGAGGTCAGCATCTATGTGTATAATCAGGGCAAGGCCGACCACACCCAGATCATCGCCCAGCTCACCAAGCGGGACGGCTCCTTCCTCGTCGGCCGCGCGGAGGACGACGCGTTCTCCTGGGAGGATCTGCGGGGCAAGACCATCATCGGCGGGCGCAAGGGCGGCGTACCGGAGATGACGCTGGAGTATGTTCTGCGGCTCCACGGCCTCACCCCCGGCGAGGACGTCACTGTGGACACCTCCGTGCAGTTCAACATGATGGCCGGCGCCTTCACCGGCGGGCAGGGGGACTATGTGACCCTCTTTGAGCCGACAGCCACCCAGCTGGAGCGCGCCGGCAAGAGCTATGTCCTCGCCTCCATCGGTCAGGAGAGCGGCGAGATCCCCTACACGGCGTATTTTGCCAACGAGAGCTGGCTGCGAGATAACGCCGACACCGCCCAGCGCTTTGTCAACGCCATCGCCAAAGCCCAGCAGTGGGTGGCGGAGCACACCGACCGGCAGGTGGCGGAGGCCATCATCGACCAGTTCCCCGACACCTCGCTGGATGAGCTGGAGGCCGTCACCGCCCGCCACCGGCAGATCGACGCCTGGAACCGCACCCCCGTCATGGAGCGCCACGCGCTGGAGCGTCTGGAGACCGTCATGGAGCAGGCCGGCGAGCTTGCTCACAGCGACTGGGTGCCCTTTGACGAACTGGTGAACAACACCTTCGCCCAGAACGCCGTCCGCTGAAAGCTTACCCCTTCACCCAGCCGTACCGGTGCCTGCCGGTGCGGCTGGTTTTTCCATTTTTCTTCCAAATTCAGTTTTTTCTTCCCTTTGCCTGTGGACATGCCCCGTGTTTTGTGTTATTCTTATTATGAATAAGTATGGAGCATGTGAACAGAAAGGACTGAACCGACCTTGCGCTTATCATCTGCAAAACCGAATATTGCCAAGCGTCTTCTCTCGGCGCTGCTGCTGGCGCTGATGCTGGTGAGTCTGGTCACACCCGTTCTGGCCGGCACCGGCACGGAGGCCTACGTCAATCTGGACAAGGTGAACGTCCGCACCGGCGCCGGTACGCAGTACGCCACGGTGAAGTTCAGCGGCAGCGGCATCATGCTCAACAAGGGGCATTACGTCCGCATCATCGCCACCCAGAAGGACACCGCCGGCTGGGACTGGTACCAGATCGTCTTCACCTATCGGGGCTACACCAAGGTGGGCTTCATGCGCAGCGATTTTGTGAGTGTGCTGGGAGACGACGCCGAGTATGCGGCCTGTCTGGACGAGCAGGGCTTCCCCAAGAGCTATCAGCCCTATCTCCGCGCCCTTCACGCCGCCAGCGGCGGCAAGTGGAACTTCGTGGCCAATAAAACGGGGCTGGACTGGGGTCGCGCGCTGGAAAACGAGTCCACCCTCGGCCGCGCCCTTATCGACGGCAGCAACACCGCCCTGCGCTCCACCGCTCCCTCCTCCTATAACAGCACCACCGGCCAGTGGCGCGATTATGAGACCGGCCAGTGGAAGGATCCCGGCAGATACGGCTGGTACGCCGCCAACACCAAAACTGTGGCCTACTATCTCGATCCCCGCTCCTACCTCACGGACGGCGCCTGCATCGCCTTCCAGCTTCTCTCCAGCGGCTCCGCAGCCGCCACCCATGAGCAGGTGAAGATGGTTCTGCGGGACTGCGCCTGGGCGACGGATGAGATCATCGACGAATTCGTGCGCGCCGGCATAGAAGCCGACGTCAGCGCCATTTACTTGGCCGTGAAGTCCCGCGGCGAGCTGGGCACCAAGGCCACCGCCAACGCCTCCGGCTATAAATTAAAAGAAGAGGACGGCGGCGGCACCTATTTCAACTTCTTCAATATCGGCGCCTACAGCGGCGCCAACCCCAACTACAACGGCATCCTGTATGCCCGCGACCACGAATGGGACACCAGCTACAAGGCGCTCGTAGGTGGTGCGCAATTCATCGCTACAAACTACATAGCCGCTGGGCAGGACACCCAGTTCCTCCAGCGCTTCAACCTCACGAGCAAAGACACCTTCTCCCACCAGTACGCCACGGACATCGCCTACGCTTACAAGGGCGGCAGCAGCACCTACAATTCCTATGTAAAAAATGGCCTGCTGGACGTGCCCCTGACCCTGTCCGTGCCCATTCTGGAGAATATGCCCTCCGTCACCAAGCTCCCCACGGCGGTATATGAGGACGAATACGAGCCGGAGCCTGATCCCACGCCGGATCCCACGCCGGATCCCACGCCGGATCCCACGCCCGACCCCGAGCCAGAGCCTGATCCCGAGCCGCCCAAGTCCTATGACTATGTATCGGAGCTGGATCTGCGCCTCGCAGACGGCTACCTCTCCGGCTTCACTCTGGGGACGCCGGTAAAGTCCCTCGTGTCCCAGATCAAGTCCGTGAATAAGGACGCCGCCGTCACCGTGACGGACAGCAAGGGTGCCGCCGCAGCCGACACCGCGCTGGTCGGCACCGGCCAGACCCTCACCATCCGCGACGCCTCCGGCACCATGACCTACATCTGCCTCGTGTACGGCGACGCCGACGGCGACGGCCGGATCGCCGCCACCGACCTGCTGGCGGTGAAGATGCACATTCTGAACATGAAAACGCTCACCGGTGCCCCCGCCAGAGCGCTGACCTTCTCCGGCGACGGCAAGATCGCCGCCACATCGCTCTTGGCCGTCAAGAAGCACATTCTTGGCATGGGCGCCATCACGCAGAAATAAAGCGAGGGTAACACATGAAATTTCTCAAGAAAACCGCTATCGGCCTGTTTACCGTCTGCGCCCTGCTTCTGGGCATGACGCAGACCTGTCTGGCCGCCAGCATCTCCGTGTCCGCCGGCCAGAGCACCGTCAGCGTGGGCAAGACCGTGGCCTTTACCATCACCGTGCCCTCCAATGCCGACGTGTGGCTCTACAACGTGGAGTACTCCTCCAATCTCACTCTGGAGTCCGGCAAAGTCACCATGGTGGAGGGCTACAGCTTTGACGCCGGCACGCGGGTCAACCAGCTGGTCTTCCGCGCCAAGAGTACCGGCACCGCCACCGTGCGCATCTCCAGCGGCTCCTACGCCATCAACGGCACCAATTATGACGCCGTAGGCAGCGCCTCCGTCACCGTTATAGCGGCCAACAAGCCCGACAGCGGCGAGCACAAGCCCTCCGGCGACACCCGCAGCGCCAACAATGCCCTCGCCTCCCTCACCGTCAGCGCCGGCGAGCTGACCCCCGCCTTTGACCCCTCCGTCACGGACTACACCCTCTCCCTGCCGCTGAACTCCGACAAGCTCACCCTCACCGCCGCCCCCTCCGACTCCAAGGCCAAGGTGCAGGGCGACGGCGAGGTGGCGCTGCAAGGCGGCGTCAACACCCTCTCCATCCTCGTCACCGCCGAAAACGGCGATGTGCGCACCTACACCATCACCGTCAAGGTCGCTCAGGCGCCCACCCTGTTTTTCGACTTTGCGGGTCAAAAGCTGGGCGTTGTGAAGGACGTGGAGGAGGTCACTCCTCCCGCCGGCTTCACCGGAGCCGATCTCCCACGGCGGCGACCTGCTCCCCATCTGGACGGACGCCTCCGGCGAGAAGACGCTGGTGTATCTGGTGGATGAAAGCGCCGTCACTGGCTTCTATCTCTACAGCGAAACCGGCGGCGTGCTCTCTCCCTACCTACCCCTTTCCGATGGCGCGCTGCCCTACGTCTACACCGGCCTCCCCGCCGGCGCATCCGCCCCCGCCGGCCTCGCGACCTGCACCGTGGACGCCTTCGGCCGCGCCATAAATGGCTGGAAATATAGTGACCCCGCCCTGCAGGGC
>OBLI01002063.1_pt1 | contig 17856 bp, 15 predicted proteins | sample 1519701 | NCBI WGS metagenome assembly OBLI01 (sample SAMEA3663005, study PRJEB22513) | pig gut metagenome | biome: pig gut; feature: pig-associated habitat; material: faeces | place: France | collected 2012 | reverse complement strand
ATTATATTTGCAGTCGAACAATAATATCTTGATTATGTCAGAATACAATAAATATATCCGATTTGACTGGGCTGTGAAGCGTATGCTGCGCGACAAGGCCAATTTTGCGGTGCTGGAGGGACTGGTAACCGTGCTCATTGGCACGCCGATAAAGATCCTCGAGATTCTTGAGAGCGAGGGTAACCAAGAGAATGCCACCGACAAATTTAACCGTGTGGATATCAAGGCCAAGACCGAGCAGGGGGAGATCATCATCGTGGAGGTGCAACTTACACGACAACTCTACTATCTGCAGCGCATGCTGTATGGCGTATCTAAAGCCATCACCGAACATATAGAGATTGGCGACAAGTATGACAAGGTCAAAAAAGTATATTCTATCAATATCCTTTATTTCGATCTTGGACAGGGTGACGACTATCTCTATCACGGCAAGACGGTGTTTAAGGGAGTGCATACCGGCGACCTGCTGAAAGTGAACACCCGCGAGCAGGATGAGATAAAGATGAGGGTGCCCGAGGATGTGTTTCCCGAGTATTTCATCATCCGCATAAACAATTTCAATGATGTGGCCACAACACCTATCGAAGAGTGGATAGATTATCTGAAGAATGGTCGCATAAAGGAAGACACCATCACGCCGGGCTTGCAGGAAGCACGAAAGAAACTCCAATATATCTCTATGAACGAGAAAGAGCGACATGCCTATGAAGCCCACATGGATGACATCATGGTGCAAAACGATGTCTTGGATACTGCCAAAATGGAAGGTCGTGCAGAAGGTCGTGAAGAAGGTCGTGCAGAAGGTCGTGCAGAAGTAAAAAATGATATTGCCCGAACTATGAAAGCAATGGGAATGTCTGCAGAAATGATTTCAAAGGCAACAGGACTATCAGAAGAAGATATTGAGAGATTGTAAATATTGCCCCAAAAGTGCAAAGCCTAATTACTTATTTTTTGTTAACGAAATATGCCAGACCCGAAATAAATTATTATATTTGCAGTCGAACAATAATATCTTGATTATGTCAGAATACAATAAATATATCCGATTTGACTGGGCTGTGAAGCGTATGCTGCGCGACAAGGCCAATTTTGCGGTGCTGGAGGGACTGGTAACCGTGCTCATTGGCACGCCGATAAAGATCCTCGAGATTCTTGAGAGCGAGGGTAACCAAGAGAATGCCACCGACAAATTTAACCGTGTGGATATCAAGGCCAAGACCGAGCAGGGGGAGATCATCATCGTGGAGGTGCAACTTACACGACAACTCTACTATCTGCAGCGCATGCTGTATGGCGTATCTAAAGCCATCACCGAACATATAGAGATTGGCGACAAGTATGACAAGGTCAAAAAAGTATATTCTATCAATATCCTTTATTTCGATCTTGGACAGGGTGACGACTATCTCTATCACGGCAAGACGGTGTTTAAGGGAGTGCATACCGGCGACCTGCTGAAAGTGAACACCCGCGAGCAGGATGAGATAAAGATGAGGGTGCCCGAGGATGTGTTTCCCGAGTATTTCATCATCCGCATAAACAATTTCAATGATGTGGCCACAACACCTATCGAAGAGTGGATAGATTATCTGAAGAATGGTCGCATAAAGGAAGACACCATCACGCCGGGCTTGCAGGAAGCACGAAAGAAACTCCAATATATCTCTATGAACGAGAAAGAGCGACATGCCTATGAAGCCCACATGGATGACATCATGGTGCAAAACGATGTCTTGGATACTGCCAAAATGGAAGGCCGTGAAGAAGGTCGTGCGGAAGGTCGTGCAGAAGGCCGTGCGGAAGGTCGTGCGGAAGGTCGTGCAGAAGGTCGTGCAGAAGGTCGTGCGGAGGGCCGTGCAGAAGTAAAAAATGATATTGCCCGAACTATGAAAGAAATGGGCATGTCTGCAGAAATGATTTCAAAGGCAACAGGTCTATCAGAAGAAGATATTGAGCGGTTATGAATATTGCTTAAAAAGTACACATAAAGGTATGTTGTTTATGTTAAATATTGTTTTCGTTTAGCATATATCGATAAATATTCTTACTTTTGCCGCGGAAATCGGATACTAATGCTTCTGACATAAAATTGAAATAAAGTAATAGTAATTTTGCAGCGTGATTCGGAAGGGAGCGGCCATAAGCCTCACCCGACCGTAAGTAACACATTAATTATATAGTAAAGTCAATCGTTAAATTCAAATATCAATTAATTAATAATTTGTATGAAAAAGCATTTATTACTATTTAAAACCCTCATCATTGCATGCTTAGCAATGGTAGCTGGGGGGGGTATCTCGGTAGCGCAGACCGGAACCTATGAAAAGGTAACAGACGATAGTTCTCTGGAAGCAGGTGCTTCCGTAATAATTGTAAATGAGAGCAAGAGTGTTGCGCTATCAAAAACTCAAAACTCTAACAATAGAGGACAAGCATCAATAACAATTAATAATGGTGTTATAACCCCCTCGAGCGAAGTAGCAATATTGACTTTAGGTGTAGATGCCCAAAATGGTTGGTCTTTTTACGATGCTGACAAAAATGGATATCTTTATGCAGCAAGTAGTTCTAGTAATCATCTGAAGACACAGACAAATAATGACGATAATGGTCTTGCTGTTATCAATATCTCACCATCTGGAGATGCGACTATAAAATTTAAGGGTAAAAACACACGTAATCTTCTGAGATATAATTCATCAAGTAAAATTTTTAGTTGCTATTCCAGCGGTCAAGACCCAGTTCAAATATATAAACTTCAATCAAATCCCAAAACTTCAACCACCACAACTTTCGGAGAAAATTATGATAACAAAACATTCAAAGTATTAGTTGGTCAGGAAAACAGTTTCACAGCACCCACTGCAACTTTTTCTCCAAATAATGCCACAGGTACTCTAACATATTCAAGTGACAATACAACTGCTATTGATGTAAATTCTGAGACTGGAGAGCTTACCTTTAAAGCCATAGGAAAAGCCACAATTACTGCTACTTTTAGCGGTGATGAAAATTATTATGCCTCAAGCGCTTCATATACAGTTGATTATACTGATGGTAGAATTGTAATTAGCAATGATAATTCTTCATTTAGAGATGTGGAGTCTTATAAAACCAGTTACGACAATTACACTTTCTATGCAAATGATGGAAAAACATACACATTCAAATGTATTCAAATTAGGAAAGGAGACGGAGATAATCTTCAAATGAAAGCAAGTAGTGGAGTGGCTGAATCACCTTCTTTTGATTTTAAATTTGGTTATAAGGTAAATGTAACTTATTACATCAGCAATAATAGCACTCCTCTAACAATCACAAGCGAATCTTCTTTATCAGCAAGTGGTGTATCGACAGGAGAATCTGGGACTTCAATAGCTGGAACAGGTTACATGGCAACATTGGAGAATATTCCTGCAAATTCAAGTTTCACCATAAAAGCTGGCGGAAAGACTACTTATGTCAGCAAAATTGAGATCATCTCATATACAAGCAAGCAAAAGACTGCTACTAAGGTTTCCTTCCCTGCAGGGTCATACGAAGTAATACAGGACGAAGAAAGCTCTTTCACAGCACCCACAGCCACTCTGACAGATGCAAGTGGTAATGCTATAGAAGGAGCAAGTTTGGTATATTCAATCTCAGAGAACCCATTTGCCACTATAAACAGTGAAACAGGTGTAGTTTCTTTCATTACAAATCCTGAATTGGGTAGCGCTACTGTTACTGCTTCTTATGCCGGAGACAACACATACAACGAAGCATCTGCATCTTATACAATCAATTATATCGCAAATCCATACACAGAATACACATCGTTTAAGGATATCAAGACAAATGCTGCATCTGGTGCCGAGGTGAGGATTACACTCAACAATGCCAAGGTAGTATATGCTTATACACATCCTAACTCACAGATAGTAGAGGCATACGTTCGCAACAGCGATGCTAAAGGCGATGCCATCTGCTTCTATAACACAGGATTGGATATCAAGCAGAATGATATCCTTAACGGAACATTGAAGGCTACATATACTATCTTTAATGGTCTGCCCGAGTTGACATCATGCACCAATACCGAGGCAATCGATGTTACCTCAAGTGAGGATGCTGCATTACCAAAGGAGATAACCCTTAATGATTTGACCGACAACTCTTGCGACCTTATTACAGTGAAAGGTGTATTGATGGATGGTTCTGATAACACCCCACAGGTATACAACAAATTCTATATCGACTACGACGCAATATTCAATAGTGCAACCATTGACCTGACTGGCATAATCATTCCATACGAAAAAGGAGCCACAACAATAGCTACATCATTCGAGATTGCCCCAACCAACAAGTACGACATTGTTTACCAATTCAGCGAGAATGACGAAACAACACATGTTGGCGCAGTGACTGATGCTAAGGTGGCCATTAAGCGCACCCTGTCAAACAAATATTGGAATACCCTCTGCTTGCCATTTTCACTGGATGAAAATCAGATAACAGCCACATTCGACGGGGGCACCATCACTGAGTTCAGCAATGTGAATGCAGAAGGCACTGTGATGACATTCAAAGAAGCCACAAGCATTGAGGCCGGCAAACCCTATCTCTTCAAACCTGCCAAAACCGTGGAAAACCCCGTGTTTGAGGGTGTTACAATAACAAGTGCAGATGCAGGTAGCGTAACAGTCACCAACACAAACGGAAATTATGCGTTCGTTGGCACATACAGCAAAAAAGATATGGCGACAGACCAATCAGAAGTGTTCATCACCACATCGGGCAAACTAAGCTATCCTGCTGCAGGCACCAACACCATCAAGGGTATGCGCGCTTTTATCCAGCTGCCAAAAACAGCCAATGCCAAGGCTTTCAACCTCAACATCGGCGGCGAGGCCACAAGCATTGATACCATCGACGGCGGATTATTCAACGGCAATGCTACCATCTACAACCTCAACGGACAGAAGATGAGTTCAGACATCAGCGGCCTGGCCAAGGGATTGTATATCGTAAACGGCAAGAAGATGATAGTGAAATGATCATCGCCAACCCAATATAACAAGATAACAAAACAAATAAATCATTGAATCATGAAAAAGAAAACATATATAGCACCTGGCATGGAGATAATAGTGGCCAACATATCAGATCATATCTTGGCAGTCAGTGGTGAAGGCGTGTCTGGAAATGGCTACCAGATAGACCTTGGCGGTGGTATCCAGGTAGGCGGCGATGCTGGAAGTGCAGCCGCAAAAGGCAACTCATTCTCTATATGGGGCGATGAGGATTAAGGTGGAAAATTATAGAACCCACCTTAAATCAGAACAAGATATTTTATTATTGATTGATTAAATATTACTTGGGGGAGCGGCGATGTGAATCGGTGCTCCCCCTATTTTTTTTGTATAATAATATATAAATAAGTTGTATAACTAAAAATTAATGCATACCTTTGCAAAATAGACACTATCAAAAAACGATATGAAAAGACTGACAATTATCAGAATGGTAATGGCGGCCATTGCCATGACTACGGCGGTGGCCAGTTATGCAGCCATCCCCGAAGGGTATTACTCAACACTGAAGGGCAAGAAAGGAGCAGAACTCAAGACTGCCGTGCATAACGTGATTAAAAATGCCAAAGTGCTAAATTACGGTAGCGGAGATGGCTCCACATGGTGGGGGTTCTACGTGACAGACAACGACAACGGCTACGTGATAGACCGCTATAGCAACGAGCAACGCAAGTTTGGCAACCGCGGCTCGGTAGTGAGCGGCATGAACATCGAGCACTCCTTTCCCAAAAGTTGGTGGGGCGGCAGTTCAAACCAGGCATACAAGGATCTCTATAACCTGATGCCCAGCGATGCCAAAGCAAACTCATCAAAGTCTAACTATGGCATGGGTAAGGTGGTAAACGCATCGTATGACAATGGTTGCATCAAGGTAGGCACGGGCGAACAGGGTTTCAAGGTATGGCAGCCAAGCGAAGAATATGAGGGCGACTTCGCACGCGGATATATGTATATGGCCACAGCATACCAAAACCTAACCTTTGTGAGCGAGGGACTGAAATCATTGGAAAACGGCGACTACCCTACCCTCAAGGCTTGGGCATCAAAGCAGTATATAGAATGGGCAAAGGCCGACCCCGTGAACCAACAGGAGATAGACCGCAACGAGGCCGTATGCAGCATACAAGGCAACCGCAACCCGTTTATCGACTTCCCTAACCTCATGGAATATATATGGGGCGACAGCGTTGACTATGCCTTCGACCCCTCCACCACGATGACATCGAGCCATTATGTGAATGGTGGCGGCAGTGGCGGCGGCGACACTCCCAACCCCATAGAGACCATAGCATACACTGCCAAGTATACCTCTGCCGATGGTGGCATGACAGAGGCCGACGCCCTGCTGCCTTCGGGCTTCTCACAGATCTGGACACGCGACAGCAAATATGGTTGGAAGGGCACAGCATACAAGAGTTCCACCTGCTATGCCGCCGATGCCACCCTCTGGACCCCAGAGATTGACCTGACCAACTATTCATCGGCAGTGATGGACATCAGCCACGCCGTGAACTTTATAAGCAACGGCACCGTGAGCGACGCCCTACACATAGTGATAGACGACGGACAGGGTCTCACCACACTTAATAACGTGATATGGCCAGAGGGTAACTCATGGGACTTCCTCGACGCGACGGATATAGACCTAAGCCTGTTCTGCGGCAAGAAGATCTCTATCGGACTGCGATATACCAGCAACACCTCAGTGGCTTGCACATGGGAGGTAAAGAGTCTGACCGTTAGGGGCAAGACGGGCACTGCAAGTATCAGCAATATCAATATCTCCGACAGCATGCCAACGGAATATTTCACTATTGATGGAAAACGGACAAATGCGGATGCCAAGGGCATCATCATAATCAAACAGGGAAATATCACCAAGAAGGTAGTAAGATAAAAAAATAGGTAGTAAGATAAGACAATATGAGGTGCGACTGACTGCCGCACCTCATATTATTTTTTATAGGTTCAATAAAAGCGACTATTATTCGTTTTCTGGCGCCTTATCGATGAGGTCCATAAACTGGTCGAGCTTTGGAGTAATAATGATTTGAGTGCGTCTATTGCGCTGCTTGCCAGCCTCTGTATTATTATTGGTTAGAGGGTTATACTCACCACGTCCACCAGCAGTGAGACGCTTAGGATCCACCCCATACTGGTTTTGCAGACACTGCACCACGCTGGAGGCGCGCAAGCAGGAGAGGTCCCAATTATTTCGGATGTTCTCTCTGCTGATAGGCACATCATCGGTGTTTCCCTCAATGAGCACATCATAATCCTTATAGTCGGTAATGATTTTGGCAATCTTGCTGAGCGTTTCTGCAGCACGGTCGCTGATCTCATAGCTACCGCTCTTATACAGCATATTATCAGCCAAAGAGATATACACCACACCCTTGAGCACCTGCACGTCCACCTCTTTGAGTTCCTCTCTCGAGAGCGAGCGTGTCAGATTATTTGTGAGCACCATATTGAGCGAGTCGCTCTTGCTCTTCACCTCCACGAGATGACGTATATACTGATTAGACTCATTGATTTGGTCAACGAGCTTTTCAATGTTTACATTATTCTTACCAGCATTGTCGAGACTCTGGTTGAGCGACTGCTGCAGGGCCTCATTAGTTTTGCGCAGTGCATTAAGTTGCTCGAGATAGTTGTTGGCATTGGCAGTAGCCGTGGCCAGTTGCTCCCTTGTGTCCTGATATTTCTGCTGCAGGTCTTTATTTTCTGTTTGGCAGTTTAACAGGTCTTTTTTGCTTGCGCATCCTGAAAACAATATGGCAGTAGCGAGTGCCACAAAAGCAAATGTTCTGTTCATATTAATCATTTATTAGTTACACATAAAAATATATTCTGCTATTTCGGTTGCAAAGTTAATAATAAGACGCATAATGCGGGCATAAGTAAAACAGGATTAATTTAATTTAACCAATACGAACTTTCTTTGACTTTGGCATGAAAGCAATAAAAATATGTGCCAAACACAAGAAACTGATATATTTATTTCGTCAAGTCATTTTTTTCAACTACCTTTGCAGGGCAGAATATAAAAACAATAAATACATATACGAACAAAGGTATGATAGTCTTTTTCCAAACACCATCCAAGAGCGTCATAGCCACACAGACTGACCATGCGCTTACCCAAGATGAGAAAAACGAGTTGAGTTGGCTCTATGGCGATGCCACAGCATTGAAGGCTGAGACCCTTGAAGGTTTCTTCGTAGGTCCACGCCGCGAAATGATCACTCCATGGAGTACAAATGCCGTAGAGATTACCCAAAACATGAGTCTCAACGGCATTTCGCGTATAGAGGAATACTTCCCCGTGAGTTCCAAGGATGCCGACCACGACCCTATGCTGCAGCGCATGTATGACGGCCTCGACCAGTCAATCTTCACTGTCAACCACCAGCCCGAACCCATCAAGCATGTAGACAATCTGGAGGAGTATAACGAGCAGGAGGGACTGGCCCTGTCGAAAGAAGAGATTGAATATCTGCACAAGATAGAGAAGGAGTTGGGCCGCGCCCTCACCGACTCAGAGATATTCGGTTTTGCACAGATCAACTCTGAGCACTGTCGCCATAAGATCTTCGGCGGCACCTTCATCATAGATGGCAAGGAGATGGAGTCGAGCCTGTTTGCTATGATCAAGAAGACAACACAGGAAAACCCCAACAAGATACTGTCTGCCTATAAGGATAATGTGGCTTTTGCCCAAGGACCCGTGGTGGAGCAGTTTGCACCCAAGGACCAGTCAACGAGCGACTGGTTTCAAATCAAGGATATAGAGAGCGTTATCTCGCTGAAGGCCGAAACCCATAACTTCCCCACCACAGTGGAACCATTCAATGGTGCCGCCACAGGAACGGGAGGAGAGATACGCGACCGTATGGGCGGTGGCGTGGGCTCATGGCCCATTGCGGGCACAGCAGTATATATGACTGCCTATCCACGCATAGATGGCGGCCGCGACTGGGAGAAAGGTATGGATGAGCGCAAATGGCTCTATCAGACACCAGAGCAGATACTGATAAAGGCATCTAATGGAGCCTCTGACTTCGGCAATAAGTTCGGCCAACCACTCATCACAGGTTCTGTGCTCACCTTCGAGCATAAGGAGGGCGACGAGAAATATGCCTATGATAAGGTTATCATGCTGGCTGGCGGCGTAGGCTACGGCACCAAGCGCGACTGCCTCAAGAAAGAGCCCCAGAAGGGCAACAAGGTAGTAGTGGTGGGAGGCGACAACTACCGCATCGGCCTCGGCGGCGGTAGCGTATCATCGGTAGACACCGGTCGCTACAGCAATGGCATTGAACTCAATGCTGTGCAGCGTGCCAACCCCGAAATGCAGAAGCGTGCCTACAACCTTGTGAGAGCACTATGCGAAGAAGACAACAACCCCGTAGTGAGCATCCACGACCATGGTTCTGCCGGTCATCTCAACTGCCTGTCGGAACTCGTAGAGGAATGTGGTGGCAAGATAGATATGACCAAGCTGCCCATCGGCGACCAAACCCTCAGCAGCAAGGAGATCATTGCCAATGAGAGCCAGGAGCGCATGGGTCTGCTCATCGACGAGAAGCATATTGAGCATGTAAGGAAGATAGCAGAGCGCGAGCGAGCACCACTCTATGTGGTGGGCGAAACCACGGGCGATGCCCATTTCTCCTTTGAGCAAGGCGACGGCGTGCGCCCCTTCGACCTCGACGTGGCACAGATGTTTGGCCATTCGCCCAAGACGGTGATGGTAGACGAGACTGTAGAGCGCCATTATGCCGATGTGACCTATTCAGCAGAAAAAATCGATGAATACCTGGAGCGTGTGCTGCAACTGGAAGCCGTGGCATGCAAGGACTGGCTCACCAACAAGGTAGACCGCAGCGTGACGGGTAAGATTGCGCGCCAGCAGTGCCAGGGCGAGATACAGTTGCCACTGAGCGACTGCGGCGTGGTAGCCCTCGACTATCGTGGACGCAAGGGTATAGCCACAGCCCTAGGCCATGCCCCACAGGCAGGACTGGCCTCTCCCGAGGCAGGCAGCGTGCTGTCGGTGGCCGAGGCCCTCACCAATATTGTATGGGCACCGCTGGCAGAAGGTCTCGACAGTATAAGCCTGTCGGCCAACTGGATGTGGCCCTGCCGCTCGCAGAAAGGTGAGGATGCTCGCCTCTACAGTGCCGTGAGAGCCCTCTCTGACTTCTGCTGCAGCCTCCAGATCAATGTGCCTACGGGCAAGGACTCACTATCGTTGAGCCAGCAGTATCCCAATGGCGAGAAGATTATCTCTCCGGGCACGGTGATAGTAAGTGCTGGCGGCGAGGTTAGCGACATTCGCAAGGTGGTATCACCAGTGCTCGTTAACGACAAGAATGCATCACTCTATCATATCGACTTCTCATTCGACAGTCAGAAACTGGGAGGCAGCGCCTTTGCCCAGAGCCTCGGCAAAGTAGGCGACAACGTGCCCACAGTGACCAATCCTGAATATTTCCGCGACGCCTTCAATGCCGTGCAGGAGATGATAGACAAGGGTTGGATCATGGCCGGACATGACATCTCCGCAGGAGGTCTCATCACCACACTGCTCGAGATGTGCTTTGCCAATACCACAGGCGGCATGCATATAAACCTGCACAATATTGCTGGCGACATGGTTACAGCCCTGTTTGCTGAAAACTCCGGTGTAGTAGTGGAAGTGAGCGACAGCATCAAGGAAGAGTTCCAAGCCTTCATGGACGACTGCGGCGTGGGCTATGCCAAGATAGGCTATTCAACCCCCGACACCCGCACCATCGTGGTTAAGAAGGGCGACAACGAGCACACCTTCGATATTGATGCCCTGCGCGATGTATGGTATACAACCTCTTATAAGCTCGACCGCAAGCAGAGTTTCAACGGATGTGCCGACGAGCGTTTTGCCAACTACAAGCATCAGCCCCTCGAGATGGCTTTCAACACTACATTCACAGGCAAGCTATCGCAGTATGGCATCAGTGCCGACAGGCGCACCCCATCGGGAGTGAAGGCAGCCATCATACGTGAGAAGGGAACCAATGGCGAGCGCGAGATGGCCTACTCCCTCTATCTTGCAGGTTTCGATGTTAAGGATGTGATGATGACCGACCTTATCACAGGTCGCGAAACCCTCGACGATATCAACATGATAGTGTTCTGTGGTGGATTCTCTAATAGCGACGTGCTTGGTTCGGCCAAGGGATGGGCAGGAGCCTTCCTCTACAACCCCAAGGCCAAGGAAGCCCTCGACCGCTTCTATTCACGCCCCGACACCCTCTCTCTCGGCATCTGCAATGGTTGCCAGTTGATGGTAGAGCTCGGTTTGGTGGGCAATGAGGATGTGAAGGCCAAGGCCCACATGCTGCATAACAACTCACACAAGTTTGAGAGTGAGTTTATCAGCCTCACCATCCCACAAAACAATAGCGTGATGTTTGGATCGCTCAGCGGCAACAAGCTTGGCATCTGGGTGGCCCACGGCGAAGGCAAGTTCAGTCTGCCCGACACCGAGGATAAATACAGCATAGTAGCCAAATACAACTATGCAGACTATCCAGGCAATCCTAATGGCAGCGACTATAACGTGGCAGGCATCTGCAGCCGCGATGGTCGTCATCTTGCCATGATGCCCCACCTTGAGCGAGCCCTCTTCCCATGGCAGAACGCATGGTATCCACTGGACCGCCGCAATGATGAGGTGACCCCATGGATAGAAGCATTTGTCAATGCCCGCCTATGGATAGAGAGATACAGATGATTATGACCTTCTTTAAGATTGGCGCATTCACCCTTGGGGGTGGATACGCCATGATACCTGTTATCGAGGCAGAGGTAGTAACCAAGCATGGCTGGCTAACGCGCGAGGAGTTTCTCGACACTGTAGCCATAGCCCAGAGTTGCCCAGGTGTGTTTGCCATCAACCTCAGCACGTTTATAGGATATAAGATGAATAAGACACGTGGTGCCATAGCCTCGGCCATAGGCACCGCCCTACCCTCTTTTCTCATTATTTTGGCCATAGCCATCTTCTTCCATCAGTTTGAGGACAACAAGGTGGTGGCAGCCATCTTCCGTGGCATACGTCCCGCCGTGGTGGCACTGATAGCCGTGCCCACCTTCAATCTTGCCAAGAGTGCCAAGATAGGATGGAGCAACTGCTGGATTCCGTTGGCTTGTGCCCTTGCCATCTGGGCTATGGGTGTATCGCCGATAACAGTAATCATCATCGCCGCCGCAGGAGGCTATCTCTACGGCCGATATATAAAAGGTGTGTTATGATATTCTTTTATCTCTTCATCACATTTTTTCAGATAGGCCTATTTGGCTTTGGTGGCGGCTATGGCATGCTCTCGCTCATCCAGGGCGAGGTTGTTCACCATTGGCATTGGATGACCACCAGTGAGTTTACAGATATCGTGGCCATCAGTCAGATGACTCCCGGCCCTATTGGCATCAATAGTGCCACCTATTGCGGTTATACCGCCGTGGCCAATGCAGGCTATGGTCATGGCATGGCCATACTGGGCAGTGCCATCGCCACCCTTGCCCTTGTGCTACCCTCGCTGATACTGATGATCATCATCAGCCGCATGTTTTTGAAATACATGAAAACGCCCATGGTGCAGAGCCTCTTCACAGGTCTTCGCCCCGCTGTGGTGGGACTCCTTGGTGCCGCCACCCTATTGCTTATGACCCCAGAGAATTTCTCCACACCATCGGTCAACCCATGGCAGTTTTGGATTAGCGTGGGCCTCTTCATCTCCACCTTTGTGGGCACCATGATCTATAAGATTAATCCCATCCGCATGATCATCTATTCGGGCATCGCCGGTCTGTTGCTGCTATACTAACAAACCATTATCCCACCTATGAGTAGCAGCGATAAACTTGATGAGCTTGCGAATAATCATCAATAATCAGTAATCAGTAATCAGTAATCAATCATCAGTCATCACTTGCTTTAGCTTAATGAGTCCCACCTACATCTTAGCATATCCCAGCGTCAGCACCGACACCTTATAATTCTTTAGAGGCTTCAGCGCATCCATACATGCCAGGAGCGTGCTGCCCGTGGTAAACACATCATCCACTATCAAGATATGCTTGCCCTCCAACTCATCGCCCACCATAGCGAAAGCATTCCTTACGTTCTCTTCCCTCTCAGCCCCCGACAACCTGGTCTGACTCGAAGTGAAGCGAGTGCGCACCACGCTCTCGGCATCCACGGGCAACCCAGTGGCGATGCTCAATCCAATGGCCAAACACTCACTCTGGTTATACCCCCTCTCGCGCCTCCTCTTCTTGGTGATAGGCACAGGCACAATCACGTCTATACCCTCTAAGAACTCACGGTATCGTGCCATGCCACCTATCATTCTGCCCATATACACGGCAAGGTTAGCATTGCCATGATATTTGAAGTCATAGATGATATGAGACATATTAGAGTGAGGTCTAAAAAAAAAGAAAGCCGACGCCTTTTCTATAGGCGCCAGCCCCCAAAATCTTTGAGCCATGATGTTACCCTTGGGATTATCCACAAAGTGAGTCAACGGCATGTCCATGCGGCAGCACAAGCATAAGAAATGCTCATTCACAGAGAGTCTGCCACCGCACACCACGCAATAGCGCGGCATGACCACATCCGCTATCTCCCCAAGCAGAGATTTGAGCCAACGCCCTATTCCTCCCATCTAAACACCGAACCGTTAAGTCGTGCGGGGTCAGGTCCCTTGCAGTCAGCCGAATAAGGACTACCCGTGGTGGGACTCTTACATAAGTATGTATGTCGGTTAAACGACATGAGCATAAACTCTTTGTCGAGATAATCCTGATACATAAACACCTCCGCTTTGGCAGCATCATCAGTCATGCGCACATCACCAGCCATGCCGATGCCCGCCACCATTATATACCTACCATCTTCGCATTGCACTATCACCTTACCCTGTCCTTTGTCGATAAGGCGGAATCGGGTGCGCACGTTGTTTGTACCCTTAGGCGCATCATAGAGCACGCCATGAGAGGTAGCCTCGGCAGGCTTCCCTGTGGCAAGGTTGACAATATGGAATGTCTTGCCAAACGGAATATTATTGCTGCGGTCAGCCATTGGTTCCACCACTTTGAAATCATCAAATTCAGCATATCCACCCGTTGTGCCCTTAGTATTAAAGACGAAGAGCGAGGGGCGTGACCCTTGGAATGTGATGAGCTGGTAACTGAGCAGCATCTCTCCGCCGAGGGGAGCAAAAGAGGTGCCATCCAGCGAATACTTATATGATGCGCAGTCGTTATCATAATCGCCGTCGAGCATCAGCCACACCCTGCCTTCACTGGCGATATAGGCATGCAGACAGTATCGTTGTCCAGTTGAGTGAATCGTTTGAGTATCCATTCCTTGCCCACCCTATGCACACCAATCCATGAGCACGGCATGTTGATATTACCCAATCCAGCCACGTCGCCATCTTTGAGATGCGTCACGTCGAGAGTCACCACGGTCTGCGATTTCGGTCCTATAGCCCTTTGAGTTAATGTGTTTCGTGCCCACAGCAGTTGTTCTGCAGGCAAAGATTCAATGCGCAGCTTACCCTTTTTGAGTTGCCATTTGCTATCATCGGGATTATGATTCCATTGCCATATACGCTGCAGACATTTGCCATTGAAATCATCCGAGCGCTGATAAGGAGCATGCGGAGTGATGACCGTTTGAGAGTCTGTAGACGGTTTGAGCCATGTTCTTGGAGCACGTCCGAGGTTCCCCTCCAGCCCCACCATAGGCCATCCCTCTTTCCATGTCATTGGCATGAGGCAGACAGTACGACCTAAAGAGTGGAAGTCCTGCATGAGCAGAGCCCACCATTGTCCGTCAGGAGTAGATACTATTCCTCCCTGATGAGCATTAGCGCATCCAGTGGCATGCTTATCAGCAGGCGATATGGAGATGTTTGTACCATTATCCACTATTCGTCCCTTTACGTTAGTCATCGGAGCGGGATGATAACCGTAAGTCTCGTCGGCAGTGATAGTGATAGTCTCATACGGTCCATAGATATTTTTTGAACGAGAGCAAAGCGTGCGTCCATTAGGTTTATAATCCGTTGAGATGAGATAATACCATCCATTGATTTTATACATGTGATGCCCTTCGCCCACTGCGTTACCCTCTGGAATGATCACTTTATCCGTCCCTTCTACAGGTTCGCTCAGGTCAGGTTTGAGTTCGCAGCACCTCACGCTACCATACCCATGAATAGCATATATCTTACCATCATCATCAAAGAGCACCGAGAGGTCATAGATATTCCCTTTCACCCTCACGTGCTCCCAAGGACCGCGGATATCCGAAGCGATGAAAGCCTGTAGCCCTTTACCGTTGACGTTTGTAAACACATAGAATTTTCCCTTATTATATCTGATGCACGGAGCCCAGACCCCCTGTCCATACACCTCTTTTTTATCCATTAGCGAGAATGCAGGGTCGTCGAAATCGAATCTATCGAAGCAGTAGCTAATCAGTTCCCAGTTCACCAAGTCTTTAGAGTGCAGGATATTCACTCCCGGCACGGTATGCATAGTAGTGCCAGCCAGGTAGTAGTCATCCCCCACTCGAATGATATCGGGGTCAGAGAACTCGTCATAAAACAGCGGGTTAGTGAATGTACCATTACCATTATCGGCAGTCCATGACTGTTGAGCGCAGATGCCATTACCATTCATCATCAGTGCCGCCGTCATCATCATCAAAAATTTTTTCATAAGTCAATACAGTTAGTTAATAGAATACAGCAATACCAAATGCCCATTAGTCACCATATTACCTGCAAAGATACATAATTCCCCTCAATTCACCAAACGATTGCCACAAAATCATCAGCAATCAATGATCAGAAACTTGCGTAGCTTGATGAGCTTGCGAATAATCAATCATCATTCATCCCGTTCCCCTCGCATCCCACAAGGTAATTCAAATATGCTTTTCGTTCAAAAACCATTGTTTTACTGAATATTTTATTGTATCTACATAAAAATATGCAGCAAAATTACGTTTTTCCTTTATATCTACCAAACAATAAACTGAAAATCTTTCATGTGAATTGCTCCTTGACTTGCTTCAGCTTGATGAACTCCTATTATAATGACAATGTGTGAATAATTCACGTTCCCCTCCACCGTCCGCTTGCGGACATCCGTGCAGATCCGTGTTTTCCGCGTGAAGACAATCAATAATCAATCATCACTCATCAATCATCAGTCATCACTTGCGTAGCTTGATGAGCTTGCGAATAATCAATTATGTAATTATCGTTAATAATTTGGATATATATGTCGTATATATAGAATATATTATATATCTTTGCAGTTGAATTAAAGCATATGAATTATGAAAACAGAGACATTAACACCATCCAAAAGAAAGATCATCAATCTTGATGAGTCCACCTTTAAGACCCTCTCCATCATGGCTATTGAGAACGGAACGAATCTTAAGAACTATATTGAGCATTTGCTTTCCGATATAGCAGACAATTACGAGGACTCACGTCTATATGCCAAGTTGAGTAAGGAACGTCCTGAAGGACAGGTCATGCTCAACGAACAGGAAAAGGCAGAATTTGAAGATTATTTAGGCGTATGAATGTAGAATACTCCAAGGACTTCAAAAAGTCCGTTAAGAAACTTTCCGGCAAGATGCTTGACTCCGTGCGAAGAGTCGTTGCGGAAGTCAAGAGTGCCGAAAGCATTAAAGACATTACCGACTGCAAGAAACTTGTCGGCTATCGCAACGTCTATCGCATCCGAATAGGCGACTATCGTGCATTCTTTACATTCCATATTGAAATCGTCAATGACACTGTATTCTTCAGATATCTTGTTCCACGAGGAGAAGCCTATAGCAAGAAGACACAGGTAGAATTGAAACGTATAGATGAGTGACCTCATTTTTGTAACTCAATCTCTACGGTGTAGAAACAAAACGCATCAACGAGGCAGTGAAAAACAACCCTGAAAAATTTCCACCTCGTTGCATCATCTACCTCGATGAAGAAGAGTCCGCAGTTCTAAGGTCGAAATTTTCGACCATAGAACCATCGCAAGGCAAAGGTCACTATTCCAAATATAATTTCAAGGCCTTCACCGAGCGAGGACTTTACATGCTTGCCACCATTCTGAAGTCGCCCCGTGCCACCCAGACCACCCTCGCTATCATCGACACCTTCGTTGAAGTGCGTGAGATGGCCCGCACCATGGAAGCCCTCCAGAACGTCACCGACGGCGGCACCGAGCAGCAGTCCCTCCTCCAGAAGACAGGCCAGTTCCTGTCAACTGTCGTAGGCAACAACCTCTCCACCGTCTCTACTTGGTTGTCGCAAATTTTGCGACAACCGGCTAATATGCAACCGAAAGTGTTTTTGGACACATAAGGAGATGCAAAGAGAATCAGAGAGATAGGTACATCATTAATCAATAATCATCAATCAGTCATTGTATATTCAATTATATTATTACCTTTGCACTCGTTAACAACATCAAGGAAGTGGAATAAGGCCGATCAGTCATTCGTCCCGAGACAGAGATTGATGTTCTGCCCCCACTCCTAAACATCCGAATCCGGACAGTTCACTGGGCTTTGACCCCGCATTTGCAATGATGTTTCCAGGGTGTTTTGATGTTGCATGTTTAATATAATTTTTTTTATTATGACTTACATTGGTATCGACATCAGCAAGGACACTTTCGTTGTCGCTTA
>OBLI01002062.1_pt1 | contig 17858 bp, 12 predicted proteins | sample 1519701 | NCBI WGS metagenome assembly OBLI01 (sample SAMEA3663005, study PRJEB22513) | pig gut metagenome | biome: pig gut; feature: pig-associated habitat; material: faeces | place: France | collected 2012 | reverse complement strand
TGCCATCTCCATTTTCTCTTCGGCATTGCTAAGTGTTTCTTTTACGTCTATCATAAAATTTTATTTCTTATTATAAATTACAGTCTTTCTAACCATTTTTTACCATGATTGCTATGTAGCCAAATAGCAAAGCAGAGTGCCGGAATTCCGACCACCACAAAAGGAATAAGCATAGGTTCCATAACTAAATTATTTTCGTTTTACAATAGTATAGCCTATATATGCAAAATATCAAAGAAATACTTTCCAAGCATTTCCCTACTTGTCCTTTCTCTTTCTCTGTCTTCTTTTGCAGTCATATCTTTCTTTTTTGCTGCAAAGATACGTTATTTTGTTTAAAACTCCAAGTTTTTTTTAATAAAAATACAATTTTATTGTTTTATATATTATATATAATAAGGTGTAAGGGTAAGAAAAATGGCGAAATACCACGATTGTGGTATATGAAATGCTATAGTTGTGGTATTGGCGGAATGAAAAAAAAGCCGTACCTTTGCTGCGTGATTCAGAAAGTTGCATTCAGCAATTAAAGAATTAAAGGACAGAATAAAGTATTAACAATTTAAAAATAGAAGATTATGAGCAACAAGAAACTTCATTTTGAGACATTACAACTTCATGTAGGACAGGAACAGGCCGACCCGGCAACCGACTCGCGCGCAGTGCCTATCTATCAGACAACCTCCTACGTATTCCGTAATTCACAGCATGCAGCAGACAGATTCGGTCTGCGTGATGCAGGTAATATCTATGGTCGTCTCACCAACTCCACCCAGGGTGTGTTCGAGGATCGTGTAGCAGCCCTCGAAGGCGGTGTTGCAGGATTGGCAGTGGCATCTGGTGCAGCTGCAATCACCTATGCCCTCCAGAATGTGGCACGCAATGGTGACCATATCATCGCAGCCGACAACCTCTATGGTGGAACATACAACCTCGTGGAGCACACTCTCACTACACAGGGTGTGGAGACAACCATCGTAGATCCATCCGACTTCGACGCTGTTGACAAGGCATTCAAGCCCAACACCAAGGCCATCATCATCGAGACATTCGGTAATCCTAACGCCAGTGTAACTGATGTTGACCGCATATCAGAGATTGCCCACAAGCACAACACCATCGTGATTGTGGATAACACCTTCGGCACTCCATTCCTTTTCCGTCCTATCGAGCACGGAGCCGACGTGGTGGTACACTCTGCCACTAAGTTTATCGGCGGACATGGTAGTTCGCTCGGCGGCGTGATTGTTGACGCCGGTAAATTCGACTGGAAGGCCAATGCCGACAAATATCCTTCAATCGCCAAACCAGACCCAAGTTATCATGGTGCTGTATTTGCTGAAGTAGCCGGACCGGCAGCCTTCGTCACACGTATCCGTGCCGTCATCCTGCGCGATACCGGAGCAGCCATCTCTCCATTCAACGCTTGGATTCTGCTTCAGGGACTGGAGACTCTCTCACTGCGCGTGGAGCGTCATGCATTTAATACAAAGAAGGTGGTGGAATTCCTCGCCAACCATCCCAAGGTGGCAAAGGTCAACCATCCTTCATTGCCCGACCATCCCGACCATGCATTGTATGAAAAGCTGTTCCCGAACGGTGGCGGCAGCATCTTCACCTTCGAGGTGAAAGGTGGCGAAAAGGAGGCCTGGGCTTTTATTGACAGTCTGAAGATATTCTCACTGCTGGCTAATGTGGCCGACGTGAAGAGTCTTGTGATCCACCCTGCCACAACAACCCACTCACAGCTCTCCCCTGAGGAACTCGAGCAGCAGCACATCTATCCTTCCACTATCCGTCTGAGCATCGGTACGGAGCACTACGAGGATATCATCGATGACCTTGCAAATGCCCTTGAGAACATTTAAGGGAATTAGGGATTAATAAGGAGTTATAATAAGGAGTTATAATAAGGAGTTAAAGGGCCATTAGTCTCTGCGCCCAGACATTTGGCACATCATAACTCCCCCTCTTAACTTCCCATCATAACTTCCCCTCATAACTCCCCCTTAAAAAAACAACAAAAATAAAAAAGTTATGACAAAGATTGCAAAACAACTCACAGAGCTTATTGGACAGACTCCATTGCTCGAACTGAATAAATTCTCGAAGTCACATGGTATCGAGACCCCGATTATCGCCAAGGTGGAATTCTTCAATCCTGGCGGAAGTGTAAAAGACCGTATTGCATTGGCAATGATTGAAGATGCCGAGAAAAAGGGACTGCTCAAACCGGGTGCCACCATCATCGAACCAACCAGCGGCAACACTGGTGTGGGATTGGCTCTCGTGGCTGCAGTAAAGGGCTACAAACTTGTGCTCACCATGCCCGAGACGATGAGTATCGAGCGTCGCAACCTGGTGAAGGCTTATGGTGCAGAGGTGAAACTGACAAGCGGAGCTGCCGGTATGGCCGGTGCCATCAAGGCTGCCGAGGAACTGCGCGATGCCACTCCTGGTTCAATCATCCTGCAGCAGTTTGAGAACCCCGCCAACCCCCAGAAGCACTACGACACCACCGGTGTTGAAGTGTGGGAGCAGACAGGTGGCGACATCGACATCTTCGTTGCCGGTGTTGGTACAGGCGGTACAGTGAGCGGTATCGGTAAGCGTCTGAAGGAGAAGAACCCCAACATCAAGATTGTAGCTGTGGAGCCAAAGTCATCTGCTGTTCTCAATGGTCAGCCCAGCGGTCCTCACAAGATTCAGGGTATTGGTGCCGGATTTATTCCCAAGACATATAATGGCGATGTTGTTGATGAAATATTTGATGTGGAGAACGACGATGCCATACGCACCGGTCGCCAGTTGGCACGCGAGGAAGGTTTGTTAGTGGGTATTTCCTCTGGAGCCGCAGCATTTGCTGCGAGCGAGATTGCCAAGCGTCCTGAAAACAAAGGGAAGAAGATTGTTGCTCTACTTCCGGATACCGGAGAGAGGTATCTCTCAACTGTACTGTACGCATTTGACGAGTACCCTCTCTAACCGGTATCGTATAGCATTATCCACAGATTTTCACGGATAATTATTATTGGATTATCACAGATTATCAAGCTGCTCAGCCAAAAATCTGTGATAATCCTTTTCTTTTTAATTATCTGTGGTAATCTGTGGATAAAAAATTAATGCAATTGTAACACGATTATTATTGATATTTCGAAAATAATGCGTAACTTTGCAGCAAATTTTTAAATAGTAATAGTTATGACAAAGAGTAATCACAGAATACTCGTGGTAGATGACGAGCAAGACTTGTGCGAGATTCTGAAGTTCAACCTTGAGACCGAAGGCTACGAAGTGGAGACAGCCAATTCAGCCGAAGAAGCTATAGTGCTTGACATTCCATCCTACGACCTGCTCCTGCTTGACGTGATGATGGGCGAAATGTCGGGATTTGCACTTGCCAAGAAACTCAAGGCCGACGAGCGCACAAGCAACATTCCCATCATCTTCCTCACTGCCCGCGACACGGAGAACGACACAGTGACAGGATTTAATCTTGGTGCCGACGATTATATCTCCAAACCATTCTCTATCAGGGAGGTACTGGTGAGAATACGCGCAGTGCTCCGACGCACCACCCCACAACAGGAGGAGGGAGGCAAGAACATACTGAAATTCCAAGGTCTCGTGCTCGACCTCGACAAGAAGACAGTCACTATCGAGGGTGAACCCGTGGCATTCACAAAGACAGAATTTGAGATACTACACACATTGCTCGACGAGCGAGGCAGGGTATTTTCGCGACAGGAACTGATCAACCGCGTTTGGCCTTCCGACGTACTTGTGCTCGACCGCACTGTAGATGTGAACATCACCAGACTAAGGAAGAAAATCGGACCGTTTGCCAAGTGTATCGTGACAAGACTCGGATTCGGTTATCTTTTTGAAGAATAACACTGATGAAAATGACCATAGGCAAGAGGATGTACCTGAGCATCCTCACATTGTTCGGCGTATTTGCCGTCTTCTTTATCGTATTTCAGCAATACCGCGAGAAGGAATATAAGATAGAGACGCTCAACCAGCGCCTCCAGGGTTTTAATATATATATGGAGGAGGCATTGGGAGTGGATGGACACAACAACGGCAAGACTATGGATGAATATGTGAGTAAGCATGGTATGCCCAATCTGCGAGTCACTGTTGTGGATACTCTCGGCAGGGTGCTCTACGACAATCTGCGCAAGGACTATAACAACATCTCCAACCATCGCAAACGAAAGGAAATCAGGGAAGCCATTGCCAAAGGTCACGGATATGACATCAACCGAGTGAGCAACACTATTCATGGCGACTTCTTCTACTCTGCCACATATTTCCCAAAGAGAAATATCATCATACGCAGTGCCCTGCCATATAACAACGAACTGTCGAAATCGCTGCGCGCCGACCAGCACTTCATCTGGTTTGCCCTCGTTGTAATGATAGTTCTGTCGCTGGTGCTCTACCAATTTATATATAGTCTCAACTCCAACATCAGTAAGCTGCGCCTTTTTGCCCAGCGTGCCGACCGTGGCGAGAGTCTCGACACCGAGGACCTCGTGGAGTTTCCTGATGACGAGTTAGGAGAGATCTCTGAAAGTATCATAAAAATATACATCCGACTGCAAAAGACCAAGGAGGAGCAGAATATATTGAAGAGGCAGCTCACGCAGAATATAGCCCACGAACTGAAGACTCCCGTGGCGAGTATCCAGGGCTATCTCGAAACAATCCTCGACAACCCCTCAATCAAGGAGGAGACAAAAGCGCAATTCCTTGACAGATGCTATGCCCAGAGCAAACGCCTTGCCAGTCTGCTCAACGACATCTCCATGCTCAACCGTATGGACGATGGCAGTCAGATGATGGAGTTTGAGGAGGTCAACGTGTCGATGACGATAAATCAAATAATAAAGGAAACCGCCCTCCAACTGAAGGAGAAGAATATGAAATTCATTAACAAAGCTCCTAAGAATATCATCATCCACGGTGCCACAAGTATAATATACAGCATCTTCCGCAATCTCACCGATAATGCGATTGCGTATGCAGGCGACGGCACCACCATCACCCTCGAAGCACATAAGTCGGCTGAAGACAGGTGGTTCTTCACATTTAGTGACAACGGCGTGGGTGTTGACAATAAACATCTGCCCCGACTGTTTGAAAGATTCTATAGAGTTGATAAGGGACGAAGCCGTAAAATGGGTGGCACAGGCTTAGGACTTGCCATTGTTAAAAACGGAGTTTTGCTCCACGGAGGTACGATAAAAGCCGAAAATGCACCTCAAGGAGGCCTAAAATTCGAATTCTCGCTTGCTAAATGATAAAAAACAGTAAAAAATTTGGTACTACCAAGAAAATAGTGTACCTTTGTAGGCATTAATGCCTATAGTATGTACAGAAAACTAATTTCCATAATGGTGGCAGCAATAATATCTGCGACAGCCACTGCATCACCCGGTAGCGGTCTAAAATACACTAAAGACAATCCCTTGATCTACGAAGACCTGTGGGACCTACCGCCATTTTCATTCATCAACGATGAAGGTCAGCCCGACGGATTCAACATTGCCTTGGTAAAGGAAATGATGAAAAGGTTGAATGTGCCATACGTAATAAAATTGAAGCACACTCCCCTCAATTTCCAGGACGTGCAATCCGGCGAAGCCGCACTCACAATAGGTATGAAAGCACATTATCATGAAAGATATGCCGCCTTCGGAAAAAACACCTTAATGCTCTTCACACATAGTGTGGCAAGTCCGAAAAACGCCCCAACAGAAATTCACAATTTCGAAGATCTTAAGAAGAACAAAGTATATGTACACCGCAATAGTTTCAGTCACAACCAGATGATTGACGCTGGATATTCCGACAACGCCATACCAGCCGACGACATGAAAGCCATACTTATGCAGGTGGCTGCCAATGACAGCGGCATGGTGCTATGGAACACCAACACTCTCAAGGATCTTATCGAGAGAAACCACATTGACAACTTGAAGCTAACCACCGTAAGCATGAAGTATGGCGAATACCATTTCATGTCGCGCGACTCCTTGTTGCTCCATAAACTCGACAGCGTATATGACGAGATGGTGTCACACGATGAAATTCTTCCATTGCAAAAAGCATGGTTTTATCCCGAGATAAAAAATAATTACTCCTATAAATTTGCTTGGTATCTGGCATCTGCCCTCGGTCTGTTCTTCCTGATCCTCATAGCCTACAATATCTACTATAAGGTTCAGGAGAGACGATTCAGTGAGACCAACGCCCGTCAGTCGAAGCGCTTAGGACTATTGTTGCGTTCGGGCAAGATAGACGTGTGGACATACAACATCACCAACAAGTTGTTTACGTTAATCAACAAAGAGGAAAAATCCAATGACGAATACAATCTGAAGACATTCGCCCTACTCTTCCCCGACGACGATTTCAAGCGTATAATAGAGGAAATAGAAAATATCGAGGCAGGATTATACGACAAGACCAAATTGCTCGTGAGATGTAATCTTTCAAGAGATAACGAAGTGAAACAGATGACATATTTCGATCTCAACATATCAGTGTTGCAGAGCGGAGATGACGACCTGCCGATATCTCTCATCGGAATTATGCACGATGTGACTGCTGAGAAGAAAAGGTTTATTGACACTCGCAATAACCTGCTTAAATACCGCACCATCTTCAATACATCGATGGCCGACCTTGCCTATTACGACAAAGACGGAATACTTACAGACATCAACCACAATGCTTGCATGACATTCGGTATTGACGACCCGGAAACACTCATTAAGTCGAAGACTCATATCTCGGAAATACCAGTGTTTATGGGGCTCAAGGGAGACGTGTGCCGTGAAATGTGGATGTCGTCGATAACCGATATGGACAAGTTGCACATGGAAAAGGACTCGACAAAATACTGGACACGCACCGGTATGATCTACTACGAGTTTACAATCATCCCCATCTATGATTCCGACGGCACACCCATCTGCTTTGTGTCTTGCGGCAAGGACGTTACCGATACTGCAAAGCGCATGAACAAGGAGAGAATGAGACAGAGGCGCATTGAGAACACCAACGACCAGATAAAAAACTATACCAACGATATCAACTATGCACTTGAGGTGAGCGGCACACGACTTGCCAATTACTATCCCGACACCCACGAGATGACCATCACCTACGACATCAAAAAACCGATGCTGAGATTGTCGCAGTTGAGATGCGTGTCACTTCTCGACAGGGAATACAAACTAAAAGCCGAAAAACTGTTCTTAAACCTCGACAAGAAAAGGCTGAAGAGATTTGACCTACGTGTAGGAACAATATTCAAGGAGCAACGCAAGGAACACGCCCACTATGAATTCAATGGTATTCCCATCAAGAAAGACGGGGAAATAGACCACTATTTCTGCCTATGCCGGAATATTAGCCAACTGGTGGAAACAGAAAAACAACTTGAGGAGGAAACCAAAAGGGCACAAGAGGCTGAGGAATTCCAAAACTCATTCCTCAAGAACATGAGCCACGAGATACGCACACCGCTATACACCGTTGTGGGTTTTGCCGAACTCTTCCAGGGTGAGCACGACAAAAGCGACGAACCAGTGTTTATCGACCAGATAAAACAAAACTCCGACATGCTGCTCAAGCTTGTAAACAACATATTGCTGCTGTCGAGGATTGATGCCAAGATGGTGGAGATAAACCCCACACCCATCGACTTCCCCGAATTCTTCAAGGCAAAGTGCATGATGGGATGGACACAGGGAGTAAAACCTGGTGTGGAAACAAAGATAGAGACCAACGAGGATCATCTGATGGTGGAAATCGACGACACCCACGTAGGGCTCATCATCGAGACACTGTGCAGAATATCATGCTTATCCACCGACAAAGGTTCTATCCACGCCCGCTACCTCTATCACTCGGGCATGATGACCCTTATTTTCAAAGATACAGGTCAAAGCATGAGCGACGAGCAGAAAGAATGTGTGCGCAACCGCAATATGAACGAGGAATCGGGCAACTATTCTATCATGATCCAACTCATTATCTGTCAGCAGTTGGCAGCACTCATGGGCGGACAGATGGAATTTGAGAGTGAGCAAGGAAAGGGCAATACTTTCTGTATTTCATTCCCATGCAAGATTCTTGAAATGCCACAACAAAAAGAACCTACCGTAACATCAAACAATGACCTGCTCGCAAATAGCGACTTGCTCGCAAATACCGACATGCTGTCGGAAGAAGACATCAACAATCTGCTTGCAAACAGTGACCTTTTCAAATAACATATATAAATTCCCTTTTATACATATAAAAAATGAATAAAGGACTACGACATACCACCAAGAGACTTTTCACCACATTGTTTATAACCATTGCCTGGGTAAGCGCTACAATGGCCGTGGGAGAAAACGCCTTAGGACGATACAGCAAAGAGTCGCCACTGCGCATATTGTGCGACAATGAGTTCTACCCCTTTGAATACCGCGACGAATCCGGCAATATTGAAGGATTGAACGTCAAGGTTCTACAAAAAGTATTGGACGAGTATAACATACCGTATAACATGAATATAGCCACGCGCACCGAGGTGAACTCTCTCTTCGACTCAAACGATGCCGACCTTATAGCCCGCATACCCATCAACCCCATTCCCGGTGTATATTACACCAAAAACGAGGTTGCATCCTACAAGGTAATGATAGCCTATCCCAAAGGCAAGACACCGATAAAGAAACTCAGCGACTTGAAGCAAAACGACATCGTCATATTCAAGGAAGGCAACTACAGCACGGAATACGTATTGGCCAATCATCTGATTCGCCCGGAACAGATGATGTTCCGCACTGTGAAACAAGGATTGCTGGGTATAGCTACAGGCGACTACCAGTATATGATTTGCGGAGAAATCACAATGAATACCGTAATGAAGAAATTCAATATCTCAAATGTTGAACTTTCTGAAATCGACATTCCTGAAGGCGCTATCAGGTTTTGCAGCCGCGACAAGATGCTCATTAATCTTATCGACAATCGACTTGGAGAAATGCATGTAGGCGGTCAACTGGATAAGATGTTCTTCCAGTCATTGTCGGTCACAACTGTCAAGAACAACAACATTACATATATGCTCTTCGCCACATTCGGCCTGCTGTTAATGATAATAATCATCATTCTGGTCAACAGATATGTGACAAGGCGTATCAGGGCTGGAATGCAGTCAACCATCGAGACCAACAACATATTGAAAAAGGCACTTGAGACGGCTAATATGGATGTGCTCGAAAACGACATTAACAAGCGCTGGATAACCAATCTTTATGGAAACTTTGTTGGCGAGAGCGGAACCTGTATTGAGGACATCACCCCCAGGATTCATCCTGATGACATGGGTATTTTGAATGAGAAATTCAGAAAATTGATAAACAGGGAAGAGGAGGGTGCTGAATGTACATTCAGATATAATGCAGGAACCGACGACTCACCCAACTGGCGCACGCTATATGCCAATATCCTTCCGGAATTGGATAATTATGGTAATGTGGTTAAACAGATCACTACCATTAACGATATCACCGAAGAGACCCGCCAGGACAAAATCGACCACGAAACATCGGAGATATACAAACATATATTTGATATGCCTATTGTGGGCCTGGCTCTCTATGACAGCGATGGACAGTTTATCGAGGCCAACCAGGTGATGCGTGATATATTCAAAAACGTAAACCACAACACCGACATCTTTGCCTACACCTCGATTTACGACTTCCCCGCATTTGCGGGAATCATCGACCGCACTACAAAGGAAAACCTGTTTTTCTGCACTTATTCCGACACCACCAACGATGGAATGCCCAACTTCGTGGAAATACGTATGCGACATATCAAGGACGACAACGGCAATATCATCTATCGCATGATTACGGCACGAGATAAGAGCGACGAGCGGGAGATGTATCGCCAGAGCCGCCTTAACGACGAGAAGGTAAGGATGGTGAGCGAACAGATGATGCAGTATGAGAACGAGCTGCGCTATCTGCTCAAGGGCAGTCAGATGAGGGTATGGAAGTCGAGCATACAAAACGAGACCATCCGTCTCTATCGCGACCTTCACACCTTCGACATGAAATACACCTTCGCCGAGTTCCTCGATGGTATTGACGAATCCGAGAGAGATGAAGCCATGAAACTCATCGACCCAAGAACCAACGGGGGTAAATCACATAATTCCACATTGCTTATTGATGACAAGCACAGCCAAACTAAGATGTGGTACACCATCAATAGTATTCCCGAATATGACGACCATGGCAACATAATCGGCAGCTTCGGTTTGATACACAACATCAACAACCTGATGGAGACCCAATTGAAGATGCAGAAGGAAAAGGAGCGTGCCAACGACTCAAGTCGCCTGAAGAGTACGTTCCTTGCAAACATGAGTCACGAGATACGCACACCGCTTAATGCCATCGTGGGATTCTGCGACATCCTGCATACCATTGAGTCGGCCGAGGAAAAAGCCGAACTTCTTAAGATTATCCACAACAACTGCAACAACCTGTTGCAGATAATCAACGATATCCTTGTATTGTCGGAACTTGACTCCAACGGCATGACCATCAATCCCGAGGAATGTGATTTTGCCCAAGAATTCACCCTGCTTTGCAAGTCGCTTGAACAGCGAGTGAGCGAACCATCGGTGAAATTCATCACCGAAAATCCCTACTCCTCTCTCATTGTTAATATCGACAAGGGTCGCATAAGCCAGGTAATCACCAACTTCCTCACCAACTCGGTGAAATACACCCACGAAGGGCATATCAAGTTGGGATACATCGTCGAGGACAATGGTCTTCGCATCTATTGCGAAGACACCGGTAGCGGTATTCCCAAAGACAAACTGGAGAAAATCTTCGAGCGTTTCTTCAAGGTCAACGAATACATACAGGGAGCCGGCATCGGATTGAGTATTTGCAAAGCTATCGTAAATAAATGCGAAGGAAAGATTGGTGTGGAGTCAGAAGAAGGCAAGGGTTCCACATTCTGGATATGGGTTCCTTGCGAGATATTTATTTGATATAGGCACGAAAATCCGCTGAAAAATGAATAATTTTCGTATTTCCATTAAAATTTCGTTACAGTATTTGGCTGTTTTGACAAATTATTGTATATTTGCACTTAAAAAACGACAACAATGGAAAACAGCAAACTAAGTCCCAATGTCATCTTGGCAGATGCCGACTATATTGACAAGGTGACATTCGACCTTACAGTCAATTTTGAGCGCATGCTCGGTCGCCGCATCCCACCTGCCGACATGGCAAGATGGATAGATTGTATAGCTCTCGACGGAGGCATCCGCGAGGGCAACAACGAAGTGCAGGTGATTCTCGTTCACGAGGGCACCACCTCGGCGATAGACAACTTCAGTCCATCGTCTCTCAGTGCCGACCTCGACGGCAAGGCCTTCAAGGACCATCTCGGCGAGTTTTGTATCTCGGCAATAGCCGTCGAGGAGCAGATGGTTGACAAGGAACACCTCTTCTGCGACTCCTTGATGCATGTGTGCTCCCAACCGGAGGTAAAGCGTGTAATGGTCATTCCAAATGCCGAAACCTATTACGACGGTGTGCGCCGCGCCCTAAAGGACATTGACGACGAGAAGCGTGTCACTGTCTTTGCCATGCAACCTATGCCTGGCGGCAATTTCCGACAGGAAATCCTCGGCTATTCGCTCATGAATGCCCTAGGCATAAAGGGAGAGGAAATAAGTCGCAGCATGAATTAATAATCAAAATATAAAAAAATGGGAAGAATACTTATGATTGGAGCCGGTGGTGTAGCCACCGTTGCGGCATTCAAGATAGCACAGAATGCCGATGTGTTTACCGAGTTTATGATTGCCAGCCGCCGAAAGGAAAAATGCGATCAAATTGTTGATGCCATACATAAGGCCGGACACAACATGGACATCAAGACTGCCCAAGTGGACGCCGATGACGTGGAGCAGCTAAAGGCACTGTTTAATGACTTCAAACCCGAACTGGTGGTTAATCTTGCCCTGCCCTATCAGGACCTCACCATCATGGATGCATGTCTGGCTTGTGGCTGCAACTATCTCGACACTGCCAACTACGAACCCAAGGACGAGGCTCACTTTGAGTACTCATGGCAGTGGGCTTATCGTGAGCGATTCGAGAAAGCCGGTCTGTGCGCCATCCTCGGTTGCGGATTCGACCCCGGCGTGACGAGCATCTTCACTGCCTATGCCGCCAAGCACCATTTCGACGAGATACAGTATCTCGACATCGTGGATTGCAATGCCGGCAATCACCACAAGGCATTTGCCACCAACTTCAACCCCGAAATCAATATCCGCGAGATTACCCAAAAGGGACTTTATTGGCAGGATGGCAAGTGGGTGGAGACCGAACCCCTCGAGTTCCATCAGCCTCTAACCTACCCCAACATCGGTCCTCGTGAAAGCTACCTGCTCCACCACGAGGAGATAGAGAGTCTTGTCATCAACTATCCCACCATCAAGCGTGCACGCTTCTGGATGACATTCGGTCAGCAGTATCTCACATATCTCGATTGCATCCAGAACCTCGGTATGTCACGCATTGACGAGATCACCTACGAGGCTCCCCTCGCCGACAATCCTTCCGAGAAGGTTAAGGTGAAGATTGTTCCCTTGCAGTTCCTCAAGGCCGTTCTGCCCAATCCCCAGGATTTGGGTGAGAACTACGACGGCGAAACAAGTATCGGTTGCCGCATCCGTGGATTAAAGGACGGCAAGGAGCACACCTATTATATATATAATAACTGCAAGCATCAGGATGCCTATCAGGAGACAGGTATGCAGGGTGTGAGCTACACCACTGGTGTGCCCGCAATGATTGGTGCGATGATGTTCTTCAAAGGATTATGGAACACTCCTGGTGTTCACAACGTAGAGGAGTTTGATCCCGATCCATTCATGGAGCAGCTCAACAAGCAGGGTCTGCCTTGGCATGAAATCCATGATGAGGACATAGAACTGTAATTTTTTACTAAAGGTAGTTAAGGAGTTAAGGAGTTAAGGAGTTAAGCCAAATGTTGTTGCGCTTATACCCAATGCTCCAAACTAATGGCTTAACTCCTTAACTCCCCAAAAGTTGAGTACATGCGAAATTTAAATAAAATTATTGTTCTTTTATGGCCTCCATAATCTTGGCCTCCAATTCCTCGGCCAATTCAGGATTATCTTTGATTACCTGTTTAGTAGCGTCGCGTCCTTGAGCTAGGCGGGTATCGTTATACGAGAACCAACTACCGCTCTTCTGTATAATACCGTATTCCACACCCAAGTCAACGATTTCTCCCACTCTTGATATACCCTCTCCAAAGGTAATCTCAAACTCCGCCTTGCGGAATGGTGGAGCCACCTTGTTCTTAACAATCTTAACCCTCACCTGGTTGCCAATCACGTTATCACCATCCTTAATGGCTGTCACGCGACGGATATCAAGGCGCACGCTGGAGTAGAATTTCAGTGCATTACCTCCGGTGGTAGTCTCGGGATTACCGAACATCACGCCGATTTTCTCTCTCAGCTGGTTGATGAAGATACATGTGGTGTTGGTCTTGCTGATGGTACTGGTCAGTTTGCGCAGCGCCTGACTCATCAGTCGTGCCTGCAGTCCCACAACATTGTCGCCCATGTCGCCCTCGATCTCCTTTTTCGGAGTAAGTGCGGCCACAGAGTCAACCACCACAATATCCACCGCAGCCGAGCGGATGAGCTGGTCGGCAATCTCCAGGGCCTGTTCACCATTGTCAGGCTGTGATATTATCAAGTTGTCGATATCCACACCAAGAGCGGCAGCATAGAATCGGTCGAAGGCATGCTCCGCATCGATGAATGCAGCAATGCCGCCCGCCTTCTGGGCCTCTGCGATGGCATGAATGGCGAGTGTAGTCTTACCCGACGACTCCGGACCATAGATCTCAATAATTCGTCCCTTGGGATATCCACCCACACCGAGCGCCACATTGAGTGAGATGCTGCCAGTAGGTATCACCTCCACCTGTTCAATCTTCTCGTCACCCAATTTCATTATAGATCCCTTGCCATAGTCTTTTTCGATTTTCGACATGGCAGCCTGGAGAGCCTTCAATTTGTTCTCCTTCTCGTTAAAAATGTCCTCTTCTTTTTTTGCCATAATATATTTTTCAACTTTCAATTTTTCAATTTTTCAATCTTTCTTACATCACCTTTCCATTCTTGTCAAACTTCACGATGACTCCCTCGCTGGCATATATCCAGTCCTCACGTCCGTTGCGATCCTTGGCCACACGGTCGGGCGAACCCTTTGCCATCTTCACCGCCTGTTTGTTCATACCCTTAATCACGCGTCCCTGCTGTATGGCAGTCACATGGCTGGGCGGGAATCCCTTCATATCAGCAGTTCCCTTAATAAAGAGATAGTTGAAGTAGTCCTCACGATGTCCGTCGATGTCACCAGCCACATTGTCATCATGCTCGAAGCATACATCCTTGTAGAACACCTCTCCCGTCTTCAAACTCTTGAGCGAAAGTTTCCTATACTTTGTGCCGTTCTGTGCCTGCACCGCCTTGATGGTGAATGTTGACAGACGCATAATTGTCACTTTCTTGCCCTGCTCATTTGTCATGGTAGTGCGATAGCGGGTGTAGTAGGTCTGTCCGATATACGAGGCATACTCCTTGGATGTCGCGATATTCTCGTCGGCCAATTCAAACGAACCGTAGAAAGTGAATTTCTTGTTGTCCATAATAAATTCGTCGTCGCGCATACCGCTGTTGGTCTTGCTCATCGCCACATTCTGATAGAACTCCTTGCCATTCTTGTCGGCTACGATAATCTTCACGGGGAATTTTCTTGTACCCACACCAACGGCCACCACCTTCACTTCCTCGTTGTTGGGCACCTTCACCTCGGCATATCCATCGCCGTGATAATCGGTATCCTCGCGGAAGAGCGTAGTGCGTGTATATAGCGTTTTGCCCATCAGTAGCGTACGGGCAATATCAACGTCGCCCAAATATGCCAACGTAGGCACACCCATCTTGTTGTAACAATAGTCGTCAAACGAACCGCGGGGAATCTGATAGTAGTAGGCCTTGCCATCATCCTCGCATGTGAAGTTGATGCGTGCGAATCCCTCTGGCGTTTCCGTATGGTTTTTGTATATCATAATCTTGTGCATCAGTTTGCCACTGCTCACCTCCTTGCCGTTTGATGCGTCGCAGAAGGTATTCACCACGAGGTCATACTTTTCAGGCATCACCATGAATTTCATGCCCTCCTTCCAGTTGCACAGACTTTGATACTTAAAATTCTGACTGATGAAGTCGGTGGCTGTAGCCTCTTCTTCCTCGGTCTCTCCACTTGTGTTGGTCTCTGCCTTTTTTTCTGGGGCAGATTTCTTGGCACTCTTGGTTTTCACGATGTATGAACCCTGTGCCATTCCCGACATTGCCATCATTAAGGCGAATGTCATTGTTGCTGCTTTCTTCATTTTCATACTCTTATAAGAGGTTATATTATCTAATTAGTTGTTTCACGTTGCGAAATTAAATAAAAAAAAAGAAACGGCAAAGAAAAATGCCAAAAAAATGACATAAATCTGCCAAATTGTCAGTTTTTCGCATTTTGGCACATGCTTGGCACATGCTTTGCACGACTTTAAGTGACAACGGAGCCATAGATTGACTCCTAATATAAATAAGTATAATAACAAAATAAAAAAATAGATTAATTATGGGAAAGATTATTGGAATCGATTTAGGAACAACTAATTCATGCGTTGCTGTATTTGAGGGCAACGAACCAGTTGTAATCGCCAACAGCGAAGGCAAGCGTACTACTCCTTCTGTAGTTGGTTTTGTTGAAGGCGGCGAGCGTAAGATTGGCGACCCGGCTAAGCGCCAGGCCATCACCAATCCTAAGAACACCGTATATAGCATCAAGCGCTTCATGGGTGAGAATTGGCAGCAGGTGGAGAAGGAAGTCAGCCGCGTACCGTTCTCTGTAGTCAACGAGGGTGGATATCCACGTGTTGACATCGACGGTCGCAAATACACTCCGCAGGAAATCTCTGCAATGGTTCTCCAGAAGATGAAGAAGACTGCCGAGGACTATCTCGGACAGGAGGTTACTGATGCCGTAATCACCGTTCCTGCCTACTTCTCCGACTCTCAGCGTCAGGCCACTAAGGAAGCTGGTCAGATTGCCGGACTCAATGTACGCCGTATCGTCAACGAGCCTACAGCAGCCGCTCTCGCTTATGGTGTGGATAAGGCCAATAAGGATATGAAGATTGCCGTGTTCGACCTCGGTGGTGGTACATTCGATATCTCTATCCTCGAGTTTGGTGGCGGTGTGTTCGAGGTGCTCTCTACCAATGGTGACACCCACCTTGGCGGTGACGACTTCGACCAGGTTATCATCGACTGGCTCGTGCAGGAATTCAAGAACGACGAGGGTGCTGACCTCACTGGCGACCCGATGGCTATGCAGCGCTTGAAGGAGGCTGCCGAGAAGGCTAAGATTGAGTTGTCAAGCTCTACATCTACTGAGATCAACCTTCCTTACATCATGCCAGTAGGCGGTGTACCCAAGCACTTGGTAAAGACTCTCACCCGTGCAAAATTTGAGCAGCTCGCTCACAATCTCATCCAGGCATGTCTCGTACCCTGCCAGAATGCTATGCGCGATGCCAAGCTCAATACATCCGACATTGACGAGGTAATCCTCGTGGGTGGTTCAAGCCGTATTCCTGCCGTTCAGACTCTCGTAAAGAACTACTTCGGCAAGGAGCCTTCTAAGGGTGTCAACCCCGACGAGGTAGTGGCAGTAGGTGCATCTATCCAGGGTGCCATTCTCAACAAGGAAGGCGGTGTAGGCGACATCGTATTGCTCGACGTAACCCCGCTTACCCTCGGTATCGAGACTATGGGTGGCGTGATGACCAAGCTTATCGAGGCCAACACCACTATCCCCTGCAAGAAGAGCGAGGTGTTCTCTACAGCAGCCGACAACCAGACTGAGGTTACAATCCATGTTCTTCAGGGTGAGCGTCCTATGGCAGCCCAGAACAAGAGCATCGGTCAGTTCAACCTCACTGGTATAGCTCCTGCACGCCGTGGTGTTCCTCAGATTGAGGTAACCTTCGACATCGATGCTAACGGTATCCTCAAGGTATCTGCCAAGGACAAGGCTACCGGCAAGGAGCAGGCCATCCGCATCGAGGCTTCATCAGGTCTTAGCAAGGAGGAGATTGACCGCATGAAGGCTGAGGCAGAGCAGAATGCCGCTGCAGACAAGGCTGAGCGCGAGCGTATCGACAAGCTCAATCAGGCCGACTCGATGATCTTCACTACCGAGAACTTCCTGAAGGACAATGGCGACAAGATTCCAGCCGACCAGAAGCAGAATATCGAGAGTGCACTCCAGCAGCTCAAGGACGCTCACAAGGCTCAGGACATCACAGCCATCGAGAGTGCCACCACCAACCTCAACAACGTCATGCAGGCAGCCTCTGCCCAGATGTACCAGGGAGCACAGGGAGGTCCTCAGCCAGGAGCTGATCAGGGCTTCAACGGTGGAGCACAAGGCGGTCAGCAGGCCCAGGGTGGTCAGCAGTCCGACAATGTTCAGGATGCCGACTTCGAGGAGGTGAAATAAGCACATAGAGAAATAAGAATACAATATCAAATGGAAAGCGTGTAGCTCAATGAGTTACACGCTTTTCTTGTTTTTGGCCGTACACAATAATATTGCTATCTTTGCGTTATTATTATAAACATCTGTACCTCA
>OBLI01002060.1_pt1 | contig 17863 bp, 10 predicted proteins | sample 1519701 | NCBI WGS metagenome assembly OBLI01 (sample SAMEA3663005, study PRJEB22513) | pig gut metagenome | biome: pig gut; feature: pig-associated habitat; material: faeces | place: France | collected 2012 | reverse complement strand
ATACGGGGTCGACGAAGTGCTGGAGGATATAGTCCTTGGCGCGGCGGGCGGCGGCGGGGGATTCGGGGTTGTGGAGGACACGGGAGGCGGCTGAGAAGGACCACAGGATGCGGGCGTTTAGTATGCCGCCCTTGTCTGCGTCGGCGACGAGGGTGCCGTCGCCACGCATCTGTCCGTAGAATCCGCCACGCTCGTTGTCTACCATGTTCGTGAGCCAGAAGCTAAGGATATTGTCCTTGACAGTGCTGAGCATCTCGGCCCTCAGGGTTGATAGTGTCTCGTTCATTGTTGTCTGGTTTTGTCGGCCGGTGCGTGGGGCCTTGCCTAGTGCAGGCGCCGGCTTGGTGTTATGGTGCTGGATGATGTCCGGGGCATGGCGCGCAGTGGTGCCGGGCGTATCGTCCTTTACTTCTTTATCGGGTAGATATAGGCGAGGAAGGTCATGATGACAGCTATGAAAGCCGGGAAGAGGGAGAAGAGCGCCCATATCATTGTGCGGACGGATTCTGTCACAGAGGCTGGGTCGATGCTCTCGTTGCCCATCTCGTCGGATATCATCGTCGCTCCGGCTATGCCGAGGAGGAGGGCTATGAGCGAGCCGGAGACGGCGCCGCCGAACTTCTGTGCCATGGTGCCCGACGAGAAGATGAGGCCTGTCGATGATGTCCCGAAGGTCTCTGTGGCATAGTCTGCCACATCAGCATACATGGACCATAGGAGCGGGGAGAAGATTCCCACACCAACAGAGGTGAGCACAACGAGGGTTATCATTATCCATATCGACGACGGCGTCATGGGGATGAAGAAGAAAGCGACGGAGAGCACGAGGCAGACAATGGACGACAAGATGAACGCCATGCGCTTCGAGCCTACCCACGCCGTGAACTTCGGGGAGACGCCTCCGAATATCATACACGTCACCTCGCCAAAGGCCATGAAGACAGTATAGTTGATTATGAGGCTGCCTACGGTTATGTCGCCTCCCATGCAGTACTGGAAGATGTAGGCGGCGACAGCGTAGCGGAATCCGTTGAAGAAGTTTGTGCATATTCCTATCGAGGTGAGGATGAGCCATGGCTTGTTCTTGAAGAGATTGGCAAACTGGCTGAAGCTGAACTTCTCGGCACGGACCTGCTTAACACGCTCTCTCGTCAGCAGGCCGCAGGCGAGGGTCATGGAGGCGGCGAGGATGCCGAATCCGGCTCCGAGGACAGCATACTGGTGGGCGTCGGAGCCTCCCACAATCTTCTGCAGGTAAGGGAAGGAGAGCAGCGTGACAAAGCCCATGGCGTAGGCTCCCACCATACGGAACGATGAGAACTCGTTCTTCTCGTTGTCATCATCGGTCATGACGCCGAGCAGGGAGCCGTAAGGGACATTGACAGCGGTATAGACAACCATCATGAGGAGATAGAAGACATAGGCGTAGACGCGCTTGGCGACAGGGCCGAGGTCGGGGGTGAAGAGGAGCAGGGCGAAGATAAGGCCGAACGGTATGGAGCCGAAGATGAGCCACGGACGGTAGATGCCCCAGCGCGACTGGGTGCGGTCGGCAAGGCTGCCCATGATGGGGTCGGTGACAACATCGAACATACGGGCGATGAGCATGAGGGCTGCAGTGTCGGCGAGAGAGAGCCCGAAGACGTTTGTGAAATAGAACGGGAAGGCTATTGACATAATCTTCCATGTTATGCCTCCTGAGGCCGCGTCGCCCAGGGCATAGCCGATTTTTTCCTTTAATGATGCCATGTATATGTGGTGGTTTTGGTTATTGTCCCGCATGTTGCTGGCGGGACAAGGTGATAGTTAGGTCTGTGGATGTGGTGTGTGGCAGTCTGAAAAGAGACTGCCCCGAAGGCATGGGCGCCCCGGGGACAGTCCCTCAACGAGTAGATATGTTAGTAACTTAAGCCTTTGTTCTTTGCTACGAGGCGCTTTATTGTCTCTACTGACTCTGCTGTGCACAGCCCGTCCTCGGGTGTGTTCATGCAGTAGTCGATGAGCTTGTCTACTGTCGACACGGCGACATGCATCCTTGTGTCTGACGATGCGTAGTATATGAGCACGCGGCCGTCATCGTCGGCTATCCAGCCATTGGCGAAAGCGACATTCATGACATCGCCGACATACTCCTCTCCCTCGGGGACAAGGAAGTAGCCTCCCGGCTGTGCGACGAGGCGGGTGGGGTCGTCAAGGGCGGTCATATACATATAGAGGACATAGCGGAGGCCTGAGGCGCAGCCGCGGACACCATGGGCGAGATGGAGCCAGCCCTTCGGTGTCTTGATAGGGTGTGGGCCCTCACCGTTCTTCACCTCCATGATGGTGTGGTAGTGGCGTGCGTTGATGATTTTCTCCTCCTTGACCTCGGCATGCTCGATATCGTCGACAAGGGCCCAGCCGATGCCGCCTCCCGAGCCGGTGTCTATGAATCCATCCTGCGGACGGGTGTAGAAGGCGTACTTGCCGTCGACAAACTCGGGGTGGAGGACTACATTCCTCTGCTGCGACCTTGACTTGAGGTCGGGCAGGCGCTGCCATGTCCTGAGGTCATGCGTGCGGGCTATGGCGGCTGTCGCTGTGGCGGCTGAGAGGTCGCCGGGCTGAGTGTCGTCATGGCGCTCGGCACAGAAGATACCGTATATCCATCCGTCCTCGTGCTGTGTCAGGCGCATGTCGTATATGTTCGTCGCGGGGATGATGTCATCGGGCATGGTTATCGGCTCGTCCCAGAAGCGGAAGTTGTCGATGCCGTTGGGCGACTCGGCGACAGCGAAGAATGACTTGCGGTCGGCTCCCTCAACGCGGACTACGAGGAGATACCGCCCGTCGAGCTTTATGGCGCCTGAGTTGAGCGTGGCGTTCATCATTATGCGCTGCATGAGGTAGGGGTTGTCATGCTCGCTGAAGTCATAACGCCACTCAAGGGGTGTATGCTCTGCCGTGATGATGGGATACTCGTATTTGTCGTAGATGCCGTTGCCGTATGGCTTGGGGCTGTTCTTCCTGCTGAGCAGCTGCTCGTGACGCTCACGCAGAGCGGTGACTTTCTTCTGGAATTCTGCTGACATTGTGGTGTATTTCTTTTATCATTACTTTCTTGTTGATGTGTCCCGGATATCTCCCAGGAGGCTACTTTATGCCCTTGAGGAGGAGGAGCTTCTTTGTTGCCACCCATGCCTTGAAGTCTTGGGCGGTGGTTGTCTCGGGCGCCACGCCGAAGTGTTCCTTCTTGTAGTTGCGCCATGGGAGGATGTAGAGCGTGGGGTATGGCTCGATGATGGGCTTGAGGACACGCTGCCACCATGTAGCGTCTGGCGAGTTCTTGTAGCCGCACTCTGTCACGGCGAGCAGCTTGTAGTGCTCACGGGCTATCTTGGAGATGAGCGCCATGTCTGCCGACATCTGCTTCACGAAATCCTCCTCTGTGCCCCACTGGTAGGCATCCTCGCCGATGAGGTCCACGCGGTCGTCGCCGGGATAGCGCTCCAGCCACTGCTCCTCGGTCCAGTTGCCCTGGAGGTTGGGCGAGTAGGCCCATACGATGCTCTCCCTGAGCTTTGCGTTGACAGCGTCCTGTGTCATGCGCCAGAGGGCGTGGTACTCGGCTGTCGAGCAGTTTGACGCTCCCCACCAGAACCATCCGCCGTTGTTCTCGTGCCACGGGCGGAAGATGACGGGTATGGCGTTGCCCTTCTTGTCCTTCAGCGTGAGGAGGAAATCGGTGACACGCTCAAGCCACATCTGGAACTTCTCATGGTGCGAGCCGCCCTTGAGGACGCTCCTGACTGTGAGGCGTGGGTCGGTAGCTTTCTCCGCCACGTCGGCCTGGCCTATCTTCCTGAGCAGGCGGACTGCCTCCTCGTATGCCTTGATATCGCTCTCTATCCATGCCGTGGTGCCGAGCATGGGGTTGCGCGGATGCCATGAGATGGTCACTATGCCGCCACGCTCATGATGGCGGATTATCTCACGGCGCATGCGTGTGAAGGGTACAGAGTCGAGGTTCTTCTCGTCGCCCATCTCTATGCCGCCGAGGTCAAAGCCCATGACGGCGGGGTAGTCGCCACAGAGGGCGTAGGTGTCTGAGCGGTCCTCGTCCCACTCCCATGTCAGTCCATAGAACGTGTCGTCCTGGTGACCGTACATGATGCCACGCTTCTGAAGGCGCTGCAGACGCTCGATGAGTTTCTGTCTGGGAGTCTTCCTGGCCCCGAGGACGGGACAGGGAAGCAGCATGATGGCGAGGAGTGTGAACAGGATAGTCTTTCTCATAGATGTCGTTGTCTTATTAGGTTGGTTTGCGGTATTATTCAGGTATCACGGCCCGTAAAGCGGATTGTGACGTTGCGGCCGCTGATTGTGGTTGCAAAGATACATGTAAAGAAAGGAAGACACTTTGCCTTAATTAGCAGAATATTACACTTCTTGATTAATATCATGTCTGTGTACAAGTGAATGATAAGAAAGTATAAGGATTCTATGGCTTCGGGGCATCCGGATGGGAATTTGCGGGCAGTATCATGGCATGCAGACAAGTGGTATCGGATAAGCGGCTCAGAGGTACTGGATGAGCAGACAAAAGGTACTCTATGAGCGTGTCATACAGTACCTTTTGCCGATGGGGAGGATATGTCTGGGTGTCAGATGATTCCGTTGATGAAGATGATGAGGATGGCGACGGGGACAAGGGTCGTCGTCAGGAGATAGAAGATGTGCGGGAAACGGCCGAGATGGAGGTGGCCGTCGTTCGTCAGCATCCTTGTGACACGCTCACGCCCCATGCGCCTCAGGAGGAGGCAGAGGAATATGCTGCCAAGGGGCATGGCAAACTTTGCGACGATGAAGTCGCAGAGGTCGAAGAATCCCATCCCGAAGACTGTCACTGAGGACCAGTCGCCGAACGACATCGAGCAGCAGAAACCGGCGGCGCATGTCAGCACGGCAAGCACGATGGCCGACATTGTGCGCGAGAGGCGCGTCTTCTCGCTGATGAAAGCCGTCGTTATCTCAAGCATGGAGATGCTCGATGTCAGGGCAGCCATGACAAGGAGGATATAGAACGCCACCGTCACAATATAGCACAGCAGAGGGGTGGCCCCGAAGGCCTGCTGGAAGACATTGGGGAGGGTGATGAAGACAAGGGCGGGACCCGCGTCGGGGCTGACACCGACACTCATCGCGGCGGGGAAGATGATGACACCGGCGAGAATGGCGACAAGGGTGTCGATGACGGCGACATGATAGGCGTCCTTGACGATATTCACCTTGGGCGAGAAATACGACGCATAGGTCATGAGCGTCCCGATGCCGACACTCAGCGTGAAGAATGCCTGCCCAAGGGCCTCAAGCCACACATGGGTGGTTATCTTAGAGAAATCGGGCTGGAAGAGGAACCGTACTCCCTCCATGCTGCCAGGGAGAGTCAGCGAGCAGACGGCAAGGACGACAAGCAGCAGGAGCAGGAGGGGCATCATAATCTTCGACCCGCGCTCAATGCCTTTCCTGACGCCGAGGATGACGATGGCTGTCGTCATGATGACAAACGCCACGAGACAGAGGAAAGGCTTCAGGGGGTCGGCCGTGAAGGATGCGAAATCGGCGGTGAAACCGGCTGCCGTGCGCCCGAGGAGGGTGTCGGTGGCGGCTGCCCACGCGTATTTAAGTGTCCATCCAGCCACGACGCTGTAGTAGGCGAAGACAAGGAAGCCGCCGATGATGCACATGAAGCCGGCCGTCAGCCATACGGCACGCCCTATGCGGCCGCCACGCCCCTCAAGGGCGAGACGCTTGTATGTGTCATACGCGTTGGAGCGGGCCTCACGCCCGGTGGCAAGCTCGGTGATGAGCACTGGCACCGTGACAAGGGCTATACATATTATATATATCAGTATGAACGCCGCACCGCCGTTCTGGCCGGTCTCACAAGGGAAACGCCATATATTGCCAAGGCCTACCGCACTGCCCGCGGCGGCGAGGATGGCTCCCATACGTGAGCCGAAGTGTTGTCGCTGTTCCATGTAGGTTGTGTGTTTTGATGTTTTTTTCCTGATGATTGTTTCTGTGGGGAGGGGATAGCAGGAGAGGCGGATGACACAAGCTCACAGCTCTCTGGTCTATCCGGGTCATCCGGTCCTTCTGGTCTATCTGGGTCATCCGGTCCTTCTGGTCTATCCGGTTCTTCCGGCCCCTGCAGCCTCCGACACCCCGCCGTATATAAGCAGACCTCCCGCCTGCTGACACCCATGAGGGCGCCAGGGGGCGGGAGGTGATAGGGGGAAGGACCGCCTTTCCTGACTGCAAAGTTATCACAAAAAGATTTACTATGCAAGAAACAGGAAGGTTTTTCGCGCTATTTGCTTACACTTTCACACTTTTCAGGCGCCTTGAAGAACAACGAGGCGATGTATCCCACGACAAGGACAATGATGTGGCTGTACACACCGAGCATGTATTTTGAGTGGGTATAGTTCCACGGACCGAAGTCGAGGAGGGCCTGCTTTGTGCCGTCGGGCATCTTCTGTGGCGAGGTGAGCATGGCGTAGGCGGTGAAGAGGATGCAGACAACGAGACCGATGTAGAGTCCCTGCTTGTTGGCCCGCTTCGTGCAGAGACCGAGGAGGAAGATGCCGACAATGCCTGCCGAGAAGATGGCATAGAACGAGAAGATGGTCTCAAGGACTGCACCGCCGTGGCTGACAGCGTAGAGGACAGCGATGGCAACAGCGCCAAGGCCGGCTATGACGACTACGAGACGGCCCGCGCGGAGCTTCGTCTTGTCGCTCACATCAGGGCGGAAGCGCACGAGATAATCCTCGACAGCTATCGCAGAGAGGCAGTTGAGGTCGCTGTCGAGCGACGATATCGCGGCGGCGGCGATAGCGGCGATGATGATGCCACGCACACCGAGAGGCAGCTGGGTGGAGATAAAGTGTGGGAAGACAGCGTCGGGCTTCATGCCCTCAATGGCCGCATCGGGCGAGAGCTGGTAGTAGGCGAAGAGCAGAGAGCCTACGAACATGAACATCGTCCATACCGGAACGGAGAGGAAAACACCGATGAAAGCGGCCTTTTTCGCACTCTTGTCGTCCTTGGCCGTGAGGTAACGCTGCACGATGGTCTGGTCTGTGCCGTACTTCTGGAGGGCATAGAAGATACCATTGAATGCCATCACCCAGAACGTTGTCTCGACAAAGTCCCACTCGAATGGGCCTACGCCTACCTTACTCGTCTCGTATGGGCCTACCATCGTCGTCGCGTTCCATGCCGTCGAGAGAATGTCTGACGGGCCATAGGGCGTGCCGACAGCGGCGAGGAGAAGGATGACACAGAGCACACCGCCACCAATCAGAAGGCCGCCCTGGATGACATCCATCCATATTATGGCCTCCATGCCGCCAAGGAATGTCAGCAGGATGATGGTGACACCGAGCACTCCGATGACCCAGAAGATATCTACTGCCATGAACTGGGACAGAGCCATGCTGACAAGGAAGAACACCGAACCCATCTTCGTGAAATGGGTCAGCACGAAGGCGATACTGCTATAATAGCGCGCGAAGGCTCCGAAACGGCGCTCGAAATACTCATACGTGGACAGACGGATGACTCGCCTGAACAACGGGACGATGACTCCGATAAGCGCTACAAGGACTATAGGCACCATAAGGCCCTGGACAAGGAGCACCCAGTTGCCACCATAAGCCGCGCCAGGATAGGCGAGGAATGTCACACTCGAGATGAGAGTGGCGAAGATGGACATACCGACTGCCCACACAGGGACTTTGCCTGAGCCCGTGAAATAGTGTGACGTGTCTTTCTGACGGTGGGAGAAATAGACTCCCATGCCAATGGCGAGGAGGATGGACGCTATGACTATGACATAGTCTACCCAGTGCATGCCTCCCACAGAGGTTAACAGAGAATACATGTTGTTGTGCTTAATATTAGGTTTGTTTAGGTTTTATCATCGGGGTGAGAAATGTGAAAGGCGAGGCTCAACAAGGGGAAGGCGAGGCTCAAAGAAGCTGAAAAAGAGGCTCAAAGAAGGGGAAAAAGAGGCCAAAAGCCGCAAAAGCCCAAGGCGAAGCCGAAGGGCGAGAGAAGCAGCAAACACCCCCGTTCTGGGCGGTTTTCCGCCCAGCTTCAGGCAGTTCCCCCGCCCAGCCCCATCATACCATAAAAGGAAATGAAGAACAGCAGCCCCACAGCCAGCCTCATCCTGCCCTGCAAGGCCGCCATTCCGTTGTCCGTACAGGGGAGAACGGTTACTCCTCTGTTATCACCTCGGCAGCCTCACGTATTGCCTGCTCCTCTGCCTCGGAGAGCCTGGTGAGGGGCATGAGCATGTCAGGAGTACACAGTCCGCGGGTCTGCATCATCACCTTCAGCGCTGTCAGAGACTGGCCGAGCGAGCGGCCTGCCTGGTATAGCTTCGCTATCTCGTTCGTCTCGTCCTGAAGGCGGTTGGCTGTCTCCATGTCTCCGCTGACCGCAGCGTCATAAAGGCGGCGGAACATGCCCGGCACGAAATTGCCAGTCGAAGGCACAATGCCATTGCCACCAAGCTCAAGAGAGTGGGCCGACTGGGCTGCCCAGCCACAGAAATAGGCGAAGTCATCGCGGTTACGGGCTATCGAGATGCACTGCTCCATGCGCTCAAGGTCACGCTCCGAGTCCTTCAGTCCGACGATATTCTCATGGCGTGAGAGGCGCTCGATGACATCCACCGGGATGGACATGTGGGTCGTTGCCGCTATGTTGTAGAGCATGAGAGGGCCTTTGATGGAGTCTGCCAGACGCAGGTAGTAGTTCTCCATCTGCTCGGGAGTCAGCGAGTAGTAGCTTGGCAGAGTGGCGACGATGACATCAGCACCGCTCGCGCTGTAGTAGCCGGCCTGCTTCAGCTGCTCGATGAAACAGTTGCCTGTAAGCCCTGCATAGACGGTTATCTTGCCGTCGGCGGCCTTGACGGCTGTCTCTATGAGCTCCTGGCCGTCCATAGTGGAGACGGAGTTGCCCTCACCGGTCGTGCCCATGAGGAGGGGTGAGACGCCGGCTGATACGAAACTCTTGATGATACGCTCTACTGCGGACTTGTCGAGGAATCCGCTTGGTGTCACCGGGGTCACCATAGGGACCACGACACCATTGTATTTGCTGCTGTTCATAGTTATGTGTGTTTTTACGGTTGGTTCCATGAAATCGGCCTTACCCATGCTGGATGCAAGCCTTGGAGGATTATGTCCCGACTTGATTTTACAGAATCCACCTTGAGTGTTTATAGTTAGTCAATGTTCGTTGTGGGCTTGTGCGCCATGCCGAGGGGAGGCCAGCATGCGGGATTACTCCTCCACCCTGACCTTCATCTTCTGGCGTATATCGGTCGATGACGCTCCGATGTAGAGGGTGAATGTGCCTGGCTCGAGACGCCAGCCGTTGATGCTCTCGTCCCAGAAGCGCAGGTCGTCGCGATTGAAGGTCATCACGGCTGGGGCGGTCTCGCCTGCCTTCAGGGCCACTTTCGCGAACGCCTTGAGCTCTTTCAGAGGGCGCAGGACGCTGGCTTTGTCGTCGCCTATGTAGAGCTGCACTGTCTCCATGCCGTCGCGCTTGCCGGCATTGGTGACGGGGACAGTGACAGTCCATGTGCCGTCGGCTGCTGAGACAGTGGCCTTGCCGTATTTGTATGTCGTGTAGGAGAGGCCGTGGCCGAAGGGGAAGAGTGCGGGGATGCGCTTCGTGTCGTGCCAGCGGTAGCCGACAAGGATATCCTCACGGTATATCTCCTTGATGGAGTCGCCGGGGTATGTGAGGGCGTCGAAGCTGTGTGCGCCATTGTCCTCCAGACGCTTGGGGAACGAGAAGGGGAGCCTGCCCGAGGGGTTGACATCGCCCGAGAGGATGTCGGCTATGGCGTAACCGCCTTCTGAGCCGGGGTACCATGTCTCGACGATGGCCGCCATGCCCTTTATCCACGGCATGGCAAAGGCGTTGCCGGTGAGGAATACTCCGGCGACTGGCTTACCCGTGGCTATGAGCTGCTCGATGAGCTTGTCCTGCGAGAAAGGCAGACTGAGGCTGACACGGTCGCCACTCTCACAGTCCTGGCGCCAGTTCTTGTTCAGTCCGCCGACATATATTATCAGGTCGGCACCCTTGGCCGCACTGACAGCCTCAGCGCGGAGCGAGTCATAGAGGGCGTCGCTGTACAGCTCCTCACGGCCATAGACAGAGGCTCCGCTGCGGTAGCCCTCTGCATAGACGACATCTGACTTGCCGAAACGCTCCCTGATGGCCATCAGCGGCGATATGACACGCTTCGGCTTCAGCTCTGACGAGCCACCTCCCTCGCTGAGATTCCTCACAGCGTTCTCGCCGACAACGAGTATGCGCCTGTACTGCCCGTCGGCAATAGGGAGGAGAGACTGGCGTGTCTTACCCCAGGGAGAGTTCTTCAGGAGGACAATTCCCTCGGCAGCTATCTCGCGTGCGGCGGCATAATGCTCTGGTGTGCAGAGCGAGCCGTAGGCGCGGTTGCGGTTCATCGAGGTGCGGAAGATAAGGCGGAGGATGCGTGATGCCTGCTCGTCGAGGACCTTCATGTCCACCTCGCCCCTGGCGATAGCCTCACGGTAAGGGCGCGCGAGGTAATAGTCGTCATAGCCGAATCCATCGGCCTCAGAGGTAAGGCCGTTAGTGTATGAACCCATCTCGACATCCATGCCGGCACGTGCGGCAGGGACAGTGGAGTGGACTGCTCCCCAGTCAGAGACGACAACGCCGTCCCACTGCCACTCCTCCTTAAGTATCTTGCGGAGGAGATAGTCATTGTCGCACAGCCATTTGCCACGCGCCTTGTTATACGAGCACATGAATGTCCATGCCTTCGCCTCGACAGCGGCGGCACGGAAAGCGGGGAGGTATATCTCACGCAGGGCACGCTCAGAGACCTGCACGTCGATATGCCCGCGCCACAGCTCCTGGTTGTTCAGCGCATAGTGCTTGACAGAGGCTCCGACACCATTGGCCTGGAGCGCTGTGATATATGGCACGACGAGCTTAGAGGCGAGGTATGGGTCCTCGCCCATATACTCGAAGTTGCGGCCGTTGAGGGGAGTGCGGTAGATATTCACACCGGGACCGAGGAGCACACTCTTGTTGCGGTAGGCTGCCTCCTCACCGACTGACTTGCCATAGAGGGCCGACATGCGGGGATTCCATGTCGCGGCGAGACATGTCAGGGCTGGGAAGGCGGTGCAGGAGTCGCTCGTCCACGAGGCATAGCCCCAGTCGTTCCAGTTTATCTCGGCACGCACACCATGCGGACCGTCGCTCCATGACAGCTCCGGAATACCCAGGCGGGGGCAGCCGGCAGAGGTGAACTTGCTCTGGGCGTGGCACAAAGCCACCTTCTCAGCCACTGTCATACGGCTAAGAGCATCCTTCACACGCGCCTCAATAGGCTGCGAGGCGTCAAGATAAACTGGCTGGGGACAGGACTGACACCCCTCCTGTGCCCTGGCCGCTGGCTGAGAACAACACCCCTGTGCCCTGGCCTCTAACTGAGAACAGAACCCCTGTGCCCTGGCCGTAAGGTCAGGGGAGAATAACGATGCGGCAAGAACGGCCGCGAGAATTGTGCTACGTGACATTATAGTTAAGTTTATATACAAGCGCATCAGCCCCTCTGCGGGCATGATGCCGGTAAGGTATCGGCTGGCAGACGGACATGGTAAAAAGCGACTTGCAGGCAGGATGCGATACCACGGGGCAGACCCTCGCCATACAGCCGATTATCCGTTGTCTGAATGTCGGCAAAGTTAACTATTTTATTTCAAATCACAAAATATATGGGCAATGTATTTGGCAGTTTGAAGATAATAATGTATCTTTGTGCGGTAAAAAAGACAAAAAACATCGATGTACAATACATACACACTGTCAAACGGCCTACGGGTGATACAACGGCCGTCAGAAGGCGATGTCATATACTGCGGATACGCCATTGCGACAGGCACACGCGACGAGAAGGAAGGCGAGGAGGGACTGGCACACTTCTGCGAGCACGCCTCGTTCAAAGGCACTAAACGGCGCAACTCATCACAGATAATAAGGACACTCGAAGAGCTCGGAGGTGAGCTGAACGCATATACCAACAAGGAGTCGACAGTCTATTACTGCGCCATAAGGCGTGAGCATCTCGCACGGGCCATTGACCTCCTGACGGATATGGTCTTCCATTCCGTCTTCCCAGACCATGAGCTCGAGAAGGAGAAGGAGGTGATATGCGACGAGATAGAATCGTATAACGACACCCCTGCCGACCTTATCTACGATGATTTCGAGAACATCATATTCAGCGGACACCCACTCGGGCACAACATCCTCGGCACGAAGGAGACGGTGAGGGCTTTCGGCCATGACGACGCCATGCGCTTCACAAAACGCCACTACACACCCGCCAACACCATATTCTTCCTACACGGAGACCCTAAGCCGCGCACACAGAAACCAGCTGACGGCATAAAGCCTGTAGTGAAAGCCATAGAGAACGCTTTCAGGAAATACCCGCTCTGCACAGAAGCCGGCACCAGCATGCATGCCGGCGAGGGGGCTATGGCACAACAGAAAGCAACAGCCAACACACCGGAGAAGACCGTCTCTGACGCTCGGGACAACAGCGTGACGGGCGTGACGGGCAGCTCTGCCACACCGACAGCCTCCCCAGGCCAACATGCGACATACCACCAGGCTCACGTCATCATGGGGCGTGAGGCCTACGGCATACACCATCCCCACCGCCTCGCCCTGAGTCTGCTGAACAATATCCTTGGCGGTCCCGCCATGTCCTCGCGTCTGAACATGGCGCTGAGAGAGCGCAACGGACTGGTATACACTGTCGAGAGCTCTATGACAGCCTACGGCGACACAGGGATATGGGCGGTATACTTCGGCTGTGACGCCCACGATGTGAAGCGTTGCCAGCGCCTTGTCAGGCGTGAGCTTGACAAGCTTATGACGACACCTCTCTCCCCACGCCAGCTGGAACAGGCCAAGAGACAGATGAAGGGGCAGATAGCGCTGTCGATAGACTCAAGGGAATCGTTCGCCCTTGACTTCGCCAAGTCGTTCCTCTTCCATGGCTGGGAGAAGAATGTCGAGGCGCTCTACCGCAACATCGACGCCCTGACAGCCGACGAGCTCCAGACCGTGGCGCAGGAGATTTTCGCACGTGAGGGAATGAGAGTGCTTGAGTATTAGACAGCGGAACGACTGAAAAACGTTCCTCCAACAACAACTGACATATTTACTAAATTACATAACTAAACAAAAAAAAATCATGAAAAGACTTTTACTAACGCTGCTTGCCGTGGTAGTGGGCCTTGTCGTCCATGCCACCGACTACAAGCTCGTGACCGATGTCTCGCAACTCGAAGTGGGAGCGAGGTATCTGGTTGTGGGAAATGACGGTAAGGGCAACCTGTACGGTATGGGAGATTTGAAAAACACCAACCGTTACGCAAAGATTGTCACCGCAACAGGTGATGTCGTATCAATAACTACAGAAGAAGTATGCCCCATTACGCTAAAAGCTTCTGGAGAAGATAAATATCCATGGGCTTTGCTTAATGAGAAAACAGGTAAATATTTATGGGCTTCATCTTTGAAAGACAATCACCTTAAAGAAAACAATGACCTCTCAATTGATGCCACACACGCATCAATAAGTATGTCAGAGGACAATGTAGCAACAATAAAGTTTAATAATTTTTCTGGTGAAACAGAGGTAAAAAACTGGTTGAGATTTAACTTTTCTTCTCAAAATCAGCTTTTTTCCTGTTACACCACAGGCCAGAAAGACATCTATCTCTACAAAGAGGTAGCAGAAGTTGTCACCCCTGACCCCGACCCAGACCCTCAACCAGAGGAGAAGACAGTCTATTGGGACAACAGCTTCAGCAACTGGGAGAATGTCTATGCCTACGCATGGAAGAACGGCACAGACCCTGTGGAGAACAACGCCGCATGGCCTGGAGAACAGCTGACAGAGAAGACAGCCGACGGACTGTATGTCTTCAAATACACCGGCGACTGGGACAAGATTATCTTCAATAACTCAATCGGAAATCAGACACCGGACAATGACCTCGTTGCCGGAACAACATACGACGGCTACATGGCTCCTGGCAGTGTCTATCTCGTGGGAAATATCGACGGAATAACAGAGTGGGACCCTGCCTCCGGACTGGAGATGACAGACAAAGGCGACGGCATTTATGAGGCCGACAACGTCGAGATACTCGATGCCCTTGGCATCTCAGGAACATTCTGCATAGCGACAGAGTTAGGCTCATGGGAGACTGTGAACGCCAACCGCTATGGCCCTGAGGCTGACAACACAAGCATCAGCCTGGGCGATAACGTTGATATAGTAAAGAAGGGAGAGACAGCATGGAGACTGCCTGTAGGAATATACAAGCTGACAGCTAACCTCAAGAACAACAAGCTGACCGTCGGCGAGGCTTCAAACCCTGTCTATAAGCTGAACGGCATAGCCGCCATAGGCGACACACACACAGGAAAGAACATCAAGCTGAAGACTCCTGCCACAGCTGTAGCACAGCTCGGCAACAACCTGTGGATAAAGGACGAGACGGGATGGATGCTCGTCTACGGCGCCACAGGCCAGACATACGCTAACGGCGATGTAATCCCAGCAGGCTACGGCGGCACATACAATCTGTTTAACGGTCTGCCTGAGATACAGAACCCTACCGGATTCAAGACACCGGCAGAGAACAATGGCGCCGTGGAGCCTGCAACGGTGACAGCCGGAACATTCGCCTCACAGCCTCTCAACAGCTTCATAGAGCTGACAGGAAAGGTTGAAGGCTCTGACCGCAACTACACCCTGACCGACGAGACGGGCGAGGCTGCCATCCGCACCCCGTCGAAAGACTTCGTGATGGCTACCGGAGAGAAGGTCCTCGTGCGCGGTTTCGTCTCTGTTTACGCCAAGGATGAGACAACGACATACCAGATAACGCCGATTTCATCGGAGGAAATCACAGAGCCATCGACTGTCAACACAGTATTCTTCGACAACACCAACTCCAAGTGGGAAGAGGTCTATGCATACGCATGGAGCAGCGAGAATCCTGAGGAGCATAACGCTGAATGGCCTGGAGTGAAGATGACAGAGACGACAGAGGACGGACTGCTGAAGATTGAGATTGACAAGAAATTCGACATGGTCAACTTCAACGAGAAATCTGTCGCCAGCGACAAGCAGACCAAGGACCTCGTCATTGTCGACAAGAAGGTCTACTCTATGGAGAGCGTCGTTAAGCCTGTGGAGACAAACACAGTATTCTTCGACAACACAGAGAGTGGCTGGGAGAAAGTCTATGCCTACGCATGGAAGAGCGGGACAGACCCACGCACAGAGAACGCAGCATGGCCTGGAGTGGAGATGACCGAGACGACAGAGGACGGACTGCTGAGGATAGAGCTCAGCAAGGAGTATGACATGGTTGTCTTCAGCAATGGCGCGACAACAGGCGATATTCTCGTCAAGACTGCCGACCTCACCATTGTCGACCAGAAAGTGTACAGCTACACAACGCCAGAGACACCGGCCGAGGTGAACACCATATACTTCAACCGCCAGAACTGCGCATGGGAGAAGGTCTATGCCTACGCCTATGTCAAGGCCGACCCTGCCGACAAGAACGGGTCATGGCCAGGACAGGAGATGACAGAGGTGACAGCGGAGGGCTACCTGAAGCTCACTCTCGACAAGAGGTTTGACCAGGTTGTCTTCAACAACGGATTCTTCAACGACGACGAGGGCAAGGAGCAGACTCGTAACTTCATCGTAGAGGACAACAAGGTCTATGGCATGCCCGTAGAGCCTGAGGACCCCACAGGCACCAACACCATATACTTCGACAACACCGAGGGCGAATGGGAGAATGTCTATGTCTACGCATACAAGGAGAACTCTGACCCGCTTGTGAACAACGCCGAGTGGCCTGGAGTGCAGATAACCGAGAGGACAGAGGACGGCCGCTATGTCGTTGTGCTCGAGAAGAAGCTCAACATGGTCATCTTCAACGACGGCTTGAACGCCGGCAAGAGGACTATCGAGCAGGAGATTGAGGACGGCAAGACATACTCCATGCCTCACGTGGAGCGGAACACCGTATTCTTCGACAACTCAAACAGCAACTGGGAGAGAGTCTATGCCTACGTATGGCAGAGCGAGACATATCCTGCACAGCATCTTGAGCCATGGCCTGGCATAGAGATAACCGACAGGACAGACGACGGACTCTTCAAGCTGAAGATAGATACAAGATACGACATGATTATCTTCAACAACGGAGAGGACGGCGACAACGCACACCAGACATACGATCTCGCCATCGAGGATAACAAGGTCTATATCCATGAGGGCGACCCTCTGAAGCCTATCACAGGCGACATATACCTCATCGGCGACATCAGCGACCACCGCTGGGACCCTGCTTACACAGGAGCCAAGATGACAAACAACGGCGACGGGACATACGACATTAAGGATGTCGTGCTCGAGAATGGCAGCCCGCTGACATACTTCGCCTTCACACAGAAGCCGACAGGCATCTGGGAGGATGTCAACAGCAGCCGCCTCGCACCGACAGAGCGTGACCTCAAGGTGACACTCGGTGAGGAGTATGACATGCAGAGGAATGTCGACATGTCGTGGGCCATAGAGCCTGGAATATACGATATGCACCTGGACGTGAACACCATGAAGCTTGTCGTGACGAGGGCGCTCTCCACTTATCCGGAGAATCTCTATATCATCGGTATGATAAAGGACCACGAGTGGGACAACAAGACCTCGGGCGACCCACAGCCGATGACTATGGTCAAGCCGGGTGTATACAAGCAGGAGAATGTCGTCATCGTCGGGAACGGTGTTTTCTGCCTCTCCTCAAAGCTGGGAGCATTTGAGATCGTGAACGAATACTGCTATGGCCCAGAGGTGACAGGAACATTGATTATTGACTACGGAGTGGACTACAGCTTCATCAAGTCAAACAGCAACATCTGGCAGATAAATCCGGGACGCTACGCGTTCACCGTCGACTTCAACTCTATGACAATATCCATCGAGCGCTATGAGATACCTGAGAAGCTGTACATCATAGGCGACATAAAGGGCAACTCATGGGCTCCTGACTATGAGGGCACTGTCATGACGCAGAAGGCTGAAGGCATCTACGAGGCCAACGGCGTGGAGCTTGACGCTGAGGAGAACGCTTACTTCACCATCGTCGAGGAGCCTAACATGGACTGGGATGTGGTCAACGCCCACAGATACGGCCCTGCAACTGACGCACACGCTGTCGTACCAGGCCAGGAGACAGATGTGAAGAAAGCCGCGACAGCATGGAAGACAGCTCCTGGAACATACACCATGACATTCGATATCGACCGCATGACTCTCACCATAACCAAGGAGACATCGACCGGTATCAACACCATCGAAACGGCTGAGGGCAGCACAGAGCGCTTCAACCTCCAAGGCATGAGGACCGACGGACGCCAGCGTGGCATCGTCATCATGAGAAGAGGTGGCAAGACTGTGAAGCAGATTATCAGATAATACCACAGCAAAGGGAAAATGACATAGCACGGGCTCCGTGACGTGGACTGCACCCACGGAGCCTTCACCTGTCAGAGCAGGAGGCAGACGCTTATCACAGGCGTTTGTCTCCTGCTCTCGTTTTTACCGCCCTCCCGCACCGCCTAACATGCCATCCGGCAGACACCGGCCCCTGTTCCGGGCTCCATCCGCTCTACACATACA
>OBLI01002058.1_pt1 | contig 17871 bp, 9 predicted proteins | sample 1519701 | NCBI WGS metagenome assembly OBLI01 (sample SAMEA3663005, study PRJEB22513) | pig gut metagenome | biome: pig gut; feature: pig-associated habitat; material: faeces | place: France | collected 2012 | reverse complement strand
GCATAGACGAGACCTCCCTCCAGGGCGAACTGTACACTATCGTTCACAACAAGGAATGCAGAAAGTAGAATCTGCAGTTCTTAGCCTTGTTCTCCCAAGGCGTAAAAATGATGGTAGATGCGGAATCTTATGAAAAAAAGTCCTCGAAAGCCAACTGCGTGGGGGTAAGGTACATTCTGTTCTTTTTCTATCGGGTATCGTTGGTGTTTGGTTATCCCTGCCACGGACTTTGTCGGGTGAGCCCGTCTGAGGCTAAATTAACTATTCGTTGTGAAAGCCGTCTGAGGCCAGAGCTATTAGATGTGATGCGCACTTCAAATCACTCCAAATGTCGGATGAGCCCAATCTGTCTACCACCAAATCTTTACGTTAACCAAATAGGAAATGACGATGAAGACAATTACCGTTTTTCTTGCCTCCAGCAATGAGCTAAGTAATGACCGCAACAGTTTCCAGGCTTTGATAGCCAAACTTGACGACATCTACGAACCACGGGGCATCCGCATCAAATGCCGCTCATGCCTATGAACCTGACTTAGCAAGAAGTTACAACAATTTAGCCAATTTGTATCGTGACACCCAACGCTTTACAGAGAGCGAGAAGATGTACAAGGCGGCGTTAGAAATCCGCAAACGGTTGGCGGAAGCCAATCCGCAGGCATACGAGCCAGTCTTGGCTGATTCATATTGTAACCTGGCTATTCTTTATTACGATACTCAACGGTTTCATGAAAGCGAAGATATGTATAACGCAGCATTGGCGATACGCGAACGCTTAGGCATAGAACAACCACGCTGATTCTCCCCCATCGCGTTGGAAAATAAGAATGTCCACGGCACCCAAATGGCACGGTGGACTTTTTGTCGATGGCAAGGCTTAACCCTTGTACGGAGCGTTTTACCACACACTCCGCATTCGCCATAATAGTGTGTGTGGGTTGCCGTTAATGATTATTAACAGGGTGTCGTGCAGTCATCTGCGGGTTATCCCTATCTTATTAAGGGGAGCTACAATGCGCATGGAGCCACAATCATGGAAACAGAGGAGATCGTAAAGCGGACAAAGGCCAACGACGCTGCCGCTCTGGCAATGCTTGTCGAAGCCTATTCGCCCAAGGCGAGGGCGGTATGCCTCGGCATTACGCATGAGGACGAGGAGCTTCGGCTCGTGATGGCGCCTTCCACATTCAACAACAACATCATCATTCCCCGCTCCACATTCAACATCCAAAATTTCTTTAGTCTGCCTTTTTTTATATACATTTGCAACATAAACCCCACCGCATTATTAACCCACCTTCAAACCACCCTACGATGAGCCTATTCGATTTCTTCAAACGCAAGCAGGCGAAAGCCGACAAGATCACCAAGGTGTACGACAAGCCCCTGCCGGAACCAACCGTCAACCCCAAGGACGACCAACCCTCCGCCGCCCGCTACGATGAAGCGACGAGCGCCTGGGCACGCAAGATGATGGAGCTCGAGGACGAAACCGACCCGGATGTGCTCACCGAACTGGATCCCGATGCCGAGCGCGCCCGCGAGGTAAGGTTTTGGATCGACAATATGGCGCTCTGCGTGAAACACAACTTCGCGCCGGAGCAATATGATGTGGGCGGTATGCTCCATCAGCTCATCGAGGAAGAGGAGTATGAGTTGGCCCGCGAATTGCTCTTCTGCTGCATAGATGAGGTCCGCAATCGGCCTTCCACGCCGTGCATCGACGACATACTGGTCTACTTTGCCTGGATATGCTACAAGGATGGCGATGGCGACGATGAGGACGAAACCGACGACTGCGAGGACGAGGACGACTTGGAGGATGAGGAGAGCCAAGACGACTGCGACGAAACCGACGAGGATGAGGATTGCGACGAAATCGACGAAGACGACGAGTACGAAGATGACGACGAAATTGACGAGGACGACGAGTACGAAGATGACGAAGAAATCGACGAGGACGACGTGACATTCGAAACAGAATACCACAACCTGCGGTCGGCCCACGAGTTGGTGGTGGCCGTAAGCGACCATTTCACGCCCCATTGGCGCGACACGCACCTATGGCTGGCCTGCCTCTACAACGAGTGCTACGTAAACTACGACGATTATGAGATAGCCGATCTTCCGGGCAGTCACTCCCCCAATTGGTATGGCCAGCAGGCGTATCGCTATTTCTCGAAGGCCGCCGAGGAGGGCCAATACTTGGCCATGAACATGAAGGCCCTGTTCCTTGTGATGGGCCACCAGGTGAAACCCAACTACGATAAGGCTTACGATTGGTTCAAACGGAGCGAGGACCATTGCGACGAGTCGCTCCTCTGGTTGGGCCACATGCACTATTATGCGCAATACGGCCGCGAGAACAAGCGATGGGCCATCAGCTATTATATGCGTTACATCAAGCACCGCAAGTGGGAAGGAGAAGGCGCACGCTACATGGGCGCCAACTATGCACAAGCCTCTTGCAACCTCGCCCACCTGTTGCTACACAACAACTCGAACGACGACGAGCATCGTGCCCGTCGCCTACTGGAGCGTGTGGCCTACTTCGGCTTCACCCTGGGCGACGCCCTCTACGGCCTCGTGCTCCTTGAAGGGCGCGGCGGCCCCACCGACACCTCCAAGGGCCTCCGGCTCTTGCGCAAAGCCGCCAACGCCGGCGACCCAATGGCCCAGCAAATGCTACGCTTCCACGGCTATTGATGTGCCCCCACGGAGCACCCACAGCAGGTGCGGGCTTATAGCAAAAAAGGACCAGGCCTGGGGAGGCTTGGTCCTTTTGGGTTTGGGTTGATTGGCGCTACGATATGCGCGGCGCCATCGTTGCTTTCTTAGGGTTTACTTGGCATAGAGCGCAACGATGGTTTCGTATTTCTCTTGCTTGCTGCTCGTTTGCTTCGGCTCACCGTTCTTCTTGGCGTAATCTACGAGTTGCTCGAGGTTGAGTTTCCCCTCTTCAAATTGCTTGCCCTCTCCTTGGTCGAAGCTGGCGTAGCGCTCCTTAAGCATGGCGGGCAGCTGGCTCTCGGTGAGTATGGCGGCGGCGTTCTCGAGGGCGCGGGCCATGGCGTCCATGCCCGAGATGTGGGCAATGAAGATGTCCTCCGGATCGGTGCTGTTGCGTCTCAACTTAGCGTCGAAGTTGGAACCGCCATTGCCGAGTCCACCGTTGCGTATGATTTGCATCATGGCCTGCGTGAGTTCATAGTTGTCGATGGGGAACTGGTCGGTGTCCCATCCGTTTTGCGCGTCGCCTCTGTTGGCGTCGATCGATCCGAGCATGCCGTTGTCGACAGCCACGGCGAGCTCATGCTCGAAAGTGTGTCCGGCGAGTGTGGCGTGGTTCACCTCGATGTTCACCTTGAAATCCTTGTCGAGGCCGTGCGCACGCAAGAATCCCACTACGGTTTCCACGTCGACGTCATACTGGTGCTTGGTGGGTTCCATAGGCTTCGGCTCAATGAGGAAGGTGCCCTCGAATCCCTTGGCGCGAGCGTAGTCGCGTGCCAAGGTGAGCATCTGTGCGAGATGCTGCTTTTCACGTTTCTGGTCGGTGTTGAGCAGCGACATGTAACCCTCGCGTCCACCCCAGAACACATAGTTGGCACCTCCAAGCTTGATGGTGGCGTCGATGGCGTTCTTGATCTGCACGGCGGCTCTCGCCACCACGTCAAAGTCGGGGTTGGTAGCGGCTCCATTCATGTAGCGCTTGTGGCTAAACACGTTGGCCGTTCCCCAAAGCAACTTGATGTTGGTTGCCTCCATCTTTTGGAGGGCATAATCGGTGATGGCCTTCATGTTGGCCTCATACTCGTCGATATCGTCGGCGGGATCGATGAGGTCCACATCATGGAAGCAGAAATACTCAATGCCGAGCTTTTGCATGATTTCGAATCCGGCATCCATCTTATCCTTGGCTCTCTGCAGGGCGTTGTCGGCCTTGTCCCACTCGTAGCTTCGTGTGGCGCCACCAAACTGGTCGCCCGATGCCGGTCCGAGAGTGTGCCACCAGGCCATTGCAAACTTGAGCCAGTCTTTCATCTTCTTGCCCATCACCACCTTCTCTGGCTGGTAGTAATGAAAGGCCATTACATTCTTGCTTTCGGGGCCCTCAAATGGGATGACACCTATTTGGGGAAAAAACTCTTTTGCCATAATTGTTTTAAAATTAACTTAGTTTGTTGTTAAGTTTGTTGTCAAGTGCTTCTTTCCATCGCCCGTACGCTTCTTGATACAGGCTTTCCTTGTTGGCCTCTGGTTCCACCACGTGTAGCTTCTTGAGCGTGGCGAAAGCCTCGTTGCTGTCTTTGTAAATGCCACATCCCATGCCAGCGCCCTTTGCCGCTCCCACGCTTCCGTCGGTTTGGTAGAGATTGATGGTTGCCCCGGTGGTGCTGGCAAGTGTTTGCCTGAAGAGCGGACTGAGGAACATGTTGGCGTTTCCGGCGTTAATCTTCTTGATGTTCATTCCCATGCCTCTCATAATCTCCATGCCATAGCAGAACGAGAACACGATTCCCTCCTGTGCTGCACGTATGATGTGGGAACGATTGTGCTTGTTGAAGTTGATTCCCTGTATGTCGCATCCCGTCTCCTGGTTTTCGAGCACACGCTCCGCTCCGTTGCCAAAGGGAATGATGGTCACGCCATCGCTTCCAATGGGTGCCATGCTGGCCAGTTGGTTCATCTCCGGATACGTCAGGTCGGGTGCCATATTGCGATGAATCCATGAGTTGAGACATCCTGTTCCATTTACACAGAGCAGCACGCCGAGCCTTGTGGTCGACGGTGTGTAGTTGACGTGCGCGAAGGTTCCCACCCTACTCTTCGGGTCGTAGTCGACCTTTCCCAGCACGCCATACACCACGCCCGATGTGCCGGCCGTGGCGGCAATCTCTCCGGGGTTGAGCACATTGAGCGAGAGCGCGTTGTTGGGCTGGTCGCCTGCCCTATAGGCGATGGGGGTTCCCTCGGCCAGCCCAGTCTCGGCGGCGGCCTGTGCCGTCACCCTGCCCTGTATGCCAAAGGTTGGTACCACATGGGGTATGAGGCTTTGGCTTATGCCGAACTCATCGAGCAACGGTTGCGACACCTTTCGCTCCTTGAAATCCCAGAATATGCCCTCCGACAGTCCGCTGATGGTGGTGCATGGCTCTCCGCTCAACCTCATGGCGAGGTAGTCGCCAGGCAGCAGGATCTTGTAGATGCGCTCGAAGCATTGCGGCTCGTTGCTACGCACCCACGCCAACTTGGCCGCGGTAAAATTGCCGGGCGAGTTGAGCAGGTGGCTCAGGCAATAGTCGGCTCCGAGCCTGTCGAACGCTTGCTCTCCATAGCGAATGGCTCGCGAGTCGCACCAGATGATGCTGTCGCGCAACGGGTTGAGGTTGCGGTCTACGCATACCAGTCCGTGCATTTGGTAGGAAATGCCGATGGCCCTTATGTCAGAGCCCTTGCATGCCGTTTGGCCCATAATGGTGGCGAGGGCTCGCTTTGCGTTTTCCCACCACATGTTGGGGTCTTGCTCGGCCCATCCGGACTTTACGGCCTTGATGGGCGCTTCGGTCTCGGGGTAGAAGGCTGATGCGGCGCACTGGCCACTATCGATATCGACGAGCGATGCCTTGACGCTGCTGCTCCCCACGTCGAAGCCCAATAGGTATTGTCGTGTCATGGTTGTTGTATGGTGTTATGTCTGAATGCGACGTTCTTTGCCTGTCTATTCGATTGTTTTAGCGATTGGTTGCTGCAAAGATAAATAGAAAAGAACTTAAAACAAAACAAACGAAAAAGAAAATAGCCCCCGTGCAAAATTTAACCGTAAGCCCCAACGCACAGGCACCATTGGCGCCTATTCGTTGGGGCTGAATAATGAATGATTGGAGGGCTTATTTCACCACAATCTTCTTGCCGCGCACCACATAAATGCCCTTGGGCAGCACGGCGGCCGCGTTCGCTCCAGCTGTGAGCGTGGCCACGCGGCGACCTTGCAGGTCGTAGACGGCCATGGGCTGCGAAGCCGCGTCAACCACATGGATGCCGTTAGGAACGCTCATTGTGTCGACGCTGATGGTATCCGACATGAGCGACAGCCGATCGCCAAGATGCGCCTGCACGCTATAGCCGTAAACCTCATCGGGCGACAGGCCGGCCACCGTGTAGCTCAGCGTGGTTCCGTCGTCGGCCACACGGAAGGCGTCGCTGCCCGTCTCGGTGGTGGCGAAGGTCTGCTTCCACGTAAACTGGTCGAAGAGATACGACAGGTAAACATCGTCGAGCAGCACATAGCCACCCGTCTTGCCCTCAGCGCGTGTTAGCACGATGCGCAGGCTGTCGGCGCCGCCCACATAGACCTGTTCGGTGCGCCATGCCTTCTCGTCGGACGCAAACTGCCACAGGTTGCTCCAAGCGCCATCGGCATACTTGTCGACATTCAGGATGAGGCCATCCGTACTCTCGAAGTGCCAAAAGCGCAGCGAGTCGATGCTGTTGCCCGGTATGGCCACCACGAGGTTGGCGCTATCGGCACGCAACCTGATGGCGGGTGCAGCCTCGCCAAAGGTCTTGTCGTTACGGCCCTGCTTGGCCGTAAGGCTCCATCCCTCAGGCAGGTTGGGCACAGAGGTGGTAAAGTCGTCGAAGCCTGTGCCCATCTTGCCGTGCCCGTCGTGGGTGCGGGTAAACAGCGACACGTCGTAGCCGTCGGCCTCGGGCACCGCCTTCCAATGGGCCGTAAACGAGGTGCCCGTCACGTCGGTGGCGGCAAGCGCCTCGGGCTTCCACTCCTCCATCTGGCGCGGCAGGGTGGTAAACTCCACGCTCGCGGTGTCGGATTTTACCGTGGAGAGCGTGGCCACCACACGGGCCGAATAGGTGGTCTCGGGCTCCAAGCCACGGAAGAGGGTGCTGCCCGGCGCTGCGGCCTTCACCGAGTCGACCTTGGTGCCGCCTTGGTAGACCATCACGTCGTAAGTCTTGGCCAGGGGTGTCTCGCCCCACGCCACGCGGGCCGAGGTGCCCATGAGGCTATCCACCGTCACCTCGGGCGAAGGCAAGCGATAGGCCGAATTGGAGAGGATGAAAGAGGCATGGCCGTCGGCGGCCTCATCCACCCAGTCGAAGCCGAAGGTAGACCGTCCGCTCCAGTCGGTGAAGTTGAAGCTCCTCACGTCGCGGGCGCCGGGGAAGGGATCGGTCGGCAATCCGGTCGACGACATGGTGCGGCCCGCCTCCACAATATCCACATGCTGGTGGTTGGCGTCGGCGTTGGGCTGGTTTTTGTCCCACACGCTCTGGTCCTCGTCGATATGCCACACCAGAACGCCATGGCCGGGAAGGTATGTGTCCCACGATTTCTGCTGACGGTTCTCGATGAGGAAATACTCGCCCTTCTCATTGGGCACCGACACGCGGTAGCATTGTCCGTCATCGGTGTAAGGCGAGAGTGTCACGAGGCTGTCGGCCGTGGCCGTGAGCTCCACGGGCGTTTCCCATCCGAGGCTGTAGCGCTCGAAGGCCGAGTAGGTGGGCGGGCAGTTTTGGTCGTCGTTATACGAACCGCTCGCCATCAGGTCCCAGTTGCCCACGTTGTTGGTATAGCCCATGGAGGCTGTCGACCCATTGTTGTAGTGGTCGGCCAATCCCAGCACATGTCCAAACTCATGCACAAAGGTGCCAATGCCCACAGGCACATGCGACTGTCCGTTCACCTCCTGCGACACGGTGTAGCGGTCGATCTTCACGCCGTCCACAAGGAACGAGCGGTCGCGGCCCGTGCCCAGGTCGAGGTTGGAACTGTGGGGCCAGATGGTGCTGGTGTTGCCCGAGTCGGCCTGACCATAGCCCGCATAGATGCAGTAGACATTGTCGGCCGCACCATCCCCGTCGGTGTCGAAGGTGCTGAAGTCCACGTCATACTGACTGTTTACGAGGGGCACGGCCTCCTGTATCATCTTATAGGTCAGGGCCGAGCCGTTCGACCCAGCATAGTCGCTCGCCTTGCCGCTCACCGTTACCGGTCCGTAAACCTTAAACTGCGGGTCATACTGGTTCTTGGAGGCGAAGCGATAGTAATCGTAGGCCGATCCCTTTGCGCCATGCTCCGAGAATCCCTCCTCGTGGAAGAAGCGGTCGTAGTAGTCGACCGGGTCGGTCATCACGTTGTTGTCGGTGAATTTGGTGTCGGCAAACTGCACAAGAATCACCAACACATCATGCTTGCCCATGGTTGGCACATCGTTGATGCGCACCACGCGAGCGGGCGCCTTGGCTTGCAGCGTGGCCTTGCGGGCGTTGGCGACCTCAGCGCGCGTCTGGGTCCACTGGGTGGCAAACGCCTTCATCACCTTCTGCTTGTCGACCGAGGCCAGCAGTTTGCGGGCGTCGGCGGTGCGTAGGCCTTCCTCGGTAGCCGCCATGCCACTCGCCTTCAGTCCGTTGGCATCCTCCACGGCATACTCATAGTTGCGTGTTGAGATGTTGAAGATCAGCGGATAGCCATCGGCCGTGGTTGTCATGTGGCCATACTCGTCGCCCACAAGCTGAATGGTCAGCACAGAGCCGTCGGCCTGCTTCACTTTCATCTTACCTGGATAAGCGGGCACGGCTGAGAGGTTTGCAGGAGCAAGCAGCAGTAGGCCTGACGCAAGTACGCTGAAAACATGTTTTGTAAATTTCCTCATCGTTGTCTATTATTTGATTATTATTTTTCTAACTGAGCCGTTGTTGAACTTCACAATGTTGAGGCCACGGCGCATCGCGCCAAGACGAGCGCCCTGCAGGTCGTACACGGCCTGTATCGTAGCAGAGGAAGCCACCTCCGGTGTGCTGATGCCGTCCACCACATCGTTGCCCTCAAGCGCGCACCCCTCGGCGTTATACACCGTGCAGTTGGTGCAGTTGGTTTCATCGTAGTTGGCCACGAAGGCCACGATCTCCATGTTCTCGGGCTTCCAAGAGGCGTCGAGCGTGGTGGTGTAGGTGGCGTAGGGGGGCGTCGGTCGAGAGGCTCACGGGGTCGCCAAGCGCTTGCGTGAGGAAGGCGCGGTTGGCCTTCTGGTGCACATAGTTGTCGCCCTCAGGATACTGGTAGGCCACAATGTTGTTTTCGATGATGCATAGCGTGAGCGCGGGGTTGTTGCCAATGGTCTGCCCCTCCACCTGCTTCATGCCCACCTGCACGGTGAGCTGTCGCGTCGTGGCGTCGTAGCTTCTCTTCAGAGCGATGGAGACGGGAGCTGCCTGCGTGCTCTCCCATTGGTAGATGGCCTTCACGAGCGCTGCCTGTGGCACCACAAACACGGGCGTGGGATTGGTGTTGCCGTTCTTCGACACGCCGTAGGCCGACAGGTCCTTGCGGTCGATCATCAGGTCGGGGGCGTAGGTGGTCGACGAGTTGTAGAACCAGTTGAGCTTGGTGGTGCCGGGCGCCGTGAGGGCGTCGGTGCCGTAGCCCGTGTGGTGGGCTATCATCACATAATGGTCCTCGTCCTTCATACCTTCCTCTATGTTGGTTCTACCGGCAGGACAGTTGGAGCATTGCTGACCGGTAAACTCCTCGACGAGCACTTTGCGCCTCACGATCTCGCTGAGCACACGCAAGGGCGCACTCAGCGTGTTGTTGAAGGCATACTCGTCGACCTGCTGCCCATCGCAATAGCCCAGCGAGAGGTCGTCGGCCAAGGCCGGAACCATCGCAAGCAGGGCGAGGAGAAGGGTTGTTAATTTCCTTTTCATAGAGATTAAAATAAGGAGATTGGATCTTTACTGAAAAATGGGACCGTGAACCCCGCACGAAGGCGAGGTTCCGGTTCCATTGCCTATTGAGAATAAACCTTTCGATTACTTAACCACCACTTTCTTCACCTGGTGGAAGCCCGTGGCGGTGGCGCCGAAGAGGTAGATGCCCTGCGGGGCGTAGATTCTCACAACGTTCTTGCCAGCCTCGAGCGATCCGCTGTAGACCTCGGCACCCGCAACAGAGGTTACGGTGAGCGTAGCTGCCACAGGAACGGTTACCTCGAAGGTGCCGTCTGCAATCTTGCTCACGCTGAAGCCATTGGTCGTGATGTCGTCCACACCCAGCGTACCGTCGCTGTTGAGCGTCTCGGTGAATGCGGCCTCTGAGGTGCCGCTCACGTAGGCGGCCTTCACAGCCCACAGATACTGCTTGCCGGGCTCCACGCTCTTCCAAGCATCGTCGACAAACGATGTGGCGTTGATAGGCGATGCGGTGAGTGCCGTCCAGCGGCTCTCGTCGTTCTCGTCGCCAGCGACAACACGATACACGAGGTAACCCTTCACGGGATAAGCGTAGGCGAGGCGCAGATGATTGGCGGCAGCCTTGGCGGCCACGGCCTTCTTCATTGGACAGATGCCACCTGCGATGGCTGCCTCTCCACCGATCTTCTCGGCGGGAGCAATAGCGGGAGCAACGGCCGTCGAAGCCGACTCAGCCTTCTCGAGATAGGTGTGAACGAGAATGTTGTAGTTGAATCCGCTCACAGCGCTTGCCAGGCTGGTCCACCCCTGGCCAAAGTTGGCCCAGTCGGTCTTTCCTGTTACGACCGGACCGGCGTCGATGCCGAAGGGCGATCCAGAACCGTAGAAGGTGTATCCGATGAGCAGCGTCTCATCGCCGCTCACATGGTAAGGCGTGTTGAGAGCAACCTCGTTCCAAGCCGGTTTCTTTGCGTTTTCAACCTCTTGCGAGTAAACCTCCTCGAAGTTGTCGCCATTGGTCTTGCGCCAGATGTTCACCGTCCAGTGTGCACCATCGAGCACGGGGTTGTTGCTCGGATCGGAGGTAAAGAAGGCAATCTTGGTGATGTCGAGACCCTTCATGCCCTTCTCGACCTGGTCGGCGGGCGTGTAGAGCTGACCCACAGATCCTGTGCCGGTAGAGGTACCAAAGCCACCATAAGGTTCGTTGGTATCCCAGTAGGCCCATCCCTCCTTGGGCACATAAGAGCCCGGAGCAAGCCAGTTGATGTTAACCGAAGCATTGTCGGCGGCAGTCTGAACAGTCAGTCCCACAGGAGCGGGCTTCACTTCAGCAAGCTGGAAGGTGAGGGTATCGAAAGTGCTGACAATGTCGCTCACAACCTTCAGGGTGTCGTATCCTTCCTTGACCACAGTGATCTCGTATCCATTGCCCTTCACAACTTCGGGAACTACAGCCATGCCGTCGCTGCCCACAACAGCCTTGTAGTTGAGCGAGCCAGCGTGGAGACGCACCACGGCGCCTGCAGCCGAGAGGTTGTTGTTGGTCTGAACCTTGGCGGTGAGCAGTGCCAGTGCGCCCTTGTTCATCACCTTGCCGAAGGTGGCAGCCGACTCCGTGTTGTCGAAGAACACGCTCTTCACGGCGTAGCGGTAGTCGGTGTTGTCGGCGAGGTCGTTCCAAGTGGCGTCTGTATAGTAGGTCGACGCGATCGGCGCGGCGTTCACCTTCGTCCAAGCGGCTACGTTGGCAGCGTCGTCGGCCTTCATGCGATAGAGGTTGTAGGCCACATCGCCCAGCTTAGCCTTTGCAGAATCGGGCGTGTCGGTGATGTGTGCGCGAATCATCCAGTTGCCAACGGTTTGCACAAAATACCAACCGTATCTGGTATTCATCTGATCCCAACCATACATGTAGCAACCACCCTCTGCAGGATAGCCATTATCGTCGACAGCCATGGGGTATTCGTCCGTCTTCGAAGTTACGGCATAGCCCACATAGTAGGTCTTTGACGGATCGATCTTGATCGGCTTTTCGAGTGTGAGGCCTGTCCATGTTCCCACCTCGTCCTCCGACACGGTGTAATCCTTACGGAACACCTGAACCGTGTGGTCGGCGTCGGGGCCTTCCCAGAGGAGCGGCGAATAGGTTGTGGCAGCATTGGCGTAAAACTCGATGCGGTCGATGTAGAAGTCGTTGTAAGCATAGGCTTCCATCTTGCTGGGCGCGATCATCTGTCCGCAGATGTACTCGGTGCCCGCATTGAGGCCATAAGCGTTGCCAATCGTGTCGTTGGACGCCGTGAGGTAAGCCGTGGCAGCGGCTGTGGGGGCCTCCCAGTTGAGTCGAGCCTCACTGATGTAATCGGTAGCGTTAAGCGTCTCAGGAGCCTTCGAATGGAAGGCGAGAGTCACGGTGTCGGCAGCATCCTTGGCAGACACGCTGATCTCCTTCGTGTAGTAGTCGTAGAGCGGCTTCAGCACAGAGAGCTTGTAGTTGGCGAAACGCACATTGCTGAACGTAGCCTTTCCACCTGCCACCTTGGCGCTGAGCACCTTGTTGCTGTCAGAGAGGCGCACAGTAGCCCCTTCGGCGTCGCCCATGTCGGCATTGACCGTGACGGTGAGTGTGCCATAACGGCCCTTGTCTACACCATCGGTGAATGTGGCATCGCTAAGCACGCCATCGCCCCAAGTGTTTGGATTGCCATAGAACGAGCGCACGGCATAGCGATAAGGCTTGTTCTCGAGCGAATCCCAAGCTGCATCGGTGTAGCTAAGAGTAGTCACAGGCTCACTGTTGAGCAGTGTCCAGTTCCATGTCTGCGATTCCTGCCCCGGCTCAAGGCGATAAACATTGTATCCCTTGATCTTATTGATGGCCTCAGCCTTGGCGGGAGCCAGCGGGCGAACGGCTGCAGAGAGCATCTTAACACCATAGTGTGTGGCCAGTGCTGCAGGAGCCTCCGTGAGCAGACGTGCAGGCACTGAGTCGAGAGGGATGACATTGTAAGCGCTTGCCACCTTGGCCTCACTCTGTGGGGCAGTGGCCCAAGCCACCTCGCGAGCGTTGTTGTCGTTACCCAGCACGGCCTTGATGGCCCAGTTGTAGTTCATCGAAGATAGCTGTTCGCGCGCCGTCGACCACTTGTTCATGGTGAGGTCGAAGAGGCAGTCGCCACCGTCGGCGACAGGACCGGCATCGAATCCGACAGGATAAGCGCCTACGTTTGACTCCACGGTGTAACCCACGACGAGGCTCTTCTCCGTATCAACCTTGATGGGTTGAGAGAGATCGACGGTAACCCATGCGCCATACTTCTCTGGCGTAAACTTCTGAGCGTACACACGCTCCTCGTTGCCCTCCTCACCTTGCCAGATGGCCAGTTCGAAGGTAGACGAAGCCATAGGCACAAGCTTGACGGCCTTGATGTAATAGAGACTGTCTACTCCAAGAGTCTTCAGTTCGGCAGAGGTGTATCTGTGGCCGATGTACATATTGTAAGCACCGCCAAACTGCCCCACCACCTTGTCAGAAGTCTTGGTGAGCGTAATGTTCTCGATCGGCTTCTGCCATGTAACGACGGCCTTGTTGCCCTCATCGACGGCTTCGGCGCTATAAGGCGCAGCCGTGGTCGGGGTCAGGTTAATGTCGAATGTGGCAGTGCTGTCGTCGGCGCTATCAAAGATGACGGGATAGCCGCCATAATAGTCGTACACCTCATAGCCAGGAGCCGTCACCTTGATGGTGTAGTTCTTCTGGGCATACACACCGCTGAGAGAGTAGCCGCCCTCGGCATCGGTGGTAGTGGTGAGATCGTTGTCGCCCGAGATGGCAATGGTTGCACCTGGCACCGGTGTGGCATTGTCGGTGGCACTGGTTACCTTACCCGACAAACGCACCACGGCACACTTCTTCATCGTGATGTTGAGCGTAGTGGTGTCGCCTTCTGCAATCGTGGCATAATCGCTGAAATCGCTGTAGGCCTTGGCCGTGGCTGAAATCTGCGTGTCATAGGTCTGAGCCGGGAAATACTTGATGAAGTACTTACCCTCGGCATCGGTCGTGGTCTTGATGTTTTTGAATCCACTGTACTCGCCGCCCGACACCGTAGCACCCTTCACGGGATTGCCTTCCGCATCGGTGACGGTACCTGTGAGCGAACCGCAATTAGACGGGTTGAAGAAGAATGTGGCGTTGGGCACGTAACTGAAGTAGCTGCCCACTTCATTATTGAGAGCATTCAAATCGGGTGCAGGAGCCATAGAAAGACTAACATAGGTACGAGAGGCACCCCATCCATATTCGGAGACGTAAGCGCCCATGCCGCCACCTTCCTGCGAGAAGAGCGTCCCGTCCTCAGGACCCACCACAAGCACAGCCAGGTTGCCACCAGTGTAGCAGAACGGCTCGCTGAAAGGAATGGTGAGGTCGTAAACGCCGGTCTTCAGGTCGATGTTGCCATCAAACACTTTGGTCATCGATGTAGGCTGAATCCAACCCGTGTTGAGATCGGGCTGGTCGGTGTTGGCCACAAAAATTTTGAACGGAACGTTGAGGAAGTCGCGCTCCATACCCATACGCACCTTGAACGACAGTGAGTCGATGTTTCCGGCCATGCCTTGGAAATCTTCGGCCTTGTAAACACTTTCGCTGACGATGCGCCCATAGTACTTGAAAGGCACATTTTCTGACACATCAGATGAGGTGCCGATGGTCACGGCGCGCAGCCCCTCACCCTGCACATTGAGGTAAACGGGCACTGTCTCATCGTCGTTGGCACACTCGTCGCCACTCATGAGCACCTTACCGCGAACGGCAAAGGTACCTTCCACATCGGGCACGGTCCATGCAATGTTGGCGGTACCGGTAGCGCCGGCAGCAAGCGGGCGTCGCACGGTCGACGAGCCCAGCACGTTGTTGTCGTTGTCGAGCAACTGCACGGTGAACGACTTGGCGCTCGTGGTGCCACGGTTGGTATACACCACGCCGGTGCTAATCTTATCGCCAGCGGAGGGTGTGTTGTTGAGATTGCGCACACTTGTGGCCTCGAGGTTGTTGTCGAGCAACTCCTCGATGCGGAAGTCGTCGAAGTAAACATAGTTCGACTCCGTGTCGTGGAGCCACCAAGCGAGATAGTAACGTCCCGACTTGCTCACCTCGAAGGTTTCTTCGATCTGGGCATACGAGCCATCCGAAGAAACTCCGCTGTAGCTGAGGATCGTGTTGGTCTGGGCAGCCTGAGCAGCCTCAGTGCCATAGGTGATGTCGAGCGAGAATGTGTAATTAGGAGTGTTCCTAACTACGCACGACACCTTATATTTCTTTCCAGCAACAAGTTCTACAGGAGGAGCATAAAGCGTCTCATCCTTGGTTTTGTCAACATTCTGCCCAACGAAGTGCCAACCAATGGCCGACGGACTGTCATAGCCATTAGAATGGTCGACTGCAAGTGTGCTGCCATCTGCATTGTTGTCCACTATCTGCCAAGCGGCATAGGTCTTACTGTCTTCCCAATTTTGCACAACGGGCAATGAGGCAACATTTCCAGCCAGGAAACTGCTTGAAACGGCGGTGCCACCGAGGCCAGCGTTGGTGCGCGTGGTCACCTCGTAGTAGTAGTTGCCGTAGTTGTCGAGGTCGTCGTCTTCAAATTCGTTTGTCGTGAGATTGTTTGCCAGCACCTTGTTGCCCGGTTGGCGAACCACACGATAGGAAATGCCTGAGGCATCAAACCAACCGCCCTTCATGCCGAAATGCGGCGTGTCCCAGTCGAGGGTTACAATCTCGGCGTCGGCGTCGTAGTCGACCGAGAGGTTCTCGGGTGCGCCTGCCTTGTCGACACCAATATAAGTATTCAGCGTGGCGGCGTCGCCGTCGCCCGTAGAGTTGCCCACGAGCACGCTATAGGTATGCTTGCCCGGTGTGGGATTGGGATCGGTCCACTCCATCTGAGCACCCGGCAGCACATTGTCGGTGATGACAACGGAGTCTTTTCCGTCCTTGAAGATCTTCGCATAGTTGAGGAAGTCGAGCTGTTCGTCCTTCTTGCTTCGTGTCGGGTTTTTCCATTTGAGCGACATGGAAGTGGCTCCATTCTCACCCGGCACCTGCGTAAGTGCCATGGGAGCGGTAGGCAGCGCATTGTTGCTCACGACTTCCACCTTTACATTGTCGATCGCGGCCGAATAGCGCAAAGCCGTACCATTTTCGCGATACGGCGTGTTGTCGCAGAAGGCGAGGTAATAGGTGCCATCGGCTTGTATCTCCACATCGGCACGGAAATTGTCGGTGGTAGAGGCGTCCTTCACGATGTCGAGCACCTTGATGCGGCCCGCCACAGTGTCGGTGGGCGACGTGAGCAGGTAGACGTGGTGAACAGGCGCAAACCAACTCTGGAACCAGAACGACACGCGGTAGGTCATGCCTTCCTTGAGGCTCAACGCCGGAGAGATGAGCCACGTGTTGAGGCCCACGCCATGGTTTTGATACACCGTTGCACTGCCCTTATAATCGGGGCCGCCCCACTCGTAGCGCTGCCAAACATCCTGATCGTTGGCAGAGAGCCACGTCTGGTTGTTGATCTGCGACCAATCTTTCCACGACACCGTGTCGTTGAAATTCTCATTGTAGGGGATGCTCTTCGCTTCCGCCTTCAATGGAGCGGACTTTGCTATCGGCTGGTGTGGAGACGCCAATAGCCGCTTTTGCACTTCCAACCCATCCTGGGCCGAGAGCGAAAGCGGCAAGGCTCCCAAAAGCGTGAATAGCAAAGCCAAGAAATACATTCTCCTTCTCATACGCTTAATGATTAATAATTGTTGTTACGACTTGTGAGAATCACGCTGCAAAGATAAAGTGAAACCTAATCGAAATCTGTCTTTTTGTCACCGCATTATCTATATTTTCAAGAAAATAGAGAAAATAATGGCTATATTGGAGAAAAATAGTAACTTTGTAGCATGTTTATGTATCAAATTTACACCTTCCACCATACAAGGGCCACCCGATTGCAGGGGCTCATCTGCTGCATATTGCCATTACTCATGCTTCTGCTTTCCCTCGGAGCAAGGGCCATAGAGAGAGAACCGGACAACGGCTTGAAGCTGAAAGTGAAGGCCGACCAATACTTCCAAAACGAGCAGTTTTCGGAGGCGCTGTCGCTCTACACGCAGGCTTTGGAGGCCGCGCAGGCCGACGAGGACCGGCAAACGCAGCTCAGGTGTCTCGGCAACATTGGCAACGTGTATGCCTACATGAGCGACTACGACCGCGCGGAGCACTATTTCAAAAAGGTGTATAAGATGGCGCGGGAGGACCGCAACACCGACATAGAGCTCAAACTGGCCATCAACCTCACGCAGGTGTGCTGCCTGAAGGGCGATCCGCAGGAGGCACGCCAATGGTACAAGGTGCAGATGGAACTGCCATACCCCAACACCCCGCTCAACCACTACTATGCCTTGGCCAACAAGAGCTTCATCGCAAAGACCGAGGGCAGCTATGGCCCGGCCCTGTTCTATCAGCAGCAGGCATTGAAACTGGTGGAGACCGGAGACCTGGGACCGCGCTACGAGGCGCTTGCCCACCAGGAAATGGGCGACATCCTCTTTAGGCAGAAGCAATATGCCCGCGCCATCAGCGAATATAAGCGCAGCTACGACATCGCCCACAAGGACCGCGACCTCCAGGGCGAGATATCGGTCTGCCAGGATATCTTTGTGGCCTACCGGCAGATAGGCGACTCAGCCACGGCCGACATATATAAGAAGCGGTATCTGGAGCTCAACGACTCGGTGTTTGGCCATCAGCGCATGAACGCGGCGCTCAACGGGCTCTTCGACTATGAGAACCGACAAACCACCGCCATCATCGGCGGCCTGACGCGCCGCAACTCTTGGCTCACGGTGGTGGTGGGCCTGTTTGTGACCTTTGGAACGATCATCGTGGTGCTCTACCTCAAGTTGCGCCGCCGCACGCGCCACCTGCTCGAATCGCAAAGACTACTGGTCGACAAGAACGAGGAGTTGATGCGCCAGAACGACAACGTGCAGCAGTTGCGCAAGCAATATCTGAAGGCCGTGGAGCAAGAGGTGGCGATCGCCGCGCCCAGCGCTCCCATGGAGGCCGACGCCACGGCCACGGAG
>OBLI01002057.1_pt1 | contig 17874 bp, 12 predicted proteins | sample 1519701 | NCBI WGS metagenome assembly OBLI01 (sample SAMEA3663005, study PRJEB22513) | pig gut metagenome | biome: pig gut; feature: pig-associated habitat; material: faeces | place: France | collected 2012 | reverse complement strand
GCTCAAAAATATCCGCCTCTACGACCACAAAAATTTAAGGAACGCGCTCTAAGATTGGTAATTTTTTACTATATTTGTAATTCAAATTGTATAGACCTAAAAAATCAAGATGAAATACGGCATAATAACTCACTATGATGTTCATAATCATGGGGCTATCCTTCAGATGAATGCTCTAATCAAGGTGCTGAAGCGAGATTTTAATATCGATGCTCAGGCACTTCGCTTTGATAAGAATTATGACTTCATGGGGAGGGCTTTGAAAGCTAAGTATGAAATCGGCATCAAGTCGATCGGTATATATATCAAGTATCTCTTGGAGCGTGGACTGAAGATTTTCCTCTTTAATGTGAAGAAGAAACGTCTTTTCGATCGGTTTAAGAGTCAGGAGAACCTGATAGGGGAGTTCTATAGCGAGGCAAAGGGACTGGATGCTGTAGTGATCGGCAGTGATGAGGTCTTTGCACTCCACACCGGACCGACCCCGGCGCTCTTCGGGCATGCCCTCCCGGCTAATAAGGTCTTTGCCTACGGCGGTTGCTTTGGTCCGACCACCCTCGATGATATTCGAAGTCTTCATTGCAAGGCTTTCGTTACGAGCGGCCTGCAATCTATGCAGGGACTCGGCATGCGCGACCAAAATTCTATTGCCATAGCCGAAGCGCTTACCGGCAAGAAGGCTACACTCGTAATAGACCCTGTGATCCTCTATGGTTATGAGAAGGAGATGGCGCAACTCAACGATCCTCAACTCCCCAAATACCTCTTGGTATATGCCTACGAGACTCGTATGAACGACCCTAAGGAGGCAAATAAAATTTTGGAATATGCTCACAGTCGCGGTCTGAAAGTGGTGTGCCCCGGATTTTTCCATAAGTGGGCTGATATCAATATCAATACTGACCCGGTGGAGTTGCTACGTTATTTCAAGTATGCCGAGTGTGTAGTGACAGATACCTTCCATGGCAGAGTCTTGTCGATAATCACAGGCAAGGATCTGGCTGTGAAATTGCGCGATAATAGCAACAAGCTCTTGAATCTCCTTGAGGAATATGGTTTGCAAGATCGGGTCATCACTGATGATTGGGATCTGAACGCAATATTCAGCCGCAGTCAAGATAATGAGTTTGTGGCAAAGGAGGTGGTGCGTCGTCGCCAAGAGTCGATGGCTTATCTCCGTGAGATGGTCGAAAAATGATAAGACATTCAATTGCAATATTATTCTTAACTCTGACGCTCGGGTTGTCGGCCTTCAGCGGCAAGGCGGCTACTACTTTCAGCAATGAGTCTTTGCGCTATGTAGTTAGTTATAAGTGGGGTTTGATCCATAAGGATGCCGGAGACGCCACGTTGTCTTTGCGACGCAGCGGCGATCGCTATAAGGTGTCATTGGTTGCGAAGACTCGTCCATGGGCTGACAAATTCTATAGCGTTCGTGACACACTGCTTGGCGAGATACGGATCAAGGATCTTCGTCCTTTGTCCTACGCCAAGATCACTCATGAGAAGAAGAAATATGCTCGCGATGATATCCGCTATTCTTTCAGCGGTGATAACACTGTCGGTCACACCAAGTGCCTTAGAGTCAAAAATGGGGTGACGAATGTCACCGAGCGTACTCTCACCGCCTCCGGACCGGTGTATGATATGCTCTCCATCTTCTATTATCTTCGCCAACTCAACTACGATCAACTCACCAAAAACAAACTATATGTAGCCACAATCTTTTCGGGCAAAAAACGTGAGAAGATCAAGATCCGCAGTATCGGCAAGGAGGTGATTACACTCAAGGATAAGAGCAAGCATGATGCATATCACATCCGCTTCAACTTCACCCAAGATGGTGGGAAGAAGTCGAGCGATGACATGGATGTATGGATCTCCACCGACAGTCGCCACATCCCCCTCTACCTCGTAGGCACCCTCCCGGTAGGAGAAGTAAGAGCCTACCTGACAGCATATTAAGAGCCTACCTGACAGCATATTAAGAGCGCACTCCTCAGGAATGCGCTCTCTTTGTTATTGTATTATACTTTTTATTCGCCGGCGGGGAGTAGGGCGTAGTCTAAGACTTCGTCAATGGTGCTTACGTATTTGAAGTCGAGACCGGTTATGTACTCCGGTTTGATCTCTTCGATGTCTTTGCGATTCTTCTCGCAGAGCAAGATATGACGTATTCCGGCACGCTTGGCTGCCAAGATCTTCTCCTTGATGCCACCTACCGGCAAGACCTTACCTCGTAGCGTGATCTCTCCGGTCATCGCCAAGTGACTGCGAACCTTACGTCCGGTGAAGGTCGATGCCAAGGAGGTGACTATTGTCACACCTGCCGATGGTCCATCCTTGGGCACTGCCCCCTCCGGCACATGGACATGCACCGTGCCAAATTCAAGTGCAGACTCCGGGATGCCGATCTTATCATGATTCGCCTTGATATATTGTAATGCCAACACGGCCGACTCCTTCATCACATCTCCCAAATTGCCGGTAAGTGTCAACTTACCCTCCTTGCCGGGAGCCACCGAAGACTCGATGAAAAGGATTTCTCCTCCGGCTTGTGTCCATGCCAAGCCGGTGACGATGCCCGGGATATCATTGTTCTCATACTGATCGCTGAATGCCACAGGAAGTCCAAGATATTTCTTAACCAATTCCACATCAACTTCATGAGGCATCTCCTTTCCGGCAGCCTTGAGACAAGCCTGCTTGCGAAGCACTTTGCAGATCTGCTTTTCGAGTCGACGGACACCACTCTCACGCGTATAAGAATGGATGATCTCCATGATGGCATCATCGGTAAAGGTCATCTCATCCGACGCAAAACCATGCTCCACAAGGTTCTTCGGGATAAGATGTCGTTTGGCTATCTCCACCTTCTCTGTGTCGTTATAACCGCTAATTTCGATCAGTTCCATGCGGTCGAGTAGGGGCGCGGAAATGGTCTGAAGCGTATTGGCAGTGGCGATGAAGAGCACCTTTGACAGGTCGTAATCGACATCGATATAATTATCATGGAAATGACAATTCTGCTCCGGATCGAGCACCTCGAGGAGAGCCTGCTGAGGGTCTCCCTTATAGTCGGCGCCAATCTTATCGATCTCATCGAGCACCATCACCGGATTGTTCGTGCCACACTTCTCCAAGGCTGCGATGATGCGTCCCGGCATGGATCCAAGATATGTGCGACGATGTCCGCGGATCTCCGCTTCATCGTGAAGTCCACCTAATGCAACTCTCACATATTGACGTCCCAAAGCCTCTGCCACCGACTTGCCAAGCGATGTCTTGCCGACACCCGGAGGACCATAGAGACAGATGATAGGAGCCTTAGTGTCGCCACGCAACTTCATCACTGCCATCTGCTCGATGATGCGCTCTTTCACTTTCTCCAATCCGTAATGGTCGCGATCGAGCACCTCCTGAACATGGTCTAAAGTGAAATCTTGCTCCTCGATATGATCCCAAGGCAGGTTGAGCAAAACATCAAGATAAGAATATTGCACGGCATAATCGGGAGTAGTGGGATTGAAGCGCTGCAACTTCTGCAACTCCTTCTCAAACTTGGCATCCACATCGGCCCCCCACTCCTTCTTCTCTGCTCGCATCAAAAGATCCTCTATTTCGTTGGATTCAGTCTCGCCAAGTTCCTCTTTCAGATGGCGGATCTGTGCGCGGAGGAACTCGTCGCGCTGCTGACGCCCTATGTCAGCCATCGTCTTCTGATGAACTTGCGACAGAAGTTTTATCCTTTCCAACTCACGGAGCAGGATTTCATAAAATATCTGACGACGCTTCTGAAGATCCTTTTCTAACAGAAGGTTGTAACGTTCTTCAGTGGAGAGTGGCGAGTTCTGTATCATAAAATGAAGCTGCCCCACAGATCCGTGAGGATATAAATCCAACATCTCTGTGATGGCATTGCGCGACTCCTCGGCAAGATGACTTATAGCCTCTGCATATTTATTATTCAATTGATGCTCAAATTCGACCTCTTCATCGGTATAATGGATATGTTGGTATGAATGTATATCGACTAAAGCTCGGAGATATGAGTAGGAACGATGTAATCTTCTGAGTGTGCCTTCTTTTATCAAAATTACGGCTATATCGACTGTGCCCGAGTCATTGACGTTGAGTTCATCTATATATCCTACACAACCGCACTTTTCGACAACCATCATTTCTAACGTGTTGATATCTAACGAAGGGCGATAATCCTCAACATATTGGAAGAAACATAACTCTTTGGATTTATATGCTTTCTTGACAGTTCTGATAAATTCGGGATCTTCAATCGTCATACCGACCGGAGTCAACGGCATAAACGATGACCCTGTAAGAGGTATAAACAGCAGATTGGTATATGAATCTATATAGAATGATTTTGTAATCTTCTCATCGTGCGTATAGATGGATTCATCATAATCCCGGATGGATTCGTAGGTATTCTGAAGCATTTTTCCTATTTTTGCAAAGTGATTATTATTAGTGCTCTCAAGTCGACACACCTGTCAAGAGCCAAAGGGAGTGCAAATTTAAACAAAAAAATTGAAATATGCGAGAGTCTCTATTTCATTTCAAGAAGTTTTCATGTCATCATGGTCTCGGGTCGATCAAAATCGGGGTAGATGCCGTGCTGATCGGTGCATGGGCAGATGTGAATGATGTGGGTCATGCATTGGATGTCGGCACCGGTTGCGGTGTCATAGCCTTGATGCTGGCACAACGCAACGACACTGCACTGATCGAAGCTATCGACATTGACGCCGATGCCATCCGACAGGCAGAGCAAAATTTTGCGGCATCACCCTGGTCTGAGAGACTTAAAGCATCACTTGAGAGATATAATGATATAACGATAAGACAGTATGATTTAATTATCTCGAATCCTCCCTATTTTGACTCCGGCATAACCCATCCGGAAACATCACGCCTTGTAGCTCGCCATCAGAGTGAACTCTCTCCTTGGGAATTACTACGTCATGGTGTGGAACTACTGGCCGATAATGGCAGGATAGCCCTGATTATCCCGGCTGATCAGGTGGAGGAACTCATAGAGGCAGCCACGGAGATTGGCTTGAATTTATGGCGATGCACTCGAGTCAAAGGACATGCCAATACACCGATCAAGCGCGCACTTCTCGAATTCGGCAAGAGACCGACTGCCACTCCCGAAGAGACTATGCTTACACTTGAAACAGCTCCCGGCCAACCCACCGAGGAATATCGCCGGCTTTGCAAAGATTTTTATCTCAAGTTTTGAGAATTATCAAGATAATTTGCTATATTTGCCAAGATAATTTGCTATATTTGCATAGATTATCCGCTTCATGCGAATTTGAGAGAAAAATGTCAAAAATTTTTCAAGATTTGAAAGAAAAGTGACATATTTTTGACCATTTTTAACAATCTATCATCATTTTCTCTTAAACAAATATTGAGGTGGGTTGTCTAACTAATAAAACCACGAGTGGGATCAGCCGTTACGGATGGCAGATCTTATTCGACAAAAACGAATGATTATGAAAAAGTTATTAGTCAGTCTGGCCATGGTAGCCGTCGTACTTCCAGTGACTTGGGCACAGGATGATTATGATGACATATATTACAATCCCAATAAGAAGGAGAAGTCGGAGAAAAAGAAATCCAATTATATCTCCAACTTCAGTGAGATGGATGTGGATGAATATAATCGTCGCGGTTTCTACTACGAGTCTGATGTCGACACGATCGGTGCGAGAGTGGAGAATCAGGAGGATTTCGTATATACCCAGCAGATCCAGAAGTATTACAACCCTACCATCGTTGTGGATAATGCCGATGTATTGGAAGATATCCTCGAGAACTCATACGGCAATGTCGATATCGTAATCGAGAATGGCAATCCCTATTTCTCTTCGGTTTATACCGGTTCGTATGGTTGGTATAACTATTATTACGATTGGTATGTACGTCCTGCATGGACATGGTCGTATGCTTGGGGTCCATTCGTTTGGTCATACAGTCCCGCCTGGTCGTGGGCATATAGTCCCGGTTGGTCTTATTACTATCCCGGTTGGGCATACGATCCCTGGTATCCCTATTACCGTCCCTATTATTGGCATGGTCATGGACATTGCTGGTATGACCATCATCACCACCACGGATATCCCGATCATCATGATCATCATGGTCACCATGGTCACCACGGACATGATTACGGACCCCATTATGCCTATCATAACTCGGGAGCACATAACTCAGGCAGACCCAACTCGGGCTGGTCGTCAAACACTCGTCCCGGTGGCAACCACAATGGTGGCTCCAAAGGACATGCCGGCGGCTCTCGCGGTTATAGCAGTAACACCGGATATAGCAGCAATACAAGTCGCACCACTACCGACCGCACCGGCAGTTCGGTCAGCAATCGCTCAACCGACAATACCTTCCAAGGCACTGCCATCAATCGCGGTGGCAACAGCGGTGGCAACAGCGGTATCAAAACGACCGGTCGCCAAACGACTTCGAGCAGCAACCGCAACTCTTCTGTCACCACCGGCACCTCGCGCAATGATCGCGTAGTCATCAATAGTGGCAGCAATGGTGGAAACAATAGAGGTGGGTCGCAAACTTCCGGCACTTCACGTCGCACTACTACCAACAGCAGTAGCAGCGTTAGAAACTCTGCCGCAGGTTCTTCTGCCGGTAGCAGCGTAAGAGATAACAGCAGCAAGAGTAGCAATTCTTCGCGTAGCGTCAGCAATGGCAGCAGTAGCGTAAGGAACTCATCAAGCTCGTCTAAGAGATCGGACAGCTATAACAGCAGCTCATCTCGCAGTTCGAACTCGAGTAACTCATCTCGCAGCTACAACAGCGGAAGCTCATCTCGCAGCACAAGCTCCGGCAGCTCATCTCGCAGTTACAACAGCGGAAGTTCATCTCGCAGCACAAGCTCCGGTAGTTCATCTCGCAGCTACAATAGTAGTAGTTCTCGCAGCTACAACAGCGGAAGCTCATCTCGCAGCAGTGGCGGCAGCTTCTCTCGCGGCGGCGGTTCTCGCGGTGGCGGCTCCCATGGCGGCGGTGGCGGTGGACGTCGTTAAGTGTTAACATTTCACAGTTTGACAAGGCTTCACGATATGCCTTGTCAAACTGATTATTCAATAATCTATCATATAGACTATGAAAAAAATATCATTACTACTCTTGGCTTTAAGTGCCTCTACTTTGGCTTATTCTCAAAATATTGCCAATTCATATAATATCTCCAAGCAGGATCTGAGAGGTACGGCACGATTCGTATCTATGGGTGGCGCTTTCGGTGCTCTCGGTGGCGACCTCTCTACATTATCGCAAAATCCTGCCGGCATCGGCGTCTATCGCAGCAATGAGGTGGGCATCACCGTGGGACTCGATATGATCAATGCTAAGGCTGATGATGGCTATTCTTTGTCCTCGAAAAATTGCACTCGGTTTTCACTCAATAATATAGGTGGCGTCTTTACCTTCAAGATCAATAATACAATCCCTAATATCAATTTCGGATTCACATATAATAAAGCGGCATCTTTCAATCGCAAGTATACCGGCAATATCAACCATCTCAATATGTCGATGAGCAATTTCATCGCCGGTATCACCAATACATACGGTCTGAATGAGTCGGATGTAAGCTATGGTGATAATTATGATCCCTACAATCCACCGGCAGGGCATGTGCAAGTGCCTTGGCTCGCCGTAATGGGATATTACGGGTTCTTGACCAGCCCGGAAGGGAATAAGGATAAGCCAGTTTGGTATGGCCAATATGATGATGGCACCACCGGCCTCGGTTATTTCGATATTTATGAGAAGGGGCAGATCGATGAGTATAACATAGCATTAGGTGGCAACATCAGCAATAAGTTCTTCTGGGGCATGGATTTCGACATCACCTCGATTTCATATAAGGTGTCTTCTACCTGGGGCGAATCGCTCAATAATGCTTGGGTCTATAATCCCAATATCGATGATGTAGGTCAGTATAACGCAGATTGGGCTCTCCACCATAATTATTCACTTCACGGCACCGGCTTTAACTTCAAGTTGGGTGTAATCTTCAAACCGATCCAGGAACTACGTATCGGTCTGGCATTCCACACGCCGACTTATTACCGTCTCGAGGAGAATTATTATGATGCTCACATCGACTATAAGTATCCTTTCAAGACTGACGGCAATCAGCATTATGCCAACGATGGCTATGATGCTATCGACAATTATGACTTCCGCACACCCTGGAGAGTTATAGCCAGCGTAGCAGGAGTAATAGGTCAAAGGCTTATAGTATCAGCAGACTACCAGTGGGATTGCTATAATAAGATTAAATACTCAGCTCCGGGCACTTATTGGGATCCTCAGGACTATTGGTGTAATCCTTGGGATGGATGTATGTATAGCAACAGCCGAAGTGGCGCCAATTCCGACACAAGATCTTATTATGATCAAATTACAAAGGGCACAAGAAGTTTACTTCGTAACATGAGTACAGTAAGATTAGGAGCAGAATATCGTATAATACCTTCATTCAGCCTGCGTGCCGGATATTGCTACCAGTCATCACCACATTCGACCACTGTTAAGGATCATCAGACAGGCCTTCCCTATTCGGGAGTGGAGTCGAATTATACTCTCGATGATGATACATACTATGTCACTTGCGGTGCAGGCTATCGATATAAGGGCTTTTATATTGATGCTGCCTACGTCTACAAGCACAACAAGTCTGAATACTTCCCATTCAGCCCGGATGTGTCAGATTCGGCATCTATGGTTAAGTCTGATCTAACATTCAAAACCTCAAGCATAGTCCTCTCGATGGGTGTGAAATTCTAATGAACGCTTTCTAATAAACTCGTTCTATAGGAGTCCGATAAGATATATCTTCACATGAGCGCTTGCCCGGTGGGCAGGCGGTCTTTTTGGAAATATCTATCCGAAGATTATATTGCGGTCTATCAGATTGTTGGCAATCGCATAGAGGGTCAGACCGGCTAAGGAGTGGATCTGGAGCTTGCGAGATATATTGCGTCTATGGGTTATCACCGTGTTGACCGATATATTCAGTTTGTCGGCTATCACCTTATTGATCATACCTTGCACCAAGCACACGATGATCTCTTTCTCTCGCTCCGTGATCGTCTCATTGCTCTCTGCGCCATTCAAGATCTGATAGATTCGCGATGATGTATCATTGCTCTTCACCCTCTTCTCCAATAGGCGTATCGCCGGCACAAAGATCATCTCTTCGACATTGCTGTGATTGCTGAGCCACTCTTCGATGTTGTATATATCGAAGAGGGTAGTGGTGAGCTGATTGTTCGACAGGTCATCATGCGGCAAGTATTTGATAATAATGTTTTTCAGCTCTTGTAATTTGGCTGTAGTGTCGCTATGATATTTGGCAAACATCTCCACATTGTAGTTTGATTTCGGTTCTCCCGCCATCAGCGCCTCTACGTATGGGAAGAGGGTCTTCTCCTCATAACGCATGTGAAGATGGATGTCGCGAGAATATTCGTCATATAGCCGCAGTATCAGAGTGGTCAGATCCCCTCCCGGCAGTAGTGCATCTTCTAACTTCTTGCGAATCCCCGGCAGTTGATAGTCAAGGAAATAACGATGAGATGCACGAAGATATGCCAACAATGTCTTGGCACATATTCGATCATCATTACCCTTGGGTGCATAATCATTGATGATATAATTCACTACAGCCAGGAAGGTATAGCAATCCACATCCTGCTCATGACACACCTCCTCAACACTCTTATCGCCAAAACCAAGTCTTATGCCAAAGGCGTTAAGACCCTGAAGCATGCTATAATTGTCGCTGATGATATCTATCATCTTATCATCCGGTTCGTAGAGTTTCAATCTTTTCATCTCTTATATACTTCGTGTTTATTTTGACGTGAAGATACTACAATTTGCAGATATGGGCAATACCTAATATTAAGTATTACATCTTATCAACATCTATTCCCTTACCTTAAAATGATGATATGGTTAATGATATGTGGGTATAAGGTGGGTTTATGCCAACAAAGAATGATATATTTTGCGTATTGACGCCTACTCGATTTGATCATAATTTTGCAGTCAAATTAACACTTCAACATTATGAATCAAATGCATAATTATCTCAAACTTTCGATTTTAGTAAGTTTATTCTCTCTCCCGATATGTCTGCAGGCCCAAGATAATAGCCTTGCTCAACTTGAGGCAGACGCCGCCAAGGATAGTGTGTCGCTGAGTCCCACGTTCAGTGTAGATTTCACCGGTGAAATCCAGAGCGATTTCAAGCGTGCCAAGTTTGCTTCCCTCCTTGAGTTGGGTGCATGCATCCCCCTCTCTCGCAATGTGTCGATCGAACTCTCTTCAGTGAGTTTTGCTACTACACATGAGTCACCTCTGATCGACGACCTGCAAGGATTCTCCAATTTGGATGCCGACAATCTTCCCTTCGCTCTCTCTGTGGCCGGGGTATCATGGAACTTCCATAAATATCACACTCTCTTCGCCGGTCTTCGTCGTGTCGATGAAGATTATTTCTGCAGCGATGTATTGTCGCTCTTCACCAACAGTAGTTGTGGAGGTTTTCCGACCATAACAGCCAATTACGACATAGCCTCCTATCCTGTGGCTGCCCTTGGTATTCACTATATGTATAATCGCGAGAATTATACGATACAAGCGTCGGTATATAACGGACGTGGCTATAATAAGTTCACAGGCCGAGAAAACATGTTCCGTTTCTGCCCCGATGGAGATGGCATCTTCGCTCTCCTCCAGGGTGAATACCGATATAATGGCAGTAGTTATTTCTTGGGAGGAAGCCTTCTTTATGGCGATCTATATGGTGAAGCGACTCGTAAGGCACGTCCTGTAGTGTGGGCATACGCCGAGCAGTCGTTTACTGACGCCCTTTCGCTTGTGGCAGCCTATTCTCATGCCTTCGGCAGTGACAATGCCTGCCGAAATTTCTGCGGCATCGGTGGCAAGTATGCCTTCAAGAGGGTAGACCTCGGCCTATTCTCTGACTATACTCGTATAGAGGGTGTCGATGAGTGGGCGACTGAAGTAACTTGTAATATACAGTGTAACAAACATATATCCTTACAACCTGCGATCCATGTCATCACCACAGGCGGAAAGACCAACTGTGTCGGCATAATGCGTTTGGCTTTCAGTCTCTGATAGGGATACATCATCATAAATAGGTATAGATATAGATATAGATATAGATATGAAACTCTCAGATCTTAAGAATGGCGATAAGGCTTATATCGCCGATATAGAAGCCTCTCCGATATGCAAAACAAGGATGAAAGACCTCGGTTTTCTGAAGGGTGAATCGGTAGAGCGTCTTTATGCCTCGCCTCTCGGCACTCCGATAGTATATCGCATCATGGGTCAACAGGTGTCTTTACGCCGTAGCGAAGCAGAGTGTATCGATGTGACTCGTGAGAAGGTGGAATCGACTTTAAAGCAGAGTGCAGATGAGTCGACTACACCCCTCAATCGCGGCTATCAACTTGCTGAAGCAGGTAATTGCAGCACGCAGTGTCACAGCTGTGTCAATGCCACTTGCCCTTCATGCCATAATAAGGGTAAAGGGAAGGAACGTGAAAATGAGATCACTATAGCCATCGTGGGCAACCCTAATTGTGGTAAGACCGCCTTCTTCAACTCTCTCTCCGGAGGCCACGAACGCACCGGCAATTATGCCGGAGTTACCGTGTCGAGCGCCGTAGGCCATCTCTCCATCGACGATAAGAATGTGAAACTTGTCGATCTCCCCGGCACTTACTCGCTTCATTCACTGAGTCCCGATGAGGCTTTCGTGATGCATGAACTCGCCAAGGGTAGGGTGGATGCTATCGTCAATGTCATCGATATCGGTAATCTCGACCGCAACCTTCTGCTCACTCTTCAATTATTACAGATCCACAAACCCATGGTATGCGTACTGAATATGTATGATGAGTTCACAGCCAATGGAGGTTCTCTCGACATAGAACAGTTGCAACGTCGTCTCGGTGTACCTTGCGTCACCACTGTGGCGCGCACCGGCGAGGGTGTCAAGGATGCGATCCTTAAAGCATTAGAGGTAGCACAGTCGTCAGATGAATCAATCCTCTCACATAGAATTACTGTGGATGCCGGGGTAGATGCTCGTCATGCTAAGGTAAAGGAAATTCTCGACGGCATCTATACCCGCAAGTCGGAGGGTGAACACAAGCGCACTCGCCTTATCGATCGATTTACTTCTCATGGACCATTGGCTTATATCATCTTTGCATTGGTGATGGTATGCGTCTTTTACCTGACTTTCGAATTGGGTAGTTATCCGATGGATTGGATAGAGTCCGGCATCGCACTTCTTGGCGATTTCATCGGCATGACACTCCCGGATGGTATTTTTCGCGATTTGATAGTCGATGGCATCATCGGTGGCGTAGGCAGCGTAATAGTCTTCCTGCCCAACATTCTGATCCTCTATCTCTGCATATCTCTGCTTGAAGATTCCGGCTATTTGGCTCGCGCAGCGATGCTTGCCGATCCCCTCTTCGCACGAATAGGTCTGCATGGCAAGTCGTTTATCCCAATGATTATGGGCTTCGGTTGTAACGTGCCGGCAGTGATGGCTACACGCACCATTTCAAATCGTAAGACTCGTCTTATCACCATGCTCTCCGTTCCATTTATGTCATGCTCGGCTCGCCTTCCGATTTATATTGTATTCTGCGGCGCATTCTTCCCCGATCATGCGGCATTGGTAATGACTCTCCTCTATTTTGGCGGTATTCTACTCTCCCTACTCTTCGCTTGGGTGGTGAATCTCTTCTATCACAAGGGATCAAATGATAACTTCGTAATGGAGATACCTCCCTATCGTGCGCCTTTGGCTATGTCGGTGGTGCGCAATACATGGGATAAGGGCTTGCAATATCTCAAGAAGATGGGTGGTGTGATTTTAGTGGCGAGTGTCGTAATCTGGATGTTGGGATATTTCCCGCGTGGCGGTGAAGATCTTACCACAGCCCAACAACAGGAGCAGTCATATCTCGGGCGGATAGGCCATGCCATTGAGCCGGTGTTCTCTCCGATGGATTTTGACTGGCGTATGGATGTCGGTATCATTGCCGGAGTCGGTGCCAAGGAGTTGATGGTAAGCACTATGGGTATTCTCTATGAATGTCCCGAAGAGGATGCCGAAGTTGAGTCGGCAGATGAAGTACAAGGCACACGTCTTTCTGCCGTATTGTCGGAAACTTACTCTCCCGCCACAGCATTGGCTTATATGGTCTTCGCACTGCTCTATTTCCCATGCTTCGCTACGATAGTGGCTATAGGGGCGGAGAGTGGTCGACGACGAATGGCATTATACACAGCGATTTATACTACTGTCATTGCATACCTTTTCTCATTGTTGGTATATATCATAGCATAGCATAAATTAACATGATAAATAGTATTAGGTAAATCAGTTTAAATTAAGAGAATGAGGGTGTATCGTGGTGATACACCCTCATAAATTTTACCTTGAAGCTCTTATCCTGTCTGAGGTCTTTATTTGAAATTTGATTCAGTTTTTTTATTCATAGTTCAGGATCTGAGTTTTCAGCGTTTTGAGATCGAACATAAAGAGTCGATCGTATAGCATTTCGCCGATGCCGGTGAAATATTTGATGGCCTCTGCCACCTGGATCGAAGCTACCATAGCAGGCGCCGAACCGAGTACTCCGGCAGGTTTACATTCGGGTCGTTGGGCGCATTGACGGATATCACCGAAGATATCGGTATAGCCAAGGTGTCCGGGCGACCATGACATCACCTGTCCGGACATCTCGCGGATACCACCGATGCAGTAGGGGATGCTCATCTTTTGACACGACACGGAGGTCATATACTTGGTGGTAGGATTGTCACTGCCATCTATCACGAAGTCGAAGTCTCCGAAGATTTCGGCAGCACTCTCTTGGTCGATGCGAAGAGGGAATTTCTCCACCTTGACATTGGGATTATTGGCGATCATCCTCTTGGCGAGTATGTCACATTTCAATTTGCCAAGCGACTCCATATCGAAGAAAATCTGTCGGTGGAGATTGGATATATCGACCGTGTCGAAATCGGCAATGCCGATATAACCCACGCCCGAAGCGGCAAGTTGCATGGAGCACATTGACCCCAAAGCGCCACTTCCCACCACCAGGACACGCGCTTGTTTCAAGCGTTTCATCGCCGTGTCGTCCATTCCTTTGATCATCATCATCCGATCAAACCGGCGCGACTCATTCTGTTCATTCATATCGTTCGTCTGTTTATTTTTATAACGTCATACAAATATACAAAATTCGAACGATATGTACTATTATTTTCTCAAAATAACAAAATAATTAGCCGCAATGCCAGAATTTATTGACGAGGTTGAGCATTTCCTGACGGTTGCCGGTGATTTCAGCGCGTAGTTTCTGATCGTTGTAAGAATTGAGTTTCTTGATGATACCATCGATCATCTCGGGTGCGAAGATACCATGTTCTTCGAAAATGCTGCGAGCATTTCCAAGAGCGATAGCCGATTCGTAGCAACTTGTCGGGAGGGAGCGGAGCGATTCGAGTTTTGCTCGGTTGGCATCGTTGTGGATGTTGACGCTGACATAGAGTTCTTCGGCATGAGCCAATGCGTTGGGATTCTCGAATCCCTTGCGAGCTGCGGTAATCATACCTGCGAGGAGCTGATATACATCGGCAGAACCATCGGCGCTACGCAATTCTACAGTCTGCTTCTCGGGACGCACGGCAGAGGGAGTCTCAAGGGGATTGGCTTGTGAACACATATCGTTGTCGCCGGTCCAGCCGAGGGGTACTCTGACGAGTACGGATCTGTTGCGGTCGCCCCAGCAGATAGATGTCGGAGCCTCCTGGTGAGGCACAAGTCGGAAGTAGCTGGTAGGCACTTTGTTGCCTAATGCGGTGATGGCATCTGCATAGTCGAGGATACCGACGATTGCCTTCTTGGCATTGTCGCTCAGACGACCATTCTCGGTCATCATGTTCTTGCCATCTTTCATCAACTTGAAGTGGATGTGGAGACCGCTGCCGGCCTTGCCTTCTGTGATCTTCGGCGCGAAGGTCACATCATAATTATTCTTCATGGCGAGTGTACGGATGATCCACTTGGCGAGCATCAACGTGTCGGCAGCCTCCAATGCATCTACCGGGAGGAATTCGATCTCATTCTGCTCGAAAATCTTATTGTTGAGGGTGAAGTTACCCACTTCGTTGTGACCATATTTGATTTGACCGCCGGTCTGCGCTATCTTGAGCATGCACTCGGCACGGAAGTCGTTGAACTTGGCGAAGGGTGCCGACTCGTGATATCCCTTCTGATCGGTTGCACCGAAGAGTCCGAGATCATCGCTGATGACATAATATTCCAACTCACCCATGGCATGAAACTCCATGCCTGTCTCTTGCTTGAACTGTTCGAGAGCACGCACGAGAGTCTGCTGAGGTGATGTGGGGAGTGGACGACCCTCATTATTGAAGAATGAACACAACATCGAGAGGGTAGGGATCTCTGCAAATGGATCAAGGAAGGCTGTCGAGAAACGGGGTATTACATAGAGGTCGCTATTCCCGGCTTCGATAAAGGGGAAAAGGCTGGAGCCGTCGACACGCTCTCCGTATGTAAGAATTGAGTCTAAGTATGCCTCATTGGTGATGACGAAATTCAAGGTCTTCAGACGATTGTCATCAGCAGGATACATAAAGTTGATCATCTTGATGTCATTCCCCTTGACATAACGGATGATATCCTCCTTCTTAAACTCACGAGACGGTTTACCGAGATATTGCACCACATGGTTGGGTGACAATGAAATATTAGCATTCATGTTTTAAATGGTATATTATTTATTGATTTTAAGGTGTTTATAACAATGTGCCAATCTCTATCAGCACTTCATCGGGCAAATATAGCATAATAATTTGAAATAGCAAAATTATTTTATTCAAATATAAAATCCTTTAAAATGTGTAAAATTTACGCATTTTTATTTTGCCGTTTCAAAAATTCGTTATAATTTTGTGTTATAAGACTATAAAAGAAATAATATGAGTGACATGACAACAGATAGTAGCGAGTTGAAGAATCGCTATTGCTATCCTTATCCACATCCGAGTGTAACCACCGATTGTGTTATCTTCAGTTTTGACGGCACTAAATTGAGAGTACTTTTAGTGGAACGAGGCATTGAGCCATATAAGGGTCGGTGGGCATTGCCCGGAGGGTTCTTGAGGATGGATGAATGTGCTCAGAAAGGAGCTCTTCGTGAATTGCAGGAGGAGACAGGTTTGGAGGGGGCATATATTAAGCAGTTCCACACTTTTACAGCGCCCGAACGTGATCCTCGCGAGCGAGTTATCACCATAGCCTATTATGCTTTGGTGAGGATGCAGGAGGTGAAAGGGGGTGATGATGCGGCTGATGCTCGCTGGTTTGCTCTGGATGATGTGCCTCAGTTGGCATTCGATCATGATCAGATCCTTCGCAAGGCAGAGCAGGCACTGCGCCAGCAGATACATTTCGAACCCGTAGGGTTTGAATTGCTGCCCGAGGCATTTACCATCAAGGAGTTACAAAATCTCTATGAGGCTATCTTAAATGTAAGGTTCGACCGCCGTAATTTCTACAAAAAGATGAAGCATCTCGAGATGCTCGACCAGTTGGATGAAACGGTCAATCCCTCCAGCAAGAAGGAGGCTTATCTCTTTCGTTTCAATAAAGCCAAATACGACGAACTGAAGCAAAAAGGCTTCAGACTGGAGTTTTAGAGCGCGTTGAGTTTACATTAGAGTGAGTTCCTTAAAGAAATATTCAGCTACCGGCTTAGAGCCGTGGCAAAAGACAAAGTTTTTTGCAAAAAAGATGGTCAGGATACTTACTATATTGCAAATTTATTATTATATTTGCAACGTGGATTGGCAATATTCCGCACTGACATCGTTGAAATAGAAAGCGTTATGCTTATTCTTGTAAATTGAAAACCTGAGAAATTTTCATCACACAAGGTTTTCTCAGGACCATCAATTCACAAAGCGTGGCATAGCAGTCCGCGCTTTCTTTGTGTATAATTCCACCACTCGGATTGCATGGCGGATAAATTGATATTGCTTATGGCAAAAAAGACCACAGCAACAAGTGTTTAACGGCTCAAACGTAACTCATATTTTTAATTACACATATATTATTGTCTAAATTATGAAAACATTCTACAAAGTATTATTCGTTTTGGCAATATTAATTGCCAACAGCATTAGCGCCTCGGCCATCGAATTTTCGGTTGATGGCGTGCGCTACAGCGTCAATAACGACAACACAACTGTTACGGTAGCGGGCTATCCGTCAGGCAGTAAGCCGACAGGTGACCTCAACATCCCCGAGTCGGTCACTTATGGTGATATCTCATATCCCGTCACCTCAATCGGCGACAAAGCGTTCTACGATTGCAGAGGTTTGACGAGCGTCACCATCCCCAACTCCGTCATCTCAATCGGCCGCAGTGTGTTCTTCGATTGCAGCGGCTTGACGAGCGTCACCATCCCCAACTCCGTCACCTCAATCGGTGGTCAGGCGTTCTCCTTTTGCAGCGGTTTGACGAGTGTCACCATCCCCAACTCCGTCACCTCAATCGGCGATTATGCGTTCGGCGGTTGCAGCGGCTTGACGAGCATAAAAGTGGAGAGTGGCAACTCTGTCTATGACTCACGCGAAAACTGTAACGCCATTATCGAGACTGCAACAAACACATTGATTAGTGGGTGTAAAAATACAATAATCCCCAACTC
>OBLI01002056.1_pt1 | contig 17879 bp, 14 predicted proteins | sample 1519701 | NCBI WGS metagenome assembly OBLI01 (sample SAMEA3663005, study PRJEB22513) | pig gut metagenome | biome: pig gut; feature: pig-associated habitat; material: faeces | place: France | collected 2012 | reverse complement strand
CATGGTCGTCTCCCAGAGCTGTTCCGAATCCATCTCGCCAAGTCCCTTGTATCGCTGGATCTTATTGTTTCCATCACGGCCGATCTCTGTCAGAATCTGATTCAGCTGTTCATCACTGTATGCATACCATACATTTTTATTTTTCTCGATCTTATAAAGTGGCGGCTGTGCCAGATAAACATAGCCTTCCTTGATCAGTTCCGGCATAAAACGATAGATGAAAGTCAGCATAAGGGTACTGATATGCGCACCATCCACATCGGCATCCGTCATGATAATGATCTTGTGGTACCGCAGCTTGCTGATATCAAAGTCTTCATGGATTCCGGTTCCGAATGCGGTGATCATTGCCTTGATCTCTGCATTGCCAAAGACCTTATCGAGTCTGGTCTTCTCAACATTTAAAATCTTGCCTCGCAGCGGAAGGATTGCCTGTGTTGCACGGCTTCTTGCTGTCTTTGCAGAACCACCGGCGGAATCTCCCTCGACGATAAATATCTCACAATTCTTCGGGTCCTTGTCCGAACAGTCTGCAAGCTTTCCCGGAAGTGACATTCCCTCTAACGCAGTCTTTCTTCTCGTCAGATCACGCGCTTTTCTGGCTGCCTCTCTTGCACGCTGTGCAAGCAGTGACTTTTCACAGATGGTCTTTGCGACACTCGGATTCTGCTCTAAGAAGTAAGTAAGCTGCTCACTTACGATACTGTCAACTGCACCACGCGCCTCGCTGTTTCCAAGCTTCTGCTTCGTCTGTCCCTCGAACTGCGGCTCACCGATCTTAACACTGATGATGGCTGTCATGCCTTCACGGATATCATCACCGGTCAGTGCTGCCTCGTTATCTTTCAAAATCTTGTTTGCTCTCGCATACTGGTTAAATGTTTTTGTCAGTGCATTACGGAATCCCGCAAGATGTGTACCACCTTCCGGCGTAATGATGTTATTTACAAAGCTGTAGGTCGCTTCATTGTAGGAATCATTATGCTGAAGTGCAACCTCAACATAGACACCGTCCTTTTCGCCTTCACAGTAGATGACTTCCGGATAAAGTGCCTCTTTACTCTTATTCAGGTATGTAACAAATTCCTTGATACCACCCTCATAATGGAATACGCGCTCTACGACTTCTTCGCCTCTCGTATCACGCAGTGTGATGCGCAGATTTTTCGTTAAAAATGCGGTTTCTCTCAAACGCTGTTTTAAGGTATCAAAATCATAAACAGTCTCTTCAAAGATCGATCCGTCCGGTGAGAATGTAACCTGTGTTCCTGTCTTATTGACATCGCAGTTGCCAACGACCTTCAGATCATACATTGCCTTACCGCGTTCATATCTCTGCTGATAGATCTTGCCATCCTTGTATACCTGAACCTCTAACCAGTTCGAAAGCGCATTTACAACGGATGCACCTACACCATGAAGTCCGCCAGATACCTTATATCCGCCACCACCGAACTTTCCGCCCGCATGCAGAACGGTAAATACAACCTCAACGGCTGTCTTTCCTGACTGATGATTAATTCCAACCGGAATACCACGGCCATCATCTAAGACTGTGATGGAATTATCCGGATTGATTGTTACCTGAATATGGGTACAATAACCTGCTAACGCTTCATCTACCGCATTATCTACAATCTCATAAACAAGATGATGCAATCCACGCACCGATGTGCTGCCGATATACATACCCGGTCTTTTGCGGACTGCTTCTAGTCCCTTCAAAATCTGAATCTGGTCTGCTCCGTATTCCGTACTCATTTTAATCCTCATTTCTGCACACGATGTTCTATGCCATAATCTGTGTCAAGTGTGCGCACACAGATTACTTCTGCCGGAAAACTGTTACATTTGTGTTTTCTCATATACCTTTCCATTCACCACTTGAAAAACACGGTCGATCTGGAATCTGTTTTTGACAAATTCATCCAATCCCGTACAGGTGATCACGGTCTGTATGTTATGAATGCTGTTTAATAAATAGTTTTGCCTGTTACTGTCAAGTTCAGACAACACATCGTCTAAAAGAAGTACCGGTGTATCATGGATGCTTCTTTTTACCAGCTCAATTTCTGCAAGCTTCAAAGAAAGTGCACAGGTTCTCTGCTGTCCCTGCGAACCGAACTTGCGGATATCTATATCCCCGATGAAAAAAGATATATCGTCCCGGTGCGGTCCGACCGAAGTCTGACAATATCTTCTGTCCTTATCTTTCGCCCGGTTTAACTCATCCTCGAAAAAAGCCTCGTCAATCGATGGCTCATATTTCAAAAGAAGTTCTTCCCTGTCACCGGATATTTTCTTGTGAATATCAAAAATAATCTCATTCAGTTCTTCGACGAACTGCTTTCTCCGCTTTATGATCCGCCTGCCATAAGAGACAAGCTGCATATCCCAGACCGGAAGTGTCGCTTCAAGATCCGGATGAAAAGCAATATCTTTTAACAGCTTATTGCGCTGGTTTAAGATCTTGTTATATTTGGTGAGGTCAGATAAATAGATCTTATCTAACTGACAGATCTCGGAATCTAAGAACCGCCGCCGTTCCGACGGACCGTTTTTGATGATATTAAGATCCTCCGGTGAGAAAAATACGATATTTAAGATTCCGAACAGCTCGCTCGCCTTTTTGATCGGGATGCGGTTTATCGCAATTCCCTTGGAACGATTTTTCTTCAGGTGCATATCGATCTGATATTCCATTCCATTTTTTTCGACAATGGTGCGGATGTGTGATTCACTCTCGCCAAAACGGATCATCTCCTTGTCACGGCTTCCCTTGTGTGACTTCGTCGTTCCGCTGACATATGCGGACTCTAAGATGTTCGTCTTGCCCTGCGCGTTATCGCCAAAGAGAATATTCGTTCCATGATTAAGCTGTAACTGTAACTCTTCATAATTGCGGAAATTCTTTAACTCAATTGAACGGATAATCATCTTAATCGTGCGCTTCTATGCGGATCGTCTCTCCGTTTACGGTTACAACATCACCGGCATGAAGCTTTTTCCCCCGCTGATATTCCACTTCACCATTGACAGACACGGCTCCGTCCTGGATCACTAACTTGGCAATAACACCGGAATCTACGATCCCGGCTGCCTTAAGTGCCTGTCCTAACTTGATATATTCATCTCTTAACTTAATGACTTCCATGCTCTTTCTCTTTCCCGGCAAAATAAATGCCTAATTTGCTGCTGTATTAAAATTGACCGGAAGAATCAGATAGATAAATGATTCATTCTCGTCCTTGATAAAACATGGTGCCTTTGGATTCACCATGTAAAGAGTGATATCTTCTTCGTCAATCACACGTAAGGCATCGATAAAGAACTTCGGATTAAATCCGATCAGGATATCCTTACCATCCTTGGCAATATCGATCTCTTCATTCATGGAACCAATAAAGGAATTGATCTTCAGTTCCATTTTCTCATCTGTGATATTCATGATAATCGGCTTCTTATCTCCCTCTTTTACCATCAGGGTTGCACGATCGATACAGTCTAACAGCTCACGCTTATTGATCTTCACCTTTGTCTCATAATCCGAAGATAACATCTGCTCGATCTTGAAATATTCACCTTCGATCAGACGGGAAACAACGGTTGTATTTTCGAATTCGAACACAATGTGGTTACCGGTAATAAAGATACGGACTTCTTCCTCGGAAGATCCAGGTAAAATCTTGCTGATCTCCTGAAGCGTCTTACCAGGAACAACTACCTTCTTGTTTTCATAGTTATCTTTTAACTCAATATTACGGATAGAGATACGATGACCGTCTAAGGATACAACCTTCAGATGATTTTCATTGATCTCAAACAGCTCACCGGTCATTAACTTATTGTTGTCATTGTCAGCAATCGAGAAAATTGTCTGTCTGATGACTTCTTTTAACGTGAACTGTGACATGGTGATCATTTCATTTCTCTCAATATATGGAATATAAGAGAAGTCTTCCCCTGACTTACCTACAATATTGAACTTCGCTTTTTCACAGGTGATCGTTGTCTTAAAGTTCGAATCCGTTTCGATTACAACTTCATTATCAGGAAGCTTACGGACAATCTCAGAAAAGATCTTGGCATCTAAGGCAATAATACCTCTTTCTTCAATCTCTCCTTCTATAATTGTTTCAATACCAAGTTCCATATCATTTGCAGTTAACTTTATCTCATTGGTAGAAGCATCAATTAAGATACATTCTAAGATAGTCATTGTGGTTCTGGTAGGAACTGCCTTCGAAACAATATTAACTCCGTAGAGCAGATTTGATTTGGAACAGATTAATTTCATGTTGTGCATAACTCCTTTCGAGGTAAATAAATATAAATTTAAAAGAAATTCAAAGTCTTATTCTTAGAGGCTGTTTATAAGTGAATAACTCCGCAACCCATTGATTTTACTGAATTCGTCATCGTGGAACGGCTTTATAAGCTGTTAAAATATCTGCGGATGAAGCCTTGATAAAAAGTGAATAAAAATCCGGGTCAAAAATCAGGACGGAAGGAGAAAATGATGTATAAACAGCTTGTACAGCTTCGTTCACATCCATCTCACAAATTATTCACCTGAGGCTGTGTATAACCTCTGGAGGCCGCAAAAAGCCTGGGGTGTAGAAAAAAGTCCTAATTCGGATTAATCTTCTTAATGATCGTATCTATCAGGTTCTTTGTTGTCTCATCCGACTTATAATCGTCGTCGATCTTCTTGATACCATGAATAATGGTAGAGTGATCCCTGCCACCTAAAAGAGAACCAATGTATTCAAGCGAAGCATCGGTCATATTTTTACATAAGTACATTGCAATCTGTCTTGGTCTTACAATCTCACTGCTGCGACTCTTCGAAATGATCATGTCTGTCGTAACATGGAAATGCTCGGACACAACATCTAAGATTAACTGAGGTGTGATCTCTTTTGGCTTGTCCGGTGCAATAATATTCTGAAGTTCCTTTACTGCAACATCCATCGTAATGACCGTGTCCGTCAGGTTCGAATAGGCAAGCAGCTTATTGAGCGCACCCTCGAGTTCTCGGATGTTCGACTTAATATTAGAAGCAATATAGTTAAGGATCTCATCATCTAAATGGAAATTATCAATCTCTTCCTTCCGGCGGAGGATCGCCATCCGCGTCTCATAATCCGGAGAACCGATATCAGCAATCAGACCACATTCGAATCTGGATCGGATACGTTCCTCTAAAGTCTCCATATCCTTTGGCGGCTTATCGGAAGAAATGACAATCTGCTTCTTCGCAAGATATAGCTCATTAAACGTATGGAAGAATTCTTCCTGCGTACTCTCTTTTCCTATAATAAACTGGATATCATCGATCAAAAGCACATCGATATTCCGGTATTTTTCACGAAACTTGGTCATAGCAGTATTATTACCGTTTCGGATCGCTTCAATCAGTTCGTTTGTAAAAGTCTCCGAAGAAACATAGAGAATCTTGAGATTCTGGTTGTTCAACTGGATAAAATGAGCGATCGAATGCATCAGATGTGTCTTACCAAGTCCGACACCTCCATATAAAAAGAGCGGATTGTAGACTTCACCCGGTGATTCGGCAACTGCTAAGGAAGCGGCATGCGCCAGCCGGTTATTGTTACCAACGACGAACGTATCGAAAGTATAATTCGGATTCAGGCTGGACTTGTCCGCACTTTCGGTAAAAGCTGCGGTCTTAGGCTTTGGTGCAGAAATGGATTTTGCCTGTTCCGGGAGTACGAATTCAATGTCATAATCCTTACCGGTGATCTCGGCAACTGCCACTTTTATCGGAAGGGTATATTTTTTTGTAATATAATTAAGCCCCATCTGTTCATCCGGAACTAAGATATAAAGAACATCTCCCTTCACGGCGAATACATCTAAAGGCTTTAACCAGGTATTAAATGAAATGTCCGTAAGTTCATGTTCTTCCTTTACCGTTTGTAAAATCTCATCCCATTTTTCAATAATCTCGTCCATTCTTACACTCCAAGTCCTGAATATACTATTCCTAAAATACTACTATACCTATAATAAACTAAATAACTTAAATATTCAATCGTTAATTTGCTAAGGTAGGGGGGATTAGGGTGATGTTGAAAATGTTGAAATTGGGGCGATTAGGAAACGCTGGGCTTATGCTGTCAAATCGGGGAAGTAAAAAATAGAGATAAACAGCTTATCCTGTCGTTATTTACGATACATGAACAGAATGTCCACAAATTTCTCTTCTATATATAATGGCATATCATACAAAAGCTGTTGTGGATAAAAAATGAATCACCTCATCTGAATCTCAGAAAAAATCTAAATATTTCAAAAAAATCTGAACTTCAAAAAATCCAACTGTTGAAAATGTGAAAACTGCAAATGCTGATAAATCCTGGCGATTTTAAGAAAAGACGATTCGACCAAAATCGACATTTCACAGCATGTCCAAATCAAATGAACGGATCTTCCACTGGATATACACAAATTTGACTTCCTTATTATAATACATAGCATACAGATGGCGTTGTGGATAAAATAATGGGTGCCTGCTGAAGTATGCACCAAATGCACAAAGGGGAATCAGGGGGCAAAAAAATTATAAACAGTTTCCTGTTGAAAATGTTGATTCCGCGAAAGCCTTGATTTTAGGGCGAAAATCGAACCTCATAAAAATCAGAAGTTTACAATTCCACCGATTATAAAGTTTTCACGGACAGACAGTCCACAGGATATGAACAAAAATCACTTCCTATTTTATATGTGTATGCATACAGATGGTGATGTTGATAACCAAAATCAGAATACTAGATATAGTAATGAAAAAATAAGCACGCAATATATTTTGTATCTATGGAAAAGAAAAGCGATAAATTTGCCAAAAATGCAGGATTTGCTTGACTTGGGGCTTTTTTTTGTTATAATTGAAATGATGTTTTTTAGCATAGAGGAGGTGGAAATTATGCATAAGGGTAAGATGACATTCCAACCAAAAAACAGACAGAGAAAGAAAGTTCATGGCTTTCGTAGCAGAATGAGCTCAGCAGGCGGAAGAAAAGTATTGGCTGCAAGAAGATTAAAAGGAAGAAAGCAGTTATCAGCATAGGCCACATCATTTGTGGTCTTTCTTCTTATATAGCGATATAAGATAGAAGGGTAATAGCCTGTATGGAATCATTAAAAAAGAACAGAGATTTTCAAAACGTATATAAGTATGGAAAATCCTATGCAAATAGATATCTGGTTATGTACGTTTTGAAAAATGAAACCGAACAAAACAGAATAGGAATATCCGTTAGTAAGAAGGTTGGAAACAGTGTCGTAAGACATCATCTGACCAGATTGATCAGAGAAAGTTACCGATTACATGAAGACATGTTTTTAAATGGAAGAGACATTGTAGTGATTGCAAGAGTAACAGCAAAGCGGGCAGGTTACCATGATATTGAGAGTGCCCTGTTACATCTTGGACGTCTTCATCATATTATATCGGAAAACAAAGAGCAGATAACATCATAGAAAAGAAGATGGAATTATTTTGAAAAAAATTTTAATTGCAATAATTAAATTTTATAGAAAGTATATCTCACCAATGAAAACGACGAAGTGTCCATATTGTCCGACCTGTTCTACCTATGGGTTAGAAGCAGTAGAGAAGTATGGAGCGATCAAGGGCGGAGCACTTGCAGCCTGGAGAATCTTAAGATGCAATCCGTTTTCAAAGGGCGGGTATGATCCGGTTCCATAAGAAATATGGATGAATATTCCATAGGAGGTATTTTTGTGACTGATATTATTTTAACACAGTACTCAGGTAAGATTTTAGGACCGATTGCCAGATTTTTAGGCTGGATCATGAATGGTCTGTATGTTTTTATGGACAACGTATTCGGAATCCAGAACATCGGTCTTAGCATTATTATTTTAACGATCGTAATTTATGCCTGCTTATTCCCATTAACCTATAAGCAGCAGAAGTTCTCGAAGTTATCGATGAAGATGCAGCCGGAGCTTCAGGCAGTTCAGCAGAAGTATAAGAATAAGAAGGATCAGGCTTCCATGCAGAAGATGCAGGAAGAAACACAGATGATCTATCAGAAGTATGGCGTTTCCCCTACCGGAAGCTGCGTACAGATGTTGATCCAGATGCCGATCCTGTTCGCATTATACCGTGTATTCTACAATGTACCGGCTTATGTCAGCAGCGTAAAAGATATTTTTACAAATGCTGTAGACGGAATCATGAATACATCCGGTTTTGCAGATACCATGACAAAGTTTGTTTCGGATAACAAGATCATGGTAACCGGTGTGGATTTTACCGGAAGTGACAAGACGGTTGTTGGCAATTACATCATTGATACCCTCTATAAGATGGGATCCAACGGCTGGGATGCACTCAAGGATTCATTCAGCAGTCTCAGTGATGTATTTACAACCACACAGACGAACTTAGATCATGTCAATAATTTCCTTGGCTTGAATATCGGTGAGACACCGTGGCACATTATGAAAAGCAGCTTTGCGGCAGGTTCTTATCTGTTAATGATCGGAGCAATCTTAATTCCGGTTATTTCATACCTGTCACAGGTATTGAATATTAAGTTAATGCCGACTGCAAATAACAATGGAAATGACCAGATGGCAAATCAGATGAAGACCATGAACATGATGATGCCGCTGTTTTCCTTTGTAATGTGTTTTACCGTTCCGGTAGGTCTTGGTATTTACTGGATCGCTGGTGCAGTTATCCGTAGTATCCAGCAGTTCTTCTTAAATAAGCATATGGAGAAGATCAATCTCGATGACATTATTGCGAAGAATCAGGAAAAAGCAGAGAAGAAACGTGAAAAAATGGGAATATACCAGAACCAGATTACCAATGCGGCAAAGATGAGCACAAAGGCAAATACAAATCTTTCCCATGATATGACTTATGCAGAAAAAGAGAAGATGATCGAGGAAGCAAATGCAAAGAGATCCGGTGCAAAGTCGGGAAGTATGGCTGCAAAGGCAAATATGGTAAGAGATTTTAACGAAAGAAATAATAAATAATAGGGGGTATTACAATGGAGTTTATTGAAATTACAGCAAAAACAGTAGATGATGCCATTACTGATGCGCTTGTAAAGCTTGGGACTACAAGTGATCAGCTTGATTATGAAGTAATTGAAAAAGGCTCTAACGGATTTTTAGGAATTGGAAGTAAGCCAGCTGTTATTAGAGCACGTAAGAAGTTTCAGCTTGAGGATCATGTCAGAGACTTTTTAGAGAAGGTTTTTGATGCAATGCATATGGAAGTTGAGATGCAGATTCAGAATGATGAAGCAAATCACGTAATTGATGTAGAGTTAAAGGGAAAAGAGATGGGTGTCTTAATCGGAAAACGTGGACAGACCTTAGATTCCCTTCAGTATCTTACAAACCTTGCGGTAAATAAGCAGTCAGAAAACTATGTAAAGGTTAAGATTGATACCGAAGATTACCGTAAGAGAAGAAAAGATACCTTAGAGAACCTTGCAAAAAATATTGCATACAAGGTAAAGAGAACAAAACGTCCGGTATCTTTAGAGCCGATGAATCCGTTTGAGCGGAGAGTGATCCATTCTGCATTACAGAATGACAAGTATGTCGCAACACATAGTGAGGGTGAAGAACCATTCCGTCACGTAGTTGTAACACTGAAAAAATAAGCATCGTTTCATAATAGTAAGCAGAGAAGAATGGTAGGATAATGCAAATTATTTTACCATTCTTTTCAAATGTAAGAGATTCTCATATTTTTTTCCGATAAATTGTGATAAGATGATACATGAGTCAAAACGAAAAAGACTTGACATGAAATGGAGATAAGAATGAAGACAGATACGATTGCCGCAATCGCAACCGCCATGACCGCATCCGGAATCGGAATTGTCCGGATCAGTGGAGATGAGGCGTTTGATGTGATTGACCGGATTTACCGTTCAAAAAATGGAAAAAAGGTATTGTCAAAAGAACCAAGTCATACGATCCATTATGGATACATCATGGATGGGGATGAGATGATCGACGAGGTCATGGTTCTTCTAATGAAAGCACCGAACAGTTATACCAGAGAAGATACGATCGAGATTGACTGCCATGGTGGTGTGCTTGTGATGCGCCGGATTTTAGAGACTGTTTTAAAATATGGTGCAAGACCGGCAGAACCGGGAGAGTTCACGAAGCGTGCATTTTTAAACGGACGGATCGATCTGTCACAGGCGGAATCGGTCATTGATATTATTCAGTCAAAAAATGATTTTGCATTAAAGAGTTCAATCAGCCAGTTAAACGGAGTATTGACAGATAAGATCCGTGCGATCCGGGCGAAGATCATCCATGAGATCGCATTTATCGAATCTGCCTTAGATGATCCAGAGCATATCAGTATAGATGGATATGGGGAAAAGCTAGAACAGATCGTAGAGGAGATACAGACTGAGTTAGAAAAGATGATCCGCTCTTCCGAAAACGGCAGTATCTTAAAGGAAGGAATCAATACGGTAATCGTCGGAAAACCGAATGCCGGAAAGTCCTCTCTTTTGAATGTGCTTGTCGGAAAAGAGCGCGCGATCGTTACGGATATTGCCGGAACGACAAGAGATGTCTTAGAAGAACAGATCAACTTAAACGGCATCAGCTTAAACATCATCGATACCGCCGGAATCCGTAATACCGAGGATGTGGTTGAGAAGATCGGTGTCGATAAGGCGAAGCAGTATCTTGGAGATGCAGACCTGGTCATCTATGTGGTTGATTCCTCTACGGCACTTGATGAAAACGATGAAGAGATCATTGCGATGCTTGCAGATAAGAAAGCAGTTGTTTTATTAAATAAGTCAGATCTTGCCGCAGTTACAACTGTGGATGATCTTGCAAAACGGTTAGATCAGAAGATCATACCGGTTTCAACCAAGGAAAATACAGGAATCGAAGAATTTGAAAATACCATTAAGGATATGTTTTTCCATGGACAGCTCAGCTTTAACGATGAGATCTATATTACAAATATCCGTCATAAGAATCTGCTGTCGGAAGCACACGAAAGTCTTAAGATGGTAGAGCAGAGTATTGCAGATGGAATGCCGGAGGATTTTTATTCGATCGATCTTATGAATGCATATGAGAGTCTTGGAAATATCATAGGCGAAGCAGTGGATGATGATCTGGTCAATGAGATCTTCAGCAAGTTCTGTATGGGTAAATAAGTATAAGTTACGGGAACCTGTAGTTATCATATCTAAGTGAAGGGAATGGAGGAAATATGCCAGCAGAAAACATGGTGCAGGCAGAGAATAGATCACCTGTAGAAAACAAAGGAAAAAAGAGAAGAGTGGTAGAGGAGACATATGATGTCTGTGTGGTCGGTGCAGGTCATGCCGGATGTGAGGCTGCGCTTGCATGTGCAAGACTCGGATTACAGACGATCGTTTTTACAGTCAGTGTAGACAGTATTGCCATGATGCCATGTAATCCGAACATCGGAGGAAGTTCAAAGGGACATCTGGTCCGTGAGATCGATGCACTTGGCGGAGAGATGGGTAAAAATATTGACAAGACCTTTATTCAGTCAAAGATGCTTAACAAATCCAAGGGACCGGCAGTGCATTCCTTGCGTGCGCAGGCAGATAAGGCGGCTTACAGCATGGAGATGCGTAAGACCCTGCAAAATACTAAGAATCTTACGATTCGTCAGGCAGAGGTTTCCGAGATTATTACGGAAAATAATGTCATCACCGGTGTAAAGACATTTTCCGGTGCAGTTTATCACTGCCGCGCAGTCGTACTTTGTACCGGAACTTACTTACGGGCAAGATGTTTGTATGGTGAGGTCGTAAATTATACGGGACCAAATGGATTACAGCCGGCAAATCATCTGACGGATTCCTTAAAAGAACATGGTGTAGAAATGTTCCGCTTCAAAACAGGAACGCCTGCAAGAATTGATAAAAATACGATTGATTTTTCAAAAATGCAGGAGCAGTTTGGCGATGAGAGTGTCGTTCCGTTTTCCTTTACAACGAATCCGGATGATGTGCAGATCGATCAGGTATCCTGCTGGCTGACTTATACCAATGAAAAAACACATGAGATCATCCGGGACAATCTTGACCGTTCCCCGATTTATGCGGGTGTGATCGAAGGTACAGGTCCAAGATATTGCCCCTCCATCGAGGATAAAGTGGTAAAATTTGCGGATAAAGACAGACATCAGGTATTCATTGAGCCGGAAGGTCTGAATACAAATGAGATGTATGTCGGAGGAATGTCAAGTTCGCTTCCGGAGGATGTTCAGTATGAGATGTACCGGACAGTGCCGGGACTCGAGCATGCGAAGGTTGTTCGGAATGCCTATGCGATCGAGTATGATTGTATCAATCCAAACCAGCTGTTACCAACCTTAGAGTTTAAGAAAATTAAGGGACTTTTCAGCGGCGGACAGTTTAATGGAAGCTCCGGTTACGAAGAGGCGGCAAGTCAGGGACTGATCGCCGGTATCAATGCTTCGATGAGCATATTAGGAAAGAAGCAGCTGATCTTACACCGTTCGGAATCTTATATCGGCGTTCTGATCGATGACCTGGTAACCAAGGAGAACCATGAGCCATATCGGATGATGACTTCACGTGCAGAGTATCGTCTGTTACTTCGACAGGATAATGCAGATCTCCGTTTATCGAAGTATGGACATGAAGTCGGACTTATCTCTGATGAAAGATATGAGTGGGTTGTAGAAAAAGAAAAATTAATTCAGGATGAAATAAAGAGAGTAGAACACGTAACAGTAGGGGCTAACAAGGATGTACAGTCCTTACTCGAACAGTATGGAAGTGTACCGTTAAATACAGGAACAACTTTAACGGAACTGATCCGCAGACCGGAGTTATCTTATGAAGTGCTTGCTCCAATCGACCCGGAGAGACCGGATCTCCCGGCGGAAGTTCAGGAACAGGTCAGCATAAATATTAAGTATGATGGCTATATCAGACGTCAGATCAAACAGGTCGAACATTTTAAAAAGCTGGAAGCGAAAAAGATTCCGGAAGATTTTGATTATGATGCAGTAGACAGTCTTCGTATTGAAGCAAGACAGAAGTTGAAGTTATATCGTCCGGTTTCTATCGGACAGGCATCGCGAATCTCCGGTGTTTCACCGGCGGATATTTCTATGCTTCTGGTTCATATGGAGCAGATGCGTCATCAGGCAGGAAAGAAGGAGTCATAAGACGAAAGTCTTTTGATTCCTATTGTATAAGTACGAAAGTGAGGATATATGCAGTATAATTTTGAAAAATTTAATCACGTTTTAAAAAACTGGAATATCACTTTAACCGATATACAGTTGAACCAGTTTGCACAATATTATGAGATGCTGATTGAAAAGAATAAGGTGATGAACCTCACAGCGATTACTGAGTTCGATGAAGTCATTGAAAAGCATTTTCTTGACAGTATTTCTCTTGGGGCAGTGATCGATCTTAAACAGCCTCTTAAGGTATTAGATCTTGGTACGGGGGCAGGCTTTCCGGGGATTCCATTAAAAATCGTGTATCCGGACTTACAGATCACCTTAGCAGATTCCCTGAATAAGCGGATCCTGTTTTTACAGGAAGTGATTGAAGCACTGGAGTTAGAAGGAATCGAGGCAGTTCACGGAAGGGCAGAAGAAATGGCAAGAAACGTGACCTTTCGGGAGCAGTATGATCTGTGCGTATCGAGAGCAGTCGCAAATCTTTCAACATTAAGTGAATATTGCCTTCCTTTCGTTGTTACGGGTGGCAAATTTATACCATATAAATCAGGTGAGATAACCGAAGAAGTGGAGAATGCAAAAAATGCTGTCTCCAGATTGGGAGGCAGCATCTCTGATATTCATAAGTTCTCTTTTGGCGAAAAAGACCTGCACCGGTCCTTCGTAATGATCGCTAAGGTGAAGAAAACACCGAAGGCTTATCCAAGGAAGGCCGGCACACCGGCGAAGCAGCCACTTACTTAAGTTTGTCCTATAACCCTAATGTTGCATATGTATACAGATTATGTATGAAATAAGATCAGGTGGTAAAGTATATCCGGCTAAGATATATTTGCCACCTGATTTTTAAGCATCAATCTATCAGTTTCAGGCTAAGAACATGCGTAATCTGTCGTATAATTTATCAGGTACTTCTAACTGTGGCAGATATTTGGCATGAGAAACATATCCGACATCAATCGCATCATTTTTCTGTTTGTATTCATCCATAGTGCTGATACTGCCAGGAAGATCACGGCAGCCAATCAGGTAGAGATGATCCATTTTCGGAAGAACATGAGAGATGCTGATATTGGTGTAATTTGCACGGATGCTTGATAAAAGGAAGCGTCCTGTACCATTACCGATATGCGCCGACTCAAAATAAATATCTTCCATTTTGGTTGAGATAAGAGAAGGTCTGGAATAGAAGACTTCCTCGAATAAGCGGTTGATATTTTTCTCGTGCATCTCGACATTGTAAGCAAAGGTTCCAAAGATCGGACAGTCTAAAAGATGCTTATATGCAAGCTTACATTTATCCGGCTGCTTAGCAAGTGCACTTAAGGATTCCGGATTGATCAGAATAACATTTTCAAAGTTTTCCGGGTTCATTGCTTTTGCCATGATGGTAAAAGAACCGGAAGCTCCGGTTGCAACAACCGTTGTCTTTTCACCGATTACATCCCGGATAAAATCATTGATGAACTGTACGAAGAAATAGTTCGTATAGGTGATGGCAGGCTTATCGGAACGACCACATCCCGGTAGATCCACACAGAACACCTGATGCTCCTTCTCTAACTTTTTGATAATTTTTGACCATTCTGCAAGGGAGCTTGCCGGATGCAGGTCATGGATCAGCAGAATGGGAGAACCTTTTCCGGTTACGGTGTAGTAGACATCCCCATTTTTCCAGCCGTAATACAGACCATGATCGTCATTGACCAGATTCTTTAGGGTGGCAGTGTAGTTGAGTGCCCGGTTTATAAAGTAGATGCCGGTAGTTGTCAGTGCTGCGAAGGCAAATAATTTTTTGATTTTTTTATTCATATCGTACCTCCAGTTTCGTATTGTATGATCCGAAAAGATTCGGACAAATTCTTTAAAATTCATACTATATTCTTATTATAAACAATAATTTCAGCCTTTACAAATGAAAAATCAAAATATGAAAAAAATATAGGAATGTTTTGAAAAATAGGATAGAATAGGAATAGATTGGTGGCACAAAGATATGGAAATAATGTTTATAAGGTGTATATTTGCAAAAATGTAATATTATAAGTGGTAATAATTGCTGTTATGCAAGTGGTTTGCAGATTTAATAACCATTTATTTATCAAGTGCAGAGTAGTTATTTTGCAGGTATGGTGTATCTACAGCATAATACCTGTGACCCGAGAGAAAGGTGATGTAATTAAGATGGTAATTCAGATTGAGGATAATGTTTTGCCGGGAAGACATAGTGGTATATTTAACGGAGTACTATTTGCTTTGTGTATTCTTGCCGGGGATCGTGTTGTTGTTCTGATCGATAATATCTATGAACTTTCCGATAGCAGATTTGCGTCCTGGCTGGAATTCGGTATCATAGCTGCTTGTGTATTTTTGTTTTGTCTGATGATACATCATAGGGAAAAGAGAACACATGGAATTATGGAAATGCATGTTGTATTTTCCGATGATGGTGTTGAGATTACAATTCGAAAGAAAACATGGTCATTATCTTATGCGGATATCTGTGAAGTACGCAAGATTATGATTATGAACCGGTTCTATCCGGATAAGGGAAGATACCGTGTGCAGATAAAAAAGAAGACAGGCGGGACATTGAATTTCTATACCTCGCAGAGTGAATATGAGGCTGCTTTAGATTTTGAAGAAACGAAATTGTACCAGTTTTATCAGGCATGTCTGGAGCATGGTATCAAGTGCTGCTAAAAATAAGACAGAACATATGTTTGTATATAAGAATGTGTGTTGTGTAATTACATAGTTGGTATCTGATACAGATTATGTGTTGTATAGATAGTGATAAATGGTATAAATCGGTAACTGAGTAATTGAAGAAACTTGGATAATAATTGTGATATAGTATTCTATAATTGTACATAAAAGAAGGTACTATAGAAATTCTATTATGGATAAGACCTTAATTGAAATATAAAATCGGAATAGAAGCAAACGAGTGATGAATCTGTAAATATTGTTTTTTGTTGCAATATTTTACGGATTGAGGATAGAAAGGTATGGTTATAAGATGATAAAAAGTTTTTTAGACGAATTATATCAGAAAAATATGGACGAAAGCTATATGCTCAATAAGAAGTCTATGGATGTTTTGAATAAAATAAAGGAAACAGATAAGTTTATTGAGTTATTAGACGAAAAAAATGATCCAAATTTTGAAATTTTTACACCAAGAGAAGTAAATCCGAAAAATAAGGAGCAGATTAAAGATCTGAGGGAGAAAAAGAAAGAATTACAGGAAGAATATGCGTCTATCCTAGATCAGGTGAAAAATCTAAGTGAACAATCAAAGCATCTACAGTCTGTGATAGAGGAGAATAGTAGATTTGAGAATGAACACAGAATCCTGCAACAAAGATATACCTATGAAAAAAAGCGGCTGGATCAGATTGTGGCATATGTTTCACGTGAAATTGAGAAAAAGAGTAATGTAGTAGAGGATGCATTTGTAGATCAAAATCAGAAGATACAGACAGTATCAGAATATCAGCAGATCAAAAATAAGCTGGATCTGGTATTAGGTATATTTGATCTGGATCGGAACCGTTCAAAAATGGAACTGAGACAGATGAAGAATATCTTAGATAAACTGGTCGAGAACAATGCCGCAGCTGATAATGATCATTCAGAAACAATACATATCTCAGATGAAAATGAAATAGTAAATAATTCGAAAGAAGATATAGAAAGTAGTCTGGCTAGTCTGGCATACCAAACTTCATCCGAAAATGAATCTTGGGTATTGCAGAATAAAAATACGGATTGTGCTGTTACTTATGATGAAGCTTTCGATACCCGGATAGAAGGTTGGATGTCAGGTGATGATAGAATCATGTTTGATTATATGCTAAATAGAATTATACATAGTTTGTCAAAATATACAGATCAAATTTTGGTACAGTTATCTGAAAATCAAACGGTGAGACTCCAATGTACGGTAGAACAGCAAAAAGAGGAAGAAGTAATTCAGTATGTAAAGAAAGAGAGTAATACATTATTGAATATATTACTGGATGTAGCAGTTGAAATAGAAAAAAATGAAGACAGCAATATTGTTGTAGCAATAGAAAAGGTTGAAAAAACTAAATGTTTCACGTGAAACATTAAAAAAGTATTACTTATAAAGCAAATAGTAAGTAACAACATTGAAAGTTATAAATTGATAATTGAACAGCAAGAATAATAGAAGACCATTAGAGTATGAATAAAAAATCTCTTTGATGGTCTTTTGATTTATGTGAAAATAATTATATTAGACAAATGTAGCAATACATATATTATATAGAAATGTTATTCATAAAATAGTAAATATTATATAAATAGATGCATCTATTACAATATAATGATAAGTAATTATATGCAATTATATGATATAAAAGATCAGACATAATAAATGAATAAGCCAGTAAGTAGTAATCTATATGTATAGAAATATAATTTATAATTTATTGATGAAATTGTCTGAAAAATGATTCACGTGAAACATTTCTTATATAATTACAGCAAAGAAAAACACGGATTAAAACTTTAAGCTTACTATGTATAAATAAAGAAAGACAATTTATATTGAAAAAACATATAAATAAAAAAAAAGAAGCTGATT
>OBLI01002054.1_pt1 | contig 17904 bp, 16 predicted proteins | sample 1519701 | NCBI WGS metagenome assembly OBLI01 (sample SAMEA3663005, study PRJEB22513) | pig gut metagenome | biome: pig gut; feature: pig-associated habitat; material: faeces | place: France | collected 2012 | reverse complement strand
TAATAATAACCACATATGTTCATTGCAATGGTTTTTGCCTGATGAACCTCCGGAAAAAGCTTAGACAAGTAGTTTTTATCCTTATATGAGGTATATTTGGTATCATTAAAGATATCGACATAAAAATAATAATGAAAGCAGTTATCAATAAATCTTGGGTCCTCGATTCCTGTTCTTGCATAGTAGAACTGATGCCATCCAACATCTGGTCGGTACAACCCATTCGTTTTTTCATCCCAAAATCTGTAAATATCATCAATCTGCTCAGCAGTCAACTCCTTATCCTCATCCCTTAGCATTGGTATCAGACGCTTATTATGCTGAAAGGCTACTTTACGTGCAAATTCTTTCTTTTTTCCAATCAACTCCTGTAATTCCTGAACCCCTTTGGGTGGGACGTAACGATTTGGATCTATTATAATTTCTTTTGCTGCCGGCTGTTCCTTTCGTATCTTCACTTCTTTGTTTTTTACGCTTTTCGGTCGATTGTCCACCTTTTTATTTTTATCAAATAACTTTCGAATTTTTTTCTTTATACCCTTTTTCATATTCTCCACCTGTTTCTATCTTCTTATATCGGCATATGACGAACTGCAATATGATATTTTCTGGCATAAGAATCTGCATAAGAATCCTTCTCACAATAAATCGTCAGTTCTTCACATCCATGAAATGCACATCTTCCAATCTTCTCCACGCTTTTCGGAATTTTTATGCTTTGCAGTCTTTTGCAATTACAAAAGGCATAGCTTCCAATGTATGTCAATGATTTCGGAAGAATCACACCTGTCATCCTTTCGCAATTTTCGAATGTTCTTCTTCCAATCCGCTCTAATCCTTTGAATAAACGGACGCTTTCTAGTGTATGGAAATTTTTAAATGCCTTTGGTCCCAAGTATGTAATCTGTCCGCTGATGTAAATAATTCTGGTAATGTCATTGCTATGCTGATCATTATAGATATGAGTCAGTGGAATATCTCCAACCATTCCATCGATTTTTACGACTTCTGTCTCCGCACGCAAAGAAACCAGCTTCATTGCATCTTTATATTTCCGAAACATTCCCCGATAGGTAGAAATACAGTTCCGATATTTAATTTCATTCCATTTCTGCATGAAAAAGCTTTTCTGCGAAGAAGCTTTCTGCTCCTTTGATTCTTTGGAGCATAATTCCTGAATCCTCTTATCTTTTCGCTCTTCCTGTTGTTTTAGAAGCTTAAGTGCTTCTTTTTTCAATGGATAATCCAGATCAAATATCGCCTCTTGATTTTGCAAAAGTTCCTTGACTTTTCCCTCAACTGGCTTCATCCTTCGCTGTATCTCGTCATTCAATGGCAACTGATCGTTCATTGGTACAACCGTAAATGGGATTCCCTGTATATCTTTGAAAATCCTACATGGAATAAATGCAATTTCGGATGTGACCCTTCCATCCATCCTCTTTAGATTCAATCGACAGATTACCGGATACTGGGTATCCATGCTTGACTTTCTCAAATTCATATGCGTCAGGAGATTTCCCATGGAATAAATAACTGGTGTTCCATTGCGATACTCAAATTTCTGTACGACATGAGAGTGTGAACCTGCGATCAGATCATAACCAATTTCTGTCAGTTCATCAGCCATATTCATTTGCTTTTTCGACAGTTTATCCGTATATTCTTTTCCCCAATGAGGAAAGCATATGGTATATTCTGCCCCTTGCTCTTTCATCTTTTTATAGATTTGCTCTGCTGCCTGTCTTCGATAGGTATTCAATAATATATTCTTTCCAGATTTCTTCATATTGGCCTGCATAGAATTATAGGTAAGCGAGAAGGCAGTAAAACCAATTTTGAATCCACATATATCTACGAGAACAAACTTATCCCCTTCTTCTATAAAGGTTCCTGTCTGGATAAAATGAAACTTTCTTGTATTTTCAATCGTTTCATACAACCCTCTTACTCCTGCATCGATGGTATGGTTGTTGGCAGTGGTCAGCATATCAAATCCAGCATACTTTAAGGCATCTAAATACTCAATGGGCGCATTACAATAAAATGGTCCTTCGTGAGTCAAAATCTCTCCACGATAAGGTGCCGTATGAGAGATCGGCGTTTCCAGATTACCAGCCGTAAAATCTGCCGCACAAAGCAATGGTCTGATATAATCAAAGCACATCTTAAAATCATATCCGCCTTCTTTTTTTCGATAACCCTCTATCAAATTCTCCTGACAAAGCAAATCTCCTGACAACAATATGGAAATCTCATCTTTCGCTCCCTGTCTGGACTTCCATATACCATCTGCTATATCATATCTACTTTCTCTGGCATATTTCTTTTCATCTATCCAAAAAAGAGGCCTGTTCTTACGCAATCGATAACTTGGAGCTTTATATTCATATTTTTCAATATCAAATTTCTCCATATTCCCCCTCCTAAAATTTCCCTTATTTATACCAAGTATAAACTTTTTGAAAAGAACTGTATGCCTTAACAAGATGAACTTTTCCTTAACTAAACTTTTAGATTTAGAAACTCAATCTATGCAATAAAAAAGAAGATTGCCCTGATAAATACCAAATCTATCCAGACAATCTTCCATGAAGTTATATTTTATTAATTTTCTGCAATATAATCTTTCTTTAATGAAAACCCTGTTTTTTTCCAGGAACCGGTAACCTTTAGTAAGATTAAATATACGATCAATGAAATTGCTATGCCGCCTAATGCCACTGGCATCGTAATCGTACCAAGTCCAACTAGTGTCATCAAGATCAATACAGGAGAATTTGCCATCATCGCCACATTCATCATTCCAAGCTCCATAGTCGTTTGAGTTCTTAACTGAGAATCCACCATACGGACCAAAGCCACTCCACTTGGAACGGTTCCCGTGCAAGTTCCATAAATTCCCAATACTCTTTCAAAGTCATGATCACTTCCCAGTCTGGAACCAAAATAATAACTGATGGCAAAGGTCACCAATGCACAAACGATGCATTCGATCATAATCGGAATCAACCAGCTTCCAATCGTGCTGATCTGCACTGCCATAAAAGCACATACTACCAGATAATCTGAAGTAAATCCCGTTACCTTACTCACCAATGGACTGCTGATCAGATAATAGACACCCAGCTTTTTCATTATCGCCTTGATTATACTAGCCGCTATCATTCCCCATAAAAAGGTCATTGCAGCAAACGTTTCTCCGATTGCTGGAATCCGTGCTACCACTGATGCCATACCAAGTCCTAAAAGATAACTAATGCAAATGACTGCTAGATGTACTGACAAAGATTCAATATTAGCACTATGGGTAGTTATCGTTCCCATAGATTCCTTCTGTTCCGTTTCATATAAGATTCCACGTTCCACCGTCTCGTTGATCTCTGTTTTATACTTTGTATACCCCTTTTTCATTCCATACTTTGCAAGGGGCACTCCAATTAAAAATGCAAAGATAAATCCAATGACCGCAAAACTGATCGCCACCATATCTGCATTCTGGTAGCCATACATATCAGAGAAGATAGTTCCATAAGTAGCTGCCTGCCCTGGTCCCTGGCAAAATCCAAATGGGATCAAAATTCCATACATCGCATCCATACCAAAAGGCTTTCCGATGACCCCGATCAACAACACACCAATAATGGCTGTTAATCCATATAAAAAACTCCAGATGATACCCATGCCGACTGCTCCACGCACCATCCCACTTTCTTTTTTCTTTGTATTTTCTTCATTGGATGTAAGACCAATGGCAATGAAGGAAATCGTAAATAATACATTTACAATATCCGTATATACTTTTACATTTACACCACCCATATTGATATTGGGAGCTACCAGATTCATAAAGATCAGCCCTAAGACTCCTGCGATAACGCAAGTAGGTACCAGCATTTTTCTTAATGGCTTTACGTTTGCTCTTAAAAACAGGCCGACTATTATCATAATACTGGCCATAGCCAGTGCAATCATCGTTGTATTCATTTTTCCCTCCATATGATTTCTTATTTTAGATTTTAAAGTTATTTCTTAAATAAATCTTCTCCATTATAAAACAGATTAAGAATGAAAAATATGAATTCACTGGCAATATTTTCATTCATTCTATTTCACATCCTCCAATAGACGGGCTGACTGTATATACTGCCTAATTCTACTACAGACCTCTTCTTCTGATTCCAATACCATGTCCTGACGATGGTTCCATATTGTATGATAAAATTTTCCAAACATATCCCGGATCTGCTTATCATTCAAAACTAAAATATTATCATTATAACATCCATTCTCCAATCTCAGATAGCAGATGGACGACGATAAGAACATACAAGGATTGGTAATGTATTGGAAATCCGTACTAAATCCGCCCTCAATCAACTTAATACTTCCTTTTTTCTCACCCTGGAAAATCATCAGATAATATTCCAGAACCATTAATCTTTGCTCCACTGTCAACAAAACTTTGTGATTATAAAAATCCAGCTCTCCCGAAATGACAAAATCTGTAAATGCAGATTCATAAATCATAATCTGAATGGGACCAGTTTGTAAAATATGACTGGAAAAATTGTGAACTCGCTCCAGTTCTTCCTTCTTCCCATGCCATTCTTCTGGCAGCTGTTCCACAAGCTGACTAAATAATTCATCTGGCAGCAACAGCTCAGTAATATGTCCCAACAACCATTTTATATCCGTTGATATCATCAGCTGCATATATTCATGGTTCAGCAGCATTTCCCAGATGGATGATTTACGAAACGCCAGTGTTTCCTGGCAGCAAAACATGGTAATTCTTTGATATAATTCATTGACGGCTTCCAGATCTTCATTCCACTGAACTGCTAAGCACTCCCTATCATCTTCCTGCAGCATGCCGCTCAAACAAAAACGGTCTTTTGCCGCAAAAAGAAACTTTCCATACGCAGACAGCTGATCATACAATCCAAAATTCACATGCGAAAAGCTGGTCAGCATATGAATCAGAAAAATAGAATCATACACACTATCTGCTTTTTCCTCCCTAACTACAGGATTGGCGTTAAAAATCATGGTAAACTCTACATTGGGATACTTCTCTTCCATCAGAAAATGCCCTTTCTCAATGCCTGCAAAAAGGAGCCTGCTTTCCCTGTCTAAAGAAAACAAATCGATCACTGCTGCAATCTTGATGCTTCCCTTCCTGTCATCATGAAAAAATCTCACATCTTCGATCAATCTTCTCATAGGCATATGCATCTTCAAAATCTGTTTTCCGTTCTTTCCTGATTTTTTTAATTCTTCTCCCTTACTCTCATAATATGCCTGCAATAGCTTCTCATAAAGCTTATCCTGCAATTCCTCTTCGTCTGCCGACTCATTTAACATCAGCATCTTTTCTTTTTTCTCTTCTGATAACCCTTTCACCACGCATGCTGATATAGCCCTTGTTATCTGATCGATGCTTTTTTCCGATGGCAAAAGCCGCCCGGTCACCCATTTACTAATATATGACACATCATATTGAAGTACCTCTGATAATGTCAGATTCTTAATTCCCGCCTCTGCCATCAGCTCCTGCAGCAGCATGCTGTAACGATTCCTATTCTTCATTCTCTTTTATTCTTCCGCCTTTTTCTATTTTCTTTTGCTCCGGACCTTTGTAACTGGCTTATCATGGATATATTCTGGAATTTCTTCATGTTTTCTAAGTCCGGTGCATTCTATGATCTCCACATGATCTGCATATTCTTTATAGGTATAATCCATATTCGCTCTGATACGATAAAACTTTTTCAGGAGATACATATCCAGGACTTCTTCCGTCAAGTCTCCAAATAAAGGACCTGTGACCAGCTGATGCATCCAGATGGCTCCTCCATAATTGGCTTCGATCAATACTGGCTCTCCATCCTCGCCAATTGCAATATCCCAGGAAATCAACTTCATCTTCGGTGTCTGCAGATGTGCCTCCTTTGCAAGCTCTACAACCTTATCAAAAGACGGAATCTGAATTGTCTCTGATACATCTACGCCAGATGGCAGTGAGGTAACCTTTTCCATCTTCACATTCAATGCATATGGCAGCGATCGCCCATTTTTACAAATTCCAAGAATACATCCTCCATGCTTATAGTTATCTACTCTCACACCCTGACTTCCAACCTTTACTACAGCCGCCAGCAATACTACCTGTCTTTTTCGCAAATAAGTAGTCACTCGTACAGTATTGACTGTGCTTGGATTTAATCTATTCATAAACGGATGCTGCTTTAACGCCTCCTGAACCATCATAAGCTTGGGAATTTTCTTAAATTCTTCTCGCAATCTTTCCTCGTTGGCCTCTGATAAAAATACAACTCCGGCACCTCCGGATCTTCCACTTGGTTTGATGACAATTTCTGTTGTTTTCAATCGTTGCGAACAAATCTTCAAAGCAGTATTTAAGGATATCCGATTATAATTTGCATCATAATAAATCCCCTCAATCTTTCTCACCACAGTAACCGGCTGTTTGATATTGTCATAAATCTTAGCCAGATATGCCTTATTCTGAAAAGCAGTACGGTATGATGAATCCGTCATATAATGTTCCAGGTACTGACTCCGCAGTCCATGCGGCAGATACCTTGGGTCAAACGTTCCTGTTCGATTCATGTAAATCTGAAACGTATCATAGTTAGGTACATATGCGAATTCATATTTCTTCCAGAAAGCATCAATCTCCTTCTTTTGCTCCTCCGTCAATTCGATATCATCTTTTTTGGAAAATTTTTGATCCTTTCTGGCCAGATTTGCGACTCTCTTATCAAACTCACGCTCTCTTTCCGTAATTTCCTTACATTCAATGTACCTATTGATTCTCTTGTGTATGTTCCTGGTTACTCTCATCTTCTATCTCCATTCCTTAACTGTTATTTTTATCTTTCTAAACGACACTTAAGATTATTAATACAATTGTAACATTTAATATGATTTGTGTAAATTATTTTTTACTACTCCGTAATATTTTCACAGAACTTTCACATACAAGCAGCCGAACAAAATGAAGCATACACCACAAAAAGAGCTGCTGTTGGAAAAGAAAAACTTTTCCTACAACAACTCTTTTGATCAATCCGTATTTTTCATTTCTAAGCCTCGTCAATGGCCTTTCCAATATCATTTCTCTTATATTTATTTGCAAAAGAAACCAATTCTGTCGCTGCATATGCATTGGCTCTTGCCTCAACTAAATCCTTTCCCTTTGCTGTTACGCCAAGAACACGTCCTCCGTTGGTGACCAATTTACCATCGCTGAACTTGGTTCCTGCATGGAAGACATGATATCCTTCTTTCGCATTTACATCTTCAATTCCTGTAATCTCAAATCCCTTGTCGTATTTTTCTGGATAACCATCAGATGCTAATACAACACACACTGCTGCATTATCTTCGAATTCCAGATCAATCTCATCCAATTGTCCATCAATACAAGCTTCAAATACTTCTACGATATCGTTCTTCATTCTTGGAAGCACTACCTGTGCTTCTGGATCCCCAAAACGAGCATTGTATTCCAATACCTTTGGTCCATCTTCTGTTAACATCAGTCCGGTAAATAATACACCAGTAAATGGGCGTCCTTCTGCTGCCATGGCATCGATGGTTGGCTGATATACGTATGTTTCACAAAATTCTTCTACTTCCTTTGTATAGAATGGACTTGGAGAAAATGTTCCCATACCACCAGTATTTAAGCCCTGATCGCCATCTTTGGCACGCTTATGATCCTGTGCAGAAGTCATGCATTTTACGGTCTTTCCATCGCAAAATGCCAATACAGACACCTCACGTCCTGTCATAAATTCTTCAATAACGATGGTATCTCCAGCAGTACCAAACTGCTTATCTAACATTAATGTCTTTACTCCTTCTTTTGCCTCTTCTAACGTATTGCAGATCAATACACCTTTTCCAAGTGCCAGTCCATCTGCCTTCAATACGATTGGCATCTTAGCAGTTTCTAAATATGCCAATGCTTCCTCTGGAGAAGTAAAATTCTCATAAGCAGCTGTTGGAATGTGATATTTCTTCATTAAGTCTTTGGAAAATGCCTTAGAGCCTTCAATAATCGCTGCATTGGCTCTTGGTCCAAATACTCTTAAACCTTCTTTTTCAAATACATCGACCACACCACCTACTAATGGATCATCCATTCCGATCACAGTCAGGTCGATTTCCTTTTCCTTTGCAAATTGTGCCAGCTTATCAAATTCCATTGCACCGATTTCTACACATTCTGCGTATTCAGAAATACCTGCATTTCCAGGTGCACAATAAATCTTATCTACCTTTGGACTTTTGGCAACGGCCCATGCAATGGCATGTTCTCTTCCGCCGCTTCCGACAATTAATACTTTCATATGCTTTTCCTTTCTCAAAATCATTTCTTTACGACTTTTCCATCTACAACTGTAATTCTTCCATTGGCTATATCATCGATGGCCTTTGGCATGATCACCCATTCTGCCTGTTCCATAATTCTCTTCTGCAGAACCTCAGGTGTATCATCCTCTTCAATATAAACTGCCTTTTGATCGATGATCGGTCCAGTATCCGTCCCAGCATCTACAAAGTGTACCGTTGCCCCGGATACCTTGACACCTCTCTCCAATGCCTTTTCATGCACCTTCAGCCCATAATAGCCGGTTCCACAAAAAGATGGAATCAGAGATGGATGAATATTTATGATACGATTTTCAAAAGCATTGATGATTTTCTCAGGAATGACTACCAAACACCCTGCCAATACGATCAGGTCGATCTTTCTAGAAACCAGTTCTTCATATAACGCTTCATTAAAAGCATCTCTTGTCTCAAAATCCTTTGGAGAGATGGCCTTTGCTTCAATCCCATGCTTCGCAGCACGTTCCAGAGCAAATGCATTCTTATTATTGCTGATGACCACATCAATTTCTGCATTGGTAATGGCTCCATTGTCAATGGCATCCATGATAGCCTGAAGATTAGTTCCACCTCCAGAAACTAAAACTGCCAGTCTTAGCATAATGTAACTCCTTTTTCTCCTGCTTTGATTTCACCAACAACACAGGCTTTGTCTCCTGTTGATTCAAATGCTTTGATCGTTTTCTCAACATCTGCAGGATCTACAACCACCATCATGCCGATTCCCATATTATAAGTATTGTACATCATTTCCTCTGCAATATTTCCTTCTTTTGCTAATAACTGAAAGATTGCAGGCACTTCATAAGAATCTTTATGTACTACCGCATGTACACCTTCTGGAAGCATTCTTGGAATATTCTCATAGAATCCACCACCAGTAATATGGCTGCATCCTTTTACTGTAACGCCCGCATTTTTTACTGCCTTTAATCCCTTTACATAGATTCTTGTAGGTTCTAATAAAGCTTCTCCTAATGTCTTTCCTAATTCATCGTAATAGGTATTTAAAGATTCTTCTGTCATCTCAAATACTTTTCTTACAAGGGAGAATCCATTGCTATGTACCCCACTAGAAGCGATTCCGACAATGATATCTCCGTCTTTTATGTTTTCTCCTGTGATCATGTCTTTACGGTCTACCACACCAACTGCAAATCCGGCCAGATCATATTCATCCTCTGGCATTAATCCTGGATGTTCTGCTGTCTCACCACCTACCAGTGCTGCATCAGACTGTAAACACCCCTGTGCCACACCGCTTACGATGGAAGCAATCTTTTCTGGATAATTTTTGCCACATGCAATATAGTCCAGGAAGAATAAAGGTTCTCCACCTGAGCAGGCGATATCATTGACACACATTGCAACAGCATCAATACCAATGGTATCATGCTTATCCATAATAAATGCCAGCTTTACTTTTGTACCACAACCATCGGTACCTGATAATAATACAGGTTCTTCCATCTCTTTGATACCTGCAAGATCAAATGCACCTGCAAATCCACCGATATTTCCTAAAACCTCTGGACGCATGGTAGCCTGTACGTGCTTCTTCATTAATTCTACTGATCTGTACCCTGCTTCAATATCAACTCCGGCTTTTTTGTAATCCATGTATAAATCCTCCTAATTATCTGAGTTAAAACAACAATCTATTTATGTGCAGCAATCATTAACGATATTCTTTGTATCCTACCTGATCTAATTTCTCTGCTTTTTTTACCACTTCTTCCTTCATATCATTAGCGTAATCCTTGATCTTTGCCAATAATTCGTCATCAGAAGTAGCAAGAATCTGTGCTGCAAGAATTCCGGCATTCTTTCCACCATTGATCGCAACCGTTGCAACCGGTACTCCAGAAGGCATCTGCACGATAGAATAAAGAGAATCAACTCCTCCTAAATCAGATGTTTTCATTGGAATTCCGATCACAGGCATTTTAAATAATGCGGCACACATACCTGGCAGGTGTGCTGCCTTTCCTGCTCCTGCAATAATTACCTTAATTCCTCTTTCTTCTGCACCCTTTGCCCATTCAAAAAAGATATCTGGTTCTCTGTGAGCAGAAATAATGGTCATTTCAAAATCAATTCCAAACTGCTCTAAAACTGCTGCTGCCTGACTCATGATAGGCATATCAGAATCGCTTCCCATCACAATACCAACTTTTGCCATTGCTAATTCTCCTTTTCTTCTATTAAATCATATCGATAATACAAACTATTTCTCAATCATTCTACTAATTCTTTTCCATTTCGTCAAGGAAAGGTTGATTCAAAGCCTCCGTTCCCGGTAAAACAAACCTTCCATTCTGGATAATAACTGTACTGCTGCCGTCCTTTCCAATGGCTGTAATACTTCCAATTTCCTCATATGGAATGGTAATGTCTGTATGACAATGAAAATAAGCCTTTTTTATATCCTCTTTTCTTAGAATGGAACATTCGTTGTCCTTAGCTACGATTTCTTTGCCATCAGGATTATATACCCTTGTCTCCTCACAATAGCTGTAGCATGTATCTCCCACCGCAAAATGTGGTCCCATCTTCTCTACGATCAGAATCGGAAGCTTATAGACAATATCATATCGATGTGCCATAACATACGCTGTCGTATTCGTTCCAATGGCAAACTCTCCAATTGGCAGCGTCTCTTGGTTATAAAGAACATTCTCTTTGATATATTTCTTATTTTCTTCTTCTGTTTCAAAATTTTTGCAGGTATAGTCCTTAATCATTCCATCTTCAAAGGTTATGGCAAGATCTTTATATTTTAATTCATTTAAATATACTTCGCTGACATGTAAAATCCCATTGGTACCAGACAATCTTGGTGAGGTAAAAACTTCCCCTACCGGAATATTCACATCTGCCAGACAATTTTCGAAATTAGTCTCCCTATCTGGATTCTTTCTTTCCTGCATCTGCACACGGATATCTGTCTGATTGGCTCCTTTTCCCTGTACCCATACCTCCTTGGCCTGATCCAGGGCATCGATCAGCTTTTGCTGAATCTCCCGATACAAATCCTTATCCAGTGTATTCACTTTTATGATTTCCCGGAAGATTTCTTCATATTGATCACCAATTTCCGGCATTGGATAAGCAATGATTGTAAAGCTTCTTTCCTCTGGACGAATATACTCATTGACAATCTGATTGGATTGACTACGGTACTGTACCTCCAACTGCTCCTGCGCCTCACTATAGGTATAGACTTCCTGCTTGTTGACTGGCTCAAATGGTGTCTCTCCAAAGATTTCCATGCAGGCTGGTCCACCAAATACTTCTGCCTCCGCCTTATATTCCTCGTAGGCTGCTCTTAAATTCTCAAGCTTTCTTGTAACAAAGGATTTATCCAGATAAATGGCACCATCACATCTGTGATCGAATTCATACTGTTTATTAGGGCTGGTGGATACATAACCGATTTTGATCATCTGACGTTTATTAATGCTATGAACGGCGCTGCGATAAATTACCGGCTCCAGACCCATGGCAGCAAACTGACCAATGGCAGACCGAATAATTCTTTCAAATCCTATAGAATACCGAATATTTACCAGTTTTTTCTTACTGATATCCATCCCATTTGCCGCAAATCCTTCTCGATAGCCCTCCGTGTAAACAGCTGCAATTGCGTCTATCTCTTCTTGAGAAAATGTATTTAAAAACTCTGCCGTCTTCCATTCATTTTCAGATATATATTCTCCATACTGATACAAATAACGAAGATCACTAAGATCTGAATCCATAATAATGCTTGTAGCAAAATTAAGATCTGTATCTAACTGTTCCCTCGTCCGATACATCATCATCACATCGCTGTAATCGCTGACATACCAGTAAACCGCTTCTTTTACCTTCCGATAAGTAACCTTTTCCTGCTCAAACAGGTTATAGATTTCGATAAATAACTCATTCACAATGGTCATATCAAACAAACGCTGTTCGTAGGCGAAGACAATCTCACCTCGAAGCTCCGTGTACAGAAAGCTTAAGATCTTACCGAAAGTTTCACCTAGCACTGACACTGCATAAGACGGATTTCCATAGCTTTTGTCGTAGTGCTCTTGTAAAATATCCCAATACAATTCTTCATTAAATCTGCTGCATTTTTCCAATGTCCAGTTTTTCATCTCTCCTGCAGCAACTATACGATATAAGTCGTTCATTTTCAGCAGAAAACCGGCCATGGTTCGAAAATAGGACCGATAAGGCTCTGCTACCGTCTCCTCCTGATTCATTTCGGCGATACGCTGCAAAGTCAGTTCATATCGCTCTTTCATCTGTTCATTTTCTTCTTTGAATGTTTCATGATAATCCATGAATGTCCTCCTAAATTCCCATGATAAATATCACTATTAAGATCAGTATTAACATACTGTTGACTGCCAGTCCAGCTATTTTTGCACTCATCTTGCCTCCCGGTTGACACAGTCCCACATAAGCATAGTATTCCCCTACGATTGCCGCTAATATGAGCATCCATCCGAAAAATCCAAGATAACTGCCACCGTTTCCCTGCTGCTTAAAAGAAATCCATACCAAAGCTGCAAATACAGCCAATCCCAAAACTCCGCATGCCATGGAAAGCTTTGATTCTTTTAAAATACTTTCTCCGGTAGGACGATACTTTTCATCTAAAAAACTCTTTCTCATATTGCCTCCTAAATAATGAGAAACAGACGAAAATCGCCTGTTTCTTCTCTAAAACATAATATCTACTTTTGCTTTTAATAATTTTGCTCCCTGAATAATCGTAAGAGTGCCTAAAATAATTCCTACTACAATCTCAATAATACCGATTGCAATGCCAAAGCCGCCTGCACGTCCTAATTTCTTGTATAATTTTTCGTTCATGGCTCCTCCTGTTCTTTGTCCTGGATGTCTATTTTGCTACTCCATATTTTTCATAATATGCATCAATTGCTGCTTTTAATGTATCATCAATAATAACTTTTCCTTTATAAGGCTTATTATACAGATGTTCTACTACTTCTGCCATGGTAACGATTGCTGTGGTCTCCAATCCATATGTTTCATGAATTTCATCTAAAGCACTCTTTTCTCCCTGGCCACGTTCCATACGGTCTACAGATACTACCAGACCTAACACATCTACATCGCCCTGTGCCTTTACGATCGGAAGTGTTTCTTTAATAGATGTTCCTGCAGTTGTTACATCTTCAATGATGATCACTTTATCTCCATCTTCAATCGGACTTCCCAGTAAGATTCCCTTATCACCATGGTCTTTTACCTCTTTACGGTTGGCACAGTAACGGACATCTTTCTCATACATATCAGAAATTGCCATAGTTGCTGCTACGCTTAATGGAATTCCCTTATAAGCAGGTCCAAATAATACATCGAAATCCAAACCAAATTTATTATGAATAGCAGTTGCGTAATACTCGCCCAATTTCTTTAACTGTGCTCCTGTACGATAGAAGCCGGTATTTACGAAAAATGGTGTATTTCTGCCACTTTTTGTTACAAAATCACCAAATTTTAATACGTTACAATCGATCATAAATTCAATAAACTCTTTCTTATACTGTTCCATTGTCTTTCTCCTTTTATTTTACAATTCCAATCAGATCATTAATATCTTCTACTTTATGGCGCTTCATATAATCCTCAATTCCCGCAATGACTTCCATAGTAGTCTGAGGATTTACAAAGTTACAGGTTCCCACGGAAACTGCAGTAGCACCAGCCAGGATAAATTCCAGGGCATCTGCTGCTGTACGGATTCCACCCATGCCGATGACCGGAATCTTCACTGCATTGGCTACCTGATATACCATACGAACCGCTACCGGCTTAATGGCAGGTCCGGAAAGTCCACCAGTCTTATTGGCAAGAACAAACGCCTGACGCTCCACATCGATCTTCATACCGGTCAATGTGTTGATCAAAGACACGGCATCCGCTCCTGCTGCCTCTGCCGCTCTTGCCATCTCGGTAATATCTGTGACATTTGGGCTCAATTTCATGATAATCGGCTGCTTTGCCTTTGCTTTTACTGCTTTCGTAATATCGTATAATGCATCTGGATTCTGTCCGAATGCAATTCCGCCTTCTTTTACATTCGGGCAGGACACATTGATCTCCAGCATATCTACCGGCTCGTCTCCCAAACGTTCCACTACTTCCACATAATCTTCTGTTGTTTTTCCACATACATTGACTACAATGGTTGCATTTTGTGATTTTAAATACGGAATATCCCTTTTTACAAATACATCAATTCCAGGATTTTGAAGTCCAATAGCATTGAGCATACCACCATAGGTCTCTGCCACTCTCGGCGTTGGATTTCCTTCCCATGGAATATTGGCAACCCCTTTGGTAGTAACAGCACCCAACTTACTTAAATCCACAAATTCACTATACTCTGCTCCTGATCCAAAGGTACCGGATGCAACGGTAACTGGATTTTTCCATGTAACTCCTGCAATATTTACTGATAAGTTCATTAGATTTCTACCTCCCTTGCATCAAATACCGGACCATCTTTACAGATTCGCTTATTATGCACATGGGTATGTTCATCCTTTTCTTTGGATTTGCAGACGCAACCCAAACATGCACCAACACCGCATGCCATTCTCTCTTCCAGTGAAATCTGCGCCTCAATGCCCTTTTCTTCTGCATATGCTTTAATAGCACGAAGCATTGGCATCGGTCCACATGCGTAGATAATATCCCCTTCTACTCCATATTCCTTAATGGCATCCAGTACGGTTCCCTTTATACCTGCCGTTCCAAGATCGCTGGATACATAGACATCTCCCAGTGCTTCAAATTCTTCTTTTAAAAAGGTCTCATCGCGGTAACCAAGTACCATTGCTTTTTCGCAATTTAACTGCTTGGATAACTCGAGCATTGGCGGAATTCCAATTCCTCCACCAATCACAATGGCCTTCTTATCTTTTATGGTATATCCATTGCCCAAAGGTCCCATCACTTCCACCTTCGTTCCTGATACATATCCTGAGAATTCCTTCGTTCCTTCTCCTGCTATCCGGTATACAATTCTTAATTCTCCCTTTTCCGCATCAATTCCACAAATACTGATCGGTCTTGGAAGAAGCTTGCTTCCATCATTGCTGTAAACAGAAACAAACTGTCCCGGTCTGGCTTCCTTCGCCATCTCTCCAACCTTTAATGTCATATCATAAATGCCGGCTGCAATAGGCTTCTGTACTGCAACTTCAGCTGTAATCTTACTAATTCCCATCGTGCTCTCCTTATCGTCTTTTTCTGCAACTATTTCATCCAGGCTTGCTTTAAATCTTCCTTCATATCCAGAACGGCCTGACGAGATGCATCGGCAAATCCTTCCGCACCAAAAGAAGCATATTTTTCCTGCTTATAGGCCGCAATGATTCCACGAGAAGAGTTTACGATCGCACCTAATCCATCTTCATTAAAGAATGGAGCCAGGTCCTTTGCTTTTCCTCCCTGAGCACCATATCCAGGAACTAAGATATATGCCTTTGGCATTACTTTTCTTAAAACCTCACCCATCTTAGGATAAGTAGCTCCTACTACGGCTCCTACATAACTGTAAGTATCTCCCATATGAGATTCTCCCCATTGAGCAACCTTTTCTGCGACCTTTTCATACAATGGAGTTCCATCGATCAGCTGATCCTGGAATTCTCCACTGGATGGATTAGAGGTCTTTACCAATACAAAGATTCCTTTGTTCTCTTCCTTACATACGTCGATAAATGGCTGCACCCCATCACTTCCAAGGTATGGATTCACAGTTACAAAGTCCTCATCAAATCCACGATATTTATTGACTCCAACGGACACCTGTCCCACATGGCCAACTGCATAAGCTGCAGAGGTGGAACCGATATCCCCTCTCTTAATATCTCCAATAATGACCAGATCCTTACTCTTTGCATATTCGCATGTCTTCTGGAATGCAATAAGCCCTTCGATCCCAAACTGCTCATACATGGCAATCTGTGGCTTTACTGCCGGAATCAGATCATGGGTTGCATCAATAATCGCTTTGTTGTATGCAAAAATTGCTTCTCCTGCTCCCTTTAAGGTTTCCCCATATTCTGCATATGCCTTCTTCTGTACATGCTCCGGTACATAATTTAACATTGGGTCCAATCCTACTACGATTGGCGCTTCTAATTTCTGAATCTTACTTACTAATTTATTTATCATAGGAATCTCCTTTTTTCATGACACCTGGCCATGTTACTTTTCTTAAAAATTTTACCATATCTATGATCAATTCTCAAATACTACCTTCCCATCACAGATGGTGTATTTAATCTTTCCATAAAGTTCTGCCCCAATAAATGGAGAATTGGAAGCTTTCGAACAAAAACCATCTACCACATAGCTTTCATCCGGACAGAAAATAACCAGATCCGCTGGTTTTGAAACTTCAATGCTTCCCTGCTCCAGATGATAAAACCTGGCAGGATTGATGGTCATCTTCTCTAACAATTCCATCATGGTCAGATGTCCTTCCTTCACCAGATTGGTAATTCCCAGTGCCAAAGCAGTTTCAAGTCCAATGATTCCACTTGGTGCCTTGGAAAGCACTCTCTCCTTCTCTTCTTTTGAATGAGGTGCATGATCCGTAGCAATCATGGCAATGGTCCCGTCTTTCAATCCCTCTATGATCTTCTGACGATCCCATTCTGTACGAAGCGGCGGATTCATACGCGCCAATGTGCCATGCTCAAGTACTGCTTCTTCTGTCAGAGAAAAATGATGCGGAGAAGCTTCCGCTGCTACATCTGCCCCATGTGCTCTTGCAAATCGTACCAGATCCACAGAATTTCCAGAACTGATATGTTGGATATCTACTGCTGCTCCTGTCTCCATAGCAATCATCACGTCTCTTGCGACCATAACATCCTCTGCCAGCGCAGACGCACCTCCATATCCAAGCTTCTTAGACACTTCTCCCTGGTTAACGCCTGGTGCATCGATAAAAGCCGGATCTTCTTCATGCAGGCTGATTGGCAGATCACACTCCTTTGCCATCTCCATTGCCTTTTTTAACATTCCGGCATCCATTAGAGGAATGCCATCATCGGTAAAACCTGCGGCTCCTGCTTCCTTCATGGACCGAAAATCCACCAGTTCTTTTCCTTTTAATCCTTTAGATACTGCACTGGCCTGCAGCACACGAATGGGCATTGCCTTCGCCCGTTCCAAAATCTCTTTCAAAGTATCCACGTTGTCCACAACTGGATTTGTGTTAGCCATACATACAACGGTGGTAAAGCCTCCTGCTGCCGCTGCCTGGCTTCCGGTTATCATATCCTCTTTATAAGTAAATCCAGGATCACGAAAATGGACATGGACATCGATCAGACCAGGAGCAACAATACAACCTTTTGCATCGATCACTTGCTCAAATTCTCCCTGTGTCTTTTCTCCTATGGACCAGATCTTTCCATCGTTTAATACGACATC
>OBLI01002051.1_pt1 | contig 17910 bp, 17 predicted proteins | sample 1519701 | NCBI WGS metagenome assembly OBLI01 (sample SAMEA3663005, study PRJEB22513) | pig gut metagenome | biome: pig gut; feature: pig-associated habitat; material: faeces | place: France | collected 2012 | reverse complement strand
AAGTTTGCTTTACATATTTTGTGTATTTTGCCATTTTAATTTTTATAAATCATCTTTTGACACCCTAATCCTATACAGTAAGAAACAGCTGCCGCATCTGTGCTGCCGCCTGTGCAACATCCGGCTGTGCGATCACTGCCGATACAACTGCGATCCCATTGATTCCCGTATGATTGATCCGGCTTACATTATCTGCATGGATACCACCAATGGCAACCATCGGTATATGGACTGCGCCACGTATTTCCTGCAACAATTCTGTTGTAACCGGTCGGGTATTTGTCTTGGTATCCGTAGAAAAGACTGCACCTACTCCAAGATAATCCGCGCCTTCCGCAACCGCCTGTACTGCTTCTTCCACCTTTGCCGCGGATACCCCGATGATCTTATCTTCTCCTAACAGCTTCCTTGCAACGGATGCCGGAAGATCGGACTGACCTAAATGTACCCCTGCTGCATCTACTGCCTGTGCGATATCCACGCGGTCATTGATAATGAGCGGGACATGATAATAATCGGTGATCCGTTTCACTGCCAGTGCCGTTTCGTACATCTGCCGTCCCGAAGCATTCTTATCACGCAGCTGGATCACGGATGCGCCGCCCTTTATAGCTTCTTCCACGGATGCCTCCATGGTCGCACTGCTCATCAGTTCCCGGTCTGTACATATGTATAAAGTATAATCAACCTCTGTTTTGTTCATGTTAATCTCCATTCCTGCGCTGCCTTTTGCGCATATCACTTGCGTGCGAAAAATCTTGTTTTTCACACGAATAACCATGTCTTTCTCTTATCCTGCAAGCTTCAGTTTGCAGGCATTTCCCTGTTTTTTCTGATTTCAGTATACCTTTTTTGTCCTTCTGCATCAAGTACCCCGGCGGTCAAAAAGGCTTCCTGACAGTATCTAAAAGCACCTTGACAGCTGACAGAAACACTGCTATATTAGGGCATGCAATAAAACAGACTTTTGCTGGGGGTGCCTTTGGCTGAGAGATGTTTTCATCAACCCTTATTACTTGATCCGGTTCGTACCGGCGTAAGAAAGCACATTGATATCTCCTGCAAAGTTCTAATACAGGAGGTTTTTTTATGAATAACTTTTTTGCTGCCCCGACCGATGAGTGGGGCGATGATGCCGTCCGCTTAACAAGCGCCGGTATTCTTACCATTGTTGCTGTTATTGTAGCACTGATCGTCATTGCACTGATCGTAAGACGTATACAATCCGGTGAAAAATCATTTAAGATCACCAGCCGCCAGCTTGTCTTTTCTGCAGCTGCCATGGCACTCGCTATGGTTACATCCATGTTAAAGCTGTTTGAAATGCCAATGGGTGGTTCGATCACTTTATGCAGTATGCTTTTCATCGTTCTGATCGGATACTGGTATGGTCCGTATGTTGGTCTGATGACCGGTGTTGCTTATGGTCTGTTACAGTTCATGTTAGAACCGATCTTCTACACTATCCCACAGATGTTAGTAGATTATCCGCTTGCCTTTGGCGCACTTGGTCTTGCCGGATTCTTCTGCAACAAAAAGCACGGTCTTCAGATCGGATATGTAGCCGGTGTCCTTGGCCGTTACGTATTTGCATTTTTATCCGGTCTGTTATTCTTCGCGGACTATGCACCGGAAGGCATGAACCCTGCCGTTTATTCTCTGTTATACAACGGTGGATATCTTTGTGCAGAAGCAGTGATCACACTGATCCTGATCTCTCTTCCACCGGTTGCAAAAGCAATGGCTCAGGTAAAACGTCAGGCAACCGAAGGCTGATCCTGCAACGTACATTATAAAAAGAAGCTCGGGAATTTCATTCACTGATGAAACCCCCAGGCTTCTTTTTTATCTATGCATCTACATACTTATTCTTCTGTACTGATCGCTGCACGTTTCTGTTCTGCGGTCATATTGATCTTCTCAATATAACTGATCAGATCCTTCGTTACATCTGTGATCTGTTCTGTCTTTTCCTTACATCCTGTTACAATACCGGAGAACTCAGTCATTGCATTCGCAGTTGCCTCTGCACTCTCGGCATTCTGCTCAGCTGCATCCGTTAAGGTTGTAATTCCTTCCATCATCGCATCCTTATGATGATCTAATCCGGTCACCTCTGTACTGATTCCTGCAAGGGAATTTCCCACACTGTCAATCTCCTGATTCAGCTTCTTAAAGATATCTTCCGTCTCACGGATCTTCTCATTCTGCATTGTAAATGCTTCAGATACCTTACGTGTAATCTCTACGCTGACGCCGGAATTCTCGATCAGTGTATTTACGATCGTACTGATATGTTCGGAAGACTCTCTGGACTGATCAGCAAGTGTACGGATCTCCTCTGCAACAACCGCAAAGCCCTTTCCCTGCTCTCCGGCTCTTGCTGCTTCAATGCTGGCATTGAGCGCAAGCAGATTCGTTTGGCCGGCAATTCCTGCAATAATCTCTGTCGCCTGACGAATCTCTAATGCGGACTGATTCGTTAAGTCTGTCTGGCTTCTTACATTCTCGATCGCCTCGCCATTCTCCTGACTGATGTCTACCAGATCCTTTAAAATCTTCTCAGAAGATTCGTTATACTCCTTCATATGTCCGGCACTCTTGTCTAACGCTTCGATATTCGCAGCGATCACATCGATTGCCTGTGAGATTGCCTGGATCTTCTCATTCATATTTCTTGTCTTCTCTGCCTGGGATACGGTATTATCTGTGATCGTTCCAACCTCACCACTGACATGCTCCATTGCTGTCTCCATATGTGCAAAAGAATCCCGGAAATCATCGGACAAAACATCCAGAGACTCGGTCGCATTCCGGATACCGACAACCACCTTGGCAAGCGACTTTACCATATCGCTTAAAGAACGCATCATACGTCCCAGCTCATCATCACGCTCTGACAGCTTATTGTCCTCTAAGTCCAGCGAACCGTCTGCAATCTTATCCACACTTCCGACTACCTTCGCAAATCGTACCAGTACAGTTCTTGTTCCGAACCCAATGAGTGCGATCACCACAACCATTATGATCACCAGTATCATCGTTGCTGTTGCTACAGCCATTCCACCCTTTGCAACCATGCCAAAAATTACAATAGCTGCAATACCAACCAGAAGGATCGGTATTGCAAGTGCAACAAGCAGCATCATAAGTGTTTTTGAACTTTTTTCTGTCTGTTTCATGCTTCATTCCTCTTTTCCGTATTTCTTTTCAATATGTTATCTATTATAAAGCATTTTTCCGGTTTTGTCTTGCTTATTTCTACATTTTCTCAAGAAATAAAGTGTGCGCTTGCCGCACACTTTCGCGCCCGGGCGGATGCATCTCCTATTGCATAAAAAAATTGGGTGCGGCAAAACCGCCGCACCCAATTTTCATGCGTCCAATGGGCGATCTTTTTATCCCTCAATGGAAATATAATGTTTCTCTTCTACCTTTTCCGGTTCCTCTGCCTTCTTTGGTACTTCGAGCGTCAGGACACCATTCTCAAAGGATGCCTTGATGTCTTCCTGCTGAACCGCATCACCGACATAGAAGCTACGCTGGTAAGATCCATAATAACGTTCCTTACGGATAAATTTACCTTTGTCGTCCTTCTCATCCTGCTTATCCTCATGCTTTGCATTGATGATCAGGTAACCATCCTTCAGTTCTGCCTGAATATCCTCTTTCTTCATTCCCGGAAGTTCAAGGTCAAGCTGATATCTATCGTCATACTCTTTTACATCTGTGTTCATAACTGCGCTGTCAGCCTTCGGGAATCTGTAATTCATTCCACCAAATGGGAACACATCATCAAATAAGTCATCTACAAAATTGTTTGAAAAAATACTAGGTACTAACATAAGTCATTCCTCCTTTTTTCTAAGACATCTATGTTAATATTCCGAACTCCGGTATTTTTTATTACCTTTGTTCTTCCTTGTGATTATGTTATAACACCACTTGTTAGCACTGTCAATAGATGAGTGCTAATTTTCTGTGAACTTTCTGTGAACTTCATCTTTTGTCAGTTATTTCGATTGTTTCCACATATAAAAAAGTGTGCGCTCGCCGCACACTCTCGCGCCCGAGCGGATGCACCGCTTAATTTTCCACTCCGCGAAGTGCGCAGATGGCAACACCTTGTTTTTCTTACTTTTCAAGCATTCTCTTCATATCTTCTTCCGGAGTACTGATTGGTGAGATATTGTAATGTTCTACCAGATAATTCAATACATTTTCCGATAAAAATGCCGGAAGTGTCGGTCCAAGATAGATGTTTTTGATCCCCAGATGTAGCAGAGTCAGCAGGATACAGACTGCCTTCTGCTCATACCAGGAAAGTACCATGGAAAGCGGCAGCTCGTTGACACCACACTCAAATGCTTCTGCAAGCGCCACTGCAACCTTGATCGCACTGTAGGCATCGTTGCACTGTCCCATATCCATCAATCGCGGCAGACCACCGATCTCACCAAGATCCATATCATGAAAACGGTATTTACCACAGGCAAGTGTCAGCACAACTGTATCTGCCGGTGTCTGCTTTACAAATTCTGTATAATAATTTCTTCCCACTCTTGCACCATCACAACCACCCACTAAGAAGAAGTGGCGGATCTGTCCTGCCTTGACGGCATCGATCACCTGATCGGCTACACCAAGCACAGTGCCATGTGCAAATCCGGTCATCACTTCACTTCCTCCATTGATTCCGGTTCTGTACTGTACACTGTCATATCCACCAAGCTCTAATGCCTTCTCGATCACCGGTGTAAAGTCCTTATCTTCCCCGATATGAACCATCTGCGGATAAGAAACGACTTCTGTAGTAAAGACACGGTCTGCATAGCTTGGTTTTACCGGCATCAGGCAGTTTGTTGTATAAAGGATTGCACCCGGAACGTTGTCGAATTCCTTCTGCTGGTTCTGCCATGCTGTTCCGAAGTTGCCCTTTAAGTGCGGATACTTTTTCAGTTCCGGATATGCATGTGCCGGAAGCATCTCGCCATGGGTATAGATATTGATGCCCTTATCCTTCGTCTGCTCTAAGAGTAACTGTAAGTCCTTTAAATCATGGCCGGTTATAATAATGAACGGTCCCTTTTCGATCGTAAGCGGAACCTTTGTTGGCTGCGGTGTTCCATAAGCAGTTGTATTTGCCTGATCTAACAGAGCCATGCATGCAAGATTTACCTCTCCTACCTCTAATACAACCGGAAGCAGATCCTCCATCTCCACATCATAGCTGATAAAAGAAAGTGCCTTATAAAAGAAATCATTCACCTTCTCATCCTCATAACCAAGTACCAGTGCGTGATATGCATAAGCTGCCATGCCACGTACTCCAAACAGGATCAGCGACTTCAGCGAGCGGATGTCCTCATCCGCATTCCACAGTTCCTTCATATCATAATCATCGGTATTGCCACATCTTGCTGCACAGCTTCCGCAATTTGGTACAACACGGTTTTTCTCTTCGTGAACACGCTTGATCATTTCACGCAGCACATCATCATTAAAATTCACATTGGTAATCGTTGTAAAAAGTCCTTCGATCAGGATTCTGGTTGTATTCTCGGTACGCGGATTATTCCCACATGCCTTTGCAAGTCCGATCAATGCCCCCGTCAGCTTATCCTGTAACTCCGCAGTCTGGGCACTCTTTCCACATACACCTGCGCTCCCGGTACATCCACTGCAACCGGCGGTCTGCTCACACTGAAAACAGAACATTTTATGATCCATATTGATATCCTCCATACTAATTTTCGTTTTTATCAAATCCAGCAACCGGCTCTGTTTTGTTGCTGCATCAAGAAGAATACTACAAAGCCGCCATTTATTCCATTGTAATTCCAACGTATTTCTTCTTAATATTTATTTTAGAAATCAGGATGCTTTTTTCATGTTTTCTTTAGAATCTTGTCAAATTCTAGACACAATTTTCCAGTATCATAATTACTATCAAAAGGAGCTGTTGAGTCGCAGATCTGATTCGCTATTCTGTCAGTTCCGTCTAAATATCCTCCTGGTTCCCCAGGTTTACATACTTCGGAAAAGCAGTTTTGCTTTTCCCTTTTTTATGTGAGAAATTTCCCATACAGATTCGGAGATCCAAAGATGCTTTTTAAAATTTAAAAGGCAAAATGCACGAACTATGTAAAGCAAACTTTTATTTGCGGTTTTAAGCTGCAATGAGCGTTGCAAATGTTTGCAGAACATATTTTGTGTATTTTGCCAATTTAGTTTTCAAAAAGTATTGACGCGGTAATTGTTATCTGTTAATGTAGTTTTAAATACTACATGTAATGTTCTTTATTACTTTAGTCTTTCGTGCAACAAATATTATTTTTACTAAATATTGTGCCTACAGTCCAAAATCCGCAGGCACTAAGAAAGGCATGGTTATTTTATGAAACGGATGATTTTAGCAGATTCCAGCTGCGACATACACACAATTCCAAATCCTGCCCCGGACACAATTTTTTCCTATGCGCCGCTTACGATCCGCATTGGTGACCGCGAATACCGGGATGATGAAACACTAAACACAGCAGAAATGCTGCATACGATGTATACCTACAAGGGAACCACTTCCTCTGCCTGTCCAAGTCCACAAGACTGGCTCACGCAGTTTGACAGTGCAGACGAGATCTATGCACTTACCATAACCAGTGCACTTTCCGGCTGCTATAACAGTGCGATGACCGCACGTACTATGGCACTCGAAAAAGACCCGGACAAAAAGATCCTGATCCTTGACACACTTTCTACCGGTCCGGAAATGATCCTTTTGATCAACAAACTGAATGAATACCTGTCGCAGGGACTGGACTTTGAAACTGTCTGTACCAGAATCCGTGAATACAGCAAGCGGACACATCTGCTTTTTAAATTAGAGACACTTGACAATCTTGTCAAAAATGGCCGGTGCAGTAAGGTAGTGGCAAAAATGGCAGATATGTTAAACATTCATATTGTCGGACGTGCAAGTGAGGAAGGTACCTTAGAAGTCCTGCACAAATGCCGTGGGATCAACCGTTCCTATTCCAGTATTATAAAAGAAATGATCCAGAGTGGCTATTCCAATGGTCCGGTCTATATCAGCCAGTGTATGAATCCTGAGGGAGCAGCCCAGTTAAAAGCAAAAATCGAGGAAGTCTTCGAGAATCCTTCCGTCACAATTCTGCCATCCGGCGGGCTTTGCAGCTACTATGCAGAAAAGGGCGGACTTCTGATCGGTTTTGAATCTGTATAAAATCAAAAAAAATCCTAGACAAACACGTTATTCTGTGATATTATACTTAAGCACGATTTCTTGTGTTTGATCGATGCGTGGCTCAGCTTGGTAGAGCGCTGCGTTCGGGACGCAGAGGTCGCAGGTTCAAATCCTGTCGCATCGACTAGAGAATAAATAAGGCATCCGATTTTTCGGATGCCTTATTTATTCTCTATTTCTATTTGTAACAGAACCTTGACCTTCACTCGGCACGAACGCATTCGGGCGCAGAGGGTCCACGAGGTCTGGGAGACCTCGGTTTTGGACCGACCGTAGCGGAGCGGAGACCGCAGGTTCTTTCTCTGCCTTATTCATTCCCTCTTCCCATTTATAACAGAACCTTGACCTTCACTCGGCACGAACGCATTCGGGCGCAGAGGGTCCACGAGGTCTGGGAGACCTCGGTTTTGGACCGACCGTAGCGGAGCGGAGACCGCAGGTTCTTTCTCTGCCTTATTCATTCCCTCTTCCCATTTATAACAGAACCTTGACCTTCACTCGGCACGAACGCATTCGGGCGCAGAGGGTCCACGAGGTCTGGGAGACCTCGGTTTTGGACCGACCGTAGCGGAGCGGAGACCGCAGGTTCTTTTCCCTCTCCTAGATCTCCCTCTCTTCTAACTCTTCCTTCGCGAGTTCTACATAATGATATGCATTCTCCCTGTTTTCTTCTTCCTCTTTTTCTGACAGGCTCCGTATCACTCTTCCCGGGCATCCGACCACCAGACTATTGTCCGGGATTTCTACTCTTTCCGTAACAACTGCACCGGCTCCTATGATACAGTTTCTGCCTATTTTAGCATAATTCAGGACAATCGCACCCATTCCGATCAGTGTATTATCTCCAATCGTGCAGCCGTGAACGACCGCATTGTGCCCAATGGTTACGTTTGATCCAATGATAATTGGATTAACGTCTGCATGCAGGGTACAGTTATCCTGAATATTGGTATTGTCTCCAACAGACAACGTGTTGCGTGTTGCCCTGACGACTGCGTTATACCAGATATTTACATTCTCTCCGAACCGGATATCCTCTGTTCCACGGATAATCGCGCCTTCTCCAACGTATATTTTACTTTTCATTGCTGATCCTTCCTTCTGTATAACCATTTATATGACAGACGATATTCCTGCACGATCTGTTATAGCTGCTCTAACACTTTACCAATATCTTCATTGATACAGACCGACTTTTCCCGGATCTCATCCGGTACATATGCTTCGCCCTGATTCAGGCACACATATGTCGCATGCCGGAAGGATTTTGTCATCTGCCAGAATGGATATTTGATAATGCCAGGAGTATTATATCCCACTCCGAGTTCTATGAAAACTATTTTCTGCATTTTATGGTTCTGTACAAACTGCTCATACCGTTCCGCTGCCTGATGCCAGCCTTTATCCTCCACAAAGGTATGATCTGCCCGGAGGTTCATACTCATCGGCTTGCCGCAATGCGGACAGTACGGGATCAGTCCGCTTGGAACCGTCCGCTTTATTTTACTGCCTTCCGGTTTGGTCAGTTTTCCGTCTTTTATCTCAAAGCCCTGACTTAATACCATTCTTTTTATGGTTTCTTCATTGTCATAAGTCTCCTGCCGGCAAGGCGTGCTGCATTGGAACAGCCCATAATCGCCCTGTGTATAAAACAGCCGCTCTTTTTCAAATCCAGCCTTCTGGAAACAATGATCCACATTCGTAGTCAGTACAAAGTAATCCTTATCTTTTACCAGATCATACAGCTTCTGATAAGCAGGCTTTGCCGCATCCATATACCGGTTAATGTATACATAGCGGCACCAGTAGCCCCAGTATTCCTCTAACGTCTTATAAGGATAAAATCCACCCGCATACATATCGGAAAAGTTATATTTTGATCCGAAGTCCGAAAAATATTTTTCAAACCGTTCCCCACTGTAGGTAAACCCGGCAGACGTGGAAAATCCTGCACCTGCACCTATGATGACAGCCTCAGCTTCTTCAAACTTCGCTTTTATGAGTTCTGTTTTATCCGAGCAGCCGCTCGTAGATCTGTTCATCTTCATCCTTGAAAACATTAAATACCACCTTCATCTTTGAATTCGTTTCCTTTTTATACTGCCGGACGGTCTGCACGGCAAGCTCTGCCGCCCTTTCGTTCGGGAACATAAACACCCCGGTGGAAATACAGCAGAACGCAATGCTCGTGACTCCATGTTCCTCGGCAAGTGCAAGGCTGGCGCGGTAGCATGATCTTAATTGATCCTCGAGTTTCCCTGTAAGTTTTCCTCTCACGATCGGTCCGACGGTGTGGATCACATAGTCACATGGCAGATTAAATGCCGGAGTGATCTTCGCCTGACCGGTGGGTTCCTCGTATCCCTGCTCCTGCATCATATGATTGCAGTAATTGCGTAACTGTATTCCGGCATAAGTGTGAATGCAGTTATCAATGCAGTTATGGCACGGCTGATAACAGCCTGTCATCCCGCTGTTGGCGGCATTTACAATAGCACCAACCTGAAGCCGTGTGATGTCTCCCTTCCAGAGAAAAAGATCCGGCTGCTTTTCCTTTATATCCGCAAGTGTCACAATACCCTTCTTTGTATTTTCCTCTGAAAGATATTCATCCTGGATACGCAAAAATTCGTCATCCATGTCACCTGCCATCCGTACATTCATCAAAGAACGCAGTAATCTTTTTTGTCCAGCCTCTCCTGTCGGAATACGCATCTGCTGATATTCCGGTCGTTCCTTTAACAATTCATGGATTAAATATTCTCTTCGTTTTTCCTGATTCATAATATCATCTTCTTTCGACTGCCTTTACCGGACAATGTTCATAACAGCTTCCGCAATGCAGGCAGTGATTCTGCCTGATGATGTAAGGTGTCCCCGCATCAATACACCGCTGCGGACACTTCTTTGCACACGTACCGCAGCCGATACATGCATCTGTTATAAAATATCCCTTTTCCCTTATTGTAGCATCTCCAAGCCGGTAAGTCTCACGAAAAATAGGATTGACACCAAGGTTAAAATATTCTATTTCCGCCTGATCAATGCAGAATATGATTCCGATCTCTCTGGTATCTCCCGGATACACATTTGCAAGATATGGCTGCTCTTCAAAGATCAGATCCCGCCATTTTTCCTGTTCCTCATCTGCCACCACATATGCTTTGCCGGATAACCGGATCATCTCTTTGTATTTTGTATAACATAAGATCTGGACTCTGCCATCCTCCATCAGTTCCTTACAGAAGTTTTTGCCTCTGGCTGTAAAAAAATACAAGGCATTTTCTTCGTAATGAATGGCACTGATATTCCGGATCTGCGGTGCACCCTCGCTGTCTACGGTTGCAAATGCAAGCACTCCGACAAGCTCCATTTTCTTTAAACATGTCTGTAAATCCATATATAACGATTCCTTTCATTCTCTATCCGGTCAAGAACCGGTCACGCTTCAACAATCCGTATCCGTCCCGGCTTTCTCGGCTTGCTCTGCGGCTGTTCTCCATCAATATATCCGAGTATCACAAATCCCTGACAGGTATACCCTTCTGGCACATCCCACTTTTTCATCAGCTTCTGTCCTTCCTCGGAATCGAATGTCTCATATCCTCTTGAGATAATGCAGGAAGCAATCCCAAGCTCCGTTGCCTGTAAGACCATATTTTCCATCATGCAGAATGCATCTGCTGTTTTAAAAAGAAATTTATCCTGGCAGAACACACATACAACTGTCGGTGCATCGTAAAATCCATTTTTTATCGTTGGATCATCAATCGTACTCGGCTGTTCCTTTGACACAAAGCTGCCGGCAAGATGTGTACGGTCAAAGTTTTTCATATTTAATTTTCCCACATAAGCAGCCAGTTCCTTGTTGTGTATCGCAACCATCATGCTCCGCTGTCCGCCGCCTGCATTCGGCGCATAGTTTCCCGCTTCTAAGATCTGTTCCAGATCCTTTCTTTTGATCTGCTGATCCGTATATTTCCGGATAGAATGTCTTGCTTTGATAAGATCCATTAACATGATAACCCTCATTTCTGTGCAAAAATTTTATTTTTCACACTAATTTTTCCCCTGTGATTTCGTTCTTTTTCTTCCAGCACTGCGGATCTGCACTATAAAAGCTTCCATTTGTACCGTTTGCTACCGCAGGACAGCCTCTGCACCATGCCTTCAGCTCACATTTCCTGCATTTTGCAAATCGATCAAAATCTCTGTATTTTTCCATCTGACAGATCCAGACATCCGCCAGACGATCTTCAAAAATATTTGCCACCCTGCTGTCAGTAACCCGTCTGCATGCCATAATATCCCCATTTGATGAGATCGTAATATGACAGTTTCCACAGTTACAGCCACCATAGATCGTTCCTTTTTCGGTATTTCCCGGAAAGTGGAACTGTCCTGTTTCATATTCATACAGCGTCCACAAATGATCCTTTTTATTAAAATAGGTCTCACATCCTGCCTTCTCATATGCCTTATATTTTGCGTCACAGGTCTCTAAAAGCTGCCGGTATTCCTGTGGTGTCATGCTAGTATCAACCTCTCCACCCGTAGGCACATAACGTGAAAATGCAAAAACCTTAACTTTCGCTTTTACTACTTCATCAATAATATCCGGTATCTCATCCATATTCGTCTTAGATACCGTATTCATAATTACACTTTTGATCCCCGCCCGGTTCAGACAGCCAATCTTCTCGATCGTCAGATCAAAGCTTCCCGGCTTGCGGAACCAGTCATGCGTTTCCCGCATTCCGTCTAATGACATCTGGTACTTATCGCAGCCGCATACCTTTAACATTCTACAGATCTCGTCATCTAAATGAAACGGATTGCCCATCAGGGTAAACGGAATGTTCTTAGACTTTAACAATACCATCAGTTTCCAGAAGTCCGGATGAAGGATAGGATCACCGCCGGTGATGTAAAAATATGGAATCCGGTGATATACCTTGCAGAAATCTTCGCAATTCGATACCACTTCCTGCATCTGTTCCCATGACATGCTTTTTAATTCCTTACAGCCTTCACCGGAGAATATGTAACAGTGCTTACAACGCTGATCACATTCATCGGTAATATGCCACTGAAAAGAAAAATAACTTTTTTCTTCAAACTGCTGACTCATCCTATCCATCTCCTTCCCTGTCCACTCTGCTTACTTGTCAGATGCTCCGCAGGCTGTTCCGCATGCTGCCGGCTTCTCTCCTGTTCCACACGCTGTTCCACATGCTGCACCTTCCTTAGTTTCTGCTTTCTTTGTCCATCCAAAAAGATTTGATAATGCCATTTTGTTACCTCCTGTAATAAAATTATTGGGGTCATGCCCTGTTTGCAGCTTTAGGATAACAAGGAATGTGCTGCAAAAAAAGTACGCACTTTTTTATTACATAGTCACCTTTTTGTAACTCATAGACAGATTCTTTTTTGCGTGTTACATTGTATTGGAAACCTACATTGTATTTTGAACTGATAGGAAGGAGACAGGTATATTAACAAAGGATGAATTACCGGAATGCCCGGTTGCTACAACGGTAAGCCTGATCGGAAGTAAATGGAAGTTACTGATTATACGAAATCTTCTTGACCGGCCATGGCGGTTTAATGAATTGAAAAAAAGCCTGACCGGAATCAGCCAGAAAGTTCTGACCGATTCGCTGAGATCCATGGAGGAGGATGGACTGATCACAAGAACGGTATATCCGGAAGTGCCTCCACGCGTGGAATACGCGCTGAGTGAACTCGGAGAAACGATGCGCCCGATCCTCGATGCCATGAAAGAGTGGGGCACAAATTATAAGGAAAATATATAGAAAGAACCCGGTCTCTGTCCTAACCCAGATACCGGGTTCTTTTCTGTAGATTATATATTTCTTTCTTCGTAAAATGCAATCATTTCCCGGACGGCCTGTTCATTATCTTTTGGATTCCGTACGATCACATACTTTTTACCGTTCCATGGAATAATGATCTGGCTTTTCTTTACGATTATCACTTCATTCCAGGCAGAAGATGGGATCTGTGCCATTGTATTCCCTTTCCGGTCCATCAACAGCATCCCATCATCCCAATATATCAGCATAAACATATGTGTCCTTGCCAGTACCACCAGCGATAGGAAAAGAAGTGCTGATCCTATAAGGACAATCCTCATACTCAATTCTTCTGTGCGTCCATCTACAATCCCCACCACCAACAATAACATTGCTAATGGAATCATCAGATACTGAAACAAAATTGCTACATAATATCCGGATACTACACAATGAAAATTACTGTTCAAGCTCGTACCGGTGTTTTCCGCCATCTCCTGTGCTTTCTTTCTTGCAGACTCGTCAACCACCTTAGTAAGCACCTTTTGAAGTATATTCTCTACCTGTCTTGTGACTATTTCCTGAATATCATCTCTTCTCCCCTTATCTTATGAATTATTTATAATCACCTACATTACTGCTGTCTACTTTTTCGAATGGTACCCATACATACTTACCATCTTCGGTTGCTCCATCGATATCCTCAACCGACTGTCCCTTGATCAGCTTAAGGGCTGCTTCGATCGCTGCCGTTCCCTGACCACTTCCGGACTGGTATACGGTAAATGCCATATCACCTTTTTCAATCGCTGCACAGCCATCTGCGGTTGCATCGACACCTAAGATTAGCATATCCTTCAGATTGATGCCCGCTTCCTTACAGGCTTCTACTACACCAAGTGCCATTCCATCGTTATTACAGATCACACAATCTGCCTTAGAACCGGTTTTTAAGAAGATCTCAAACATTTTCTTTGCGGTATCTCCATCCCAGTTTGCATAATCTTCAAACACATAATTGATCTTCTTGCCACTTGCTTCTAAGGTCTGCTTGACACCCTTCGTTCTTCCGCTTGTTGCCGAATGTCCCTTTGGTTCCTTGAAGATCACTACGTTAAGCTCGTCCTTGTCCGCGAACTTATCCAGAATATATTCTGCCTGATACTGACCTGCTACGCTCTCATCCGAACCTACATAAATATATTCTCCCTTTGACAGATGCTTTTCTGCCGGACAACTGTTGAAAAATACAATCGGGATGTCTCCTGCATTGGCTTTTAACTCCACTACGGTATCTGCGGATACCGGTCCGCAAAGGATCGCATCATAATTCTCTTCCGCTGCTTTTTTGATATGCTCCACCTGATTTTCAATACTGTCATCTGCGTCGAGGACATCTAACTGGATCCCTTCGGCATCCGCCTCTTTCTTGGCTGCATCGACAAGTGTCTGTCTGAAATCATCCATGGCATTTACACTGAGCAAGATCTTCGTACTGCCGCTTCCGCCTGCTGTCTTGCCTCCACAACCGGCAGCCAGGAATACCCCACATAAAAGTATACTTAAGATTAATCCAAGCTTTTTTTTCATTTCAATAACCCTGCCTTTCTAAACCCCTTTTTCAACCTTAAATGCTTCTACCTGATTTGCAAGCTCCTGCGCAGAGGTTGTCAGTTCCTTCGCATCACTTGCTACCGTCTCACTGTTTCCGGTGATACTGTTTGCCTGCTCTACCATACTGTCGGAGGTAGCTAAGATCTCCTCTGAGCTTGCTGCCTGTTCCTCCGAAATAGCTGCTACATTACTTGCTACCTCATCTACCTTCTCTACCTTTTCGATCATCTGGCGTACCAGATTGCTTACTACATCAATATTACCGAAAATAACATCAAAGGTCTTTAATGCATCCCCGACTAATTCACTACTGCTGTTGATATTGCTTACACTGTCATCTGCCTGTGTGACAGCATCTTTTACCAATACGTTGATTTCTGAAATAAGATTCTCAATATTATGTACGGAATCTGCACTGTTTTTCGCAAGCTGTCCAATCTCTGTAGCAACAACCGCAAAGCCCTTTCCTGCCTCACCGGCTCTTGCTGCCTCGATCGATGCATTTAAGGAAAGCAGATTGGTTTCTTCTGCAATTCCGCTGATCACACCAGTAATGTTGGTAATCTCTTCCGAGGCTTTTCCTACCTTGTCGATTGCCTGCTGTAACTTTAATACCGACTGGTTGATATTCTGCATTGCGTCACCGACATTCTGCATATCCGTTTTTCCCTGACGGGAAACTTCTACGGTATCCTTCATCTTGACATCTACCTGCTCACCTTCTTCTCTGGTATCGGCTACTACCATTGCTAAGGTTGTCGCATTTTCTGCAATTTCATTTACAGAACGTGAAAGCTGTTCTACCGTATTATTCAGCTCCTGCATCGACTGGCTCTGTGTCTTGGATGCATCATACATCTGTCCGGATACATGACTGCTGTTATCTGCCTGTACATGCAGCTTATCTGACACGCCATGGATCGAAGAGATCATGCCCCGCATCGACTCAATAAACCGTTCTACGCACTGGCTCATAACACCAATCTCATCCCTGCTTCTTACCTTTACACTTACCGTAAAGTCTCCATCGGTCATGGCTGTAATGACTTTTGTCAGCTCTTTTACCGGTCTGATCACTACATGAACCACACGCTCGATCACAATCGCTAACAGGATCAGGGAAATAATTCCGATCACTGCCATAGCTGTCCGGACTGTATTGATACCCGTATAAACAGTAGCTGTCGGAACATAGGATACTAATAACCAGTCTGTTCCGGCTATTTCTGCACAGGCTATCATCTTATGATCGATCTCCTCCATCGTGTAGTCCCCGGCTGTTCTCTTTTCTTCCACTCCCTGAAGAAAGCTGTCATCGGAATCGCCAAGCTTCGTAAAGATCAGGCTGCTGTCACGGGCTGCAAGGATCGTTCCATCCTTGGAATTCACTAAAAATGCCTGTGCATCATCCATCTGCACGAAACTGTTTACAATAATACTGATACGCTGTAAGGATAAGTCCGCAGAGATTACCTTCATCGTACCGGAACCATCATCTAAAATACCGGAAGCACTGATAACCGCCTCTCCGTTGGAATTCGTATATGCATCGGTAAATGCCATATTCACTCTTGTCAGACCGGCCTGATACCATACGGATTCTGTCGGATTGCTCTCCTTTTTATCCGACTCGCTGGCTGTGATCAGGTTGCCTTTTTCATCCGCAACATACAGACCATTTGGATAGTTATCGTTAAATCCATAATACTGGTCTAACATTTTCTGAAGCTGTCCCTTATCCGGTCCGATTCCCTCAATCGTCCGCTTTGCAATCTGGAAAGCAGATAAATTCTCATCCAGCCATGCTTCTATCTCATTTGACTGGTTCTCAATCGATGATGTCAATAAGTCCTTCGCATACTCCGTGATCGTCTGCTTCGAAACATAATAAGATACCCCCATCAATACCAAGCCAATTACAATGACTACCGGAAGTATCGTACCCAGAAGTTTCGCCTTAATAGAAATCCCTTTCTTTTGTGCTTTTTGTTTCATTCTTCTTCCTTTCTCCCGAATTTATACATGATATATAGTCTTTATTATAAACTCCCTATACCCATTTCACAAGTGTCCGCATTTTAACTTCGGTGAACAATTTATCACTTTGATGAAAACGGTGCACATTTTTCCACTTCACTTGTATCCAATGTCAAAAAAAGATGGTATAATGAATTCTAACGAAGTCTTATATGCAAGAAATATGCACAAAACAGAAGATATAACAACTGACGAGGACTGCCTATGGAGACAAAGAGATATACAATTGCTATTATGCTTGGGGACACGCAATCGGATTATTCAGAAGATCTCTTACGTGGCTTCTTTACCTGCGCCAGAGAAGAAGATGTAAACATTCTTTTTCTGATGGGACCGCAGACCCCGCAGTACTGTAAGGATATTTTATCGTGCAGTATCGACGGAGACTATAATTATCAGTTCGACACGATCTATAATTATGTTCACTTTGTGCAGCCGGATGCACTGATCATTACCTATGGTTCGCTTTCAATCTTTAATAACCACGCTACCGATAAGGGACATTTTCTGGAGCATTTTAAAAATATTCCCTATCTACTGCTGGAAGATATGCCGGAGGGAGAGATCGATGCACCTTATCTGATGGCTGACAATTATAACGGCATGCGCGCCTGCATGGAACATCTGGTATGTGACCATGGTTATCGCAGAATCGCATTTTTAAGCGGGCCTAAGACAAACAACGATGCAAATGAACGGCTGAATGCATACCGTGATGTTTTACAGGAAAATGGCATCAAGGTAACAGAATCGATGATTGCCTACGGCAACTATACGGAACAGGTGGATGAACAGGTAGAGATGCTGTTAGACCAAAATCCGAATCTGGAAGCGATTGCATGTGCAAATGACAACATGGCAAAGTCCTGCTACCGGGTCTGTGCCGCACGTAATCTTTTCATCGGCACGGATATTGCCGTTACCGGATTCGATGATGTCAATCTGGCACGCACCATGGAACCGTCTCTTACAAGTGTATCGCATAGCAGTTTTCTGTTCAGTTACACTGCATTAAAAAATGCCATTCTGCTCTGTGAAGGAAAGACTCCTGTCTCACAGCGTATGCCTGCGATGCTGCACAAGCGTGCCTCCTGTGGCTGCCCGCCGATCACGGCAACCTCTTATGTCCACCTTGAACCGGATGAAATCGAATTGTATATTCTAAAGACACTCGGCCCG
>OBLI01002049.1_pt1 | contig 17921 bp, 14 predicted proteins | sample 1519701 | NCBI WGS metagenome assembly OBLI01 (sample SAMEA3663005, study PRJEB22513) | pig gut metagenome | biome: pig gut; feature: pig-associated habitat; material: faeces | place: France | collected 2012 | reverse complement strand
TTCTATGCTTCCCTGATGCTTGATTACTTCCATTACATTTATGTCATGGTATTTAAAAAGAATGGTGCAGGCTTCCGCATGGACTATCTGTTAGCAATTCTGCGCAAGTTTGCGGCCTACCGGCATATTTCATCCCAGCTTTTACTGATGCATTTCTGCAATCTGTTAAATGTCCTGAGCGCAAATGTATCTTCGGATAAAGAACGTAAACTGCTTGCGAACATCATTGCGACCACCCAGCAGTATGTACACACCCTTGATATTACGGCCTTAGAAAAAGAGATCATGAATTCGAACCGGCAGGCGTGGTTCGTTCCTTCTTTTACGAGAGATCTGGTCAATCAGAGCAGTGATTCCTCCCTGATCTATCACGAGATCATGCAGCGGCTAAAGATGATGAATGTCAAAAGCACCTACTGCTTCCTCTTTGATGAGCCGGTTCTGCATGAGAATCAAAAGCCTCTGGAATTTCCGGATAAGATCCGTCTGGTCGCATATTACACTGAATCGGAAATGGTCTACTATGAACCTGAGGACCGCCCTGCCTTTTGTTCCACACACGGCTTTTCCACGCTGAATGATAAGCTGCACGCACGCTGTCTGACCTCTTACCTGCTCTTTTCCGGGGCACAGCAGTATGGTCTTCTGCTGTGCGAGGTAGAACAGGCGGATATTTCCTTCATGCAGATATGCAGCTTACAGATCGGTTCTCTGTTACGCTTTATCGAGGTAAATGCATTAGAGCGTGAATCACAGCAGGAGCTGCAAAGCTCCTTAAAGGTCATTCAGGAGCAGAACCATATCTTAAGCTTTATCTCGGAATATGATGAACTTACCAGTCTGTTAAACCGCCGTGGTTTTATGGAGCGTGCGATCCAGCTCTTAGAGCAGCACACCGGGCAGAAAGCCTATCTGATCTTCGGCGATCTCGACCACTTAAAAGAGATCAATGACTGCTTCGGCCATGCTGCCGGAGACTTTGCGATCACACATGCTGCCCGATTTTTAGAGGACTGCTTACCAAAGGATGCGATCATTGCAAGGATCGGAGGCGATGAATTTGTTGCACTCACGCAATCGGATCACAAGGATTTTTCTACCGAATTACATACCCGGTTAAAGGAAATCTGCAAGGTATTTAACGATAACAGTGAAAAGCCTTTCTATGTGGAACTATCGATCGGTATCTACGAATTCTGCTGCGATGCGGATTTTGACCTGAATGAGATCATCCAGAAATCAGACGCGCTTTTGTATGAAGCAAAAGCAAGCCGCAGAAAGAGTATTAAAAAGCAGTCATAAGAAAAAGGATGGCAGAAATGAGAACTTCTCATCTCTGCCATCCTTTTCTTATGCTATCCGATATGTACTAATCGTTCAGTAACATCTGTACACAGCCATACATTCCCGCATCATTTCCGAGGGAAGCAAGTGCAAACTCCGCATTTCTGCATGCATGGAAGGTACGCTCGGTATAATTCTTCTTAATCGCATCAATTAAGATCGATCCTGCCTTAGAAACACCACCACCGATAACGAATACCTGTGGATTCACAACACAGGCAATATTTGCGAGTGCTGTTCCGAGCATCTTACCAAGTTCCTCTACCAGATCCGATGCGACTGCATCTCCTGCCTTTGCTGCATCGAAGATATCCTTTGCTGTCAGTTCTGCAAGTGTACGGAGTGATGTCTCACGTGTATCCTCTGCTAATAACTTCTTCGCCATACGGACAATTCCGGTTGCAGATGCATACTGCTCTAAGCAGCCTTTCTTACCGCATCCGCAGACATCCGTCTCATCCTCTTTCATCATAATATGACCGATCTCACCACCGGCACCATTAGCACCTGCAATGATCTTACCGCCAACGATGATTCCACCGCCGACACCGGTTCCAAGTGTTACCATGACAACATCGGTATAGCCCTTGCCACCACCCTGCCACATCTCACCTAATGCAGCAACGTTTGCATCATTTCCGGCCTTCACTTTTAAGCCGGACTTCTCAGCCAGTGTATTCTCTACATTGAATTCACCCCAGCCAAGATTTACACAGCGTAATACCATTCCGTCCTTTGTAACCGGTCCCGGTACACCAACACCGATTCCCTGTACGTCATCCTTGCCGATGCCTTCCTTCTCCAGCTTCTCGTTCACGGCAGCCGTTACATCATCTAAAATAGAAGACCCCTGATTTTCTGTATTTGTCTTAATCTCCCACTTGTCCAACATTGTTCCATTTGTTTCAAAAAATCCGATCTTACAGGTCGTTCCACCGATGTCAACGCCAAAGCCATATTTCTTCATCCTAATAACCATGCCTTTCTTCTATTGCAGGAATTCCTGCATTTCCTATGTTCAGTATATTAAAATTCATTTTAGATGTCAATGTGGAGATTTATCCTACTGCTCATTTTGCTGTAGAAAATATGGCAGAAATTCGACTGCCTGTGCCTTATTTTCCCCACTTAGGACAACACCGATCACATATCCATCCGGATAGCTGCCATAGCCGGACAACAATGCATCCTTTTCCTGCCGGATTCCCACCGGATACTTCTCTCCGGTTTCCGTATCCGTAGTATAGACGAGCTGATCCTTTCTTACCTCTAATTCTTCCTTGGGCAGTACATCTTCTAAGGATGCAAAGTAACTGTGCGCAGCCAGATAGTCAAACACCTCTTCATCCGCGGTCAGGACATCCACCCCGCCTGCTGCTAAGAGGATCGCAAGTGCCTGATCCGACTTCTGGGTTGCACTGTCCCTGCCATTCAGATTGAGTGAATAATCGGCACGGACACTGACCTTTGTTTTCTTTGGGTCATATCCATGTGCTGTCAGGTAATCCGTAAACTGATTCTGTTTTTCCTCATCCGCAGCCCGGGTATCACTGTTTACCATCACGATCGATATGACCGGGTCCTTATAATTGGCGAAGTGACGGATCACTCCGATCGCACTTCCGATCAGGATTGCTCCGATAATAAACCACCATTTATAGTAATCCCAGATAAATCCGATGATCTGTTTTTTGCTCATCTGCTTAAAATCTGCTTTTTTCTCCATATACTTACCTGCCTTGTCCTGTATCTCCTTACTCTGTACCTATTCTGCTTCCTGTCCTGTATCTTCTGCACTGACGCTGCCTGCCGGGGCTACAAACTTCGCATACGGAAGGTCCTCATGGATCTGCTCCATAAAGTCCTTCCAGATCTGTACCGGATAGCTTGCACCGGTCAGTCCGGGCAGTTCCTTTGGCATATCATAGCCAACCCATACACCGGTTGTATAATACTTCGTGTATCCTAAAAACCAGCCATCTTTATTCGAATTTGTCGTTCCGGTCTTTCCCGCGCTCTGTGTTGATGTAAGCGCCATTCCTGCCGCAGTTCCCTCGGTCAGAACTCCGGTCAGAACATCGGTCATCGTCCTTGCGGAATTCACCTTATAGATCTGTTTTTCCTCTCCGGATGATTCATAGACTATATTCCCGGATGCGTCTGTGATCCGCATGATACAGCTTGGTCTGCGGTAGCGTCCATCATTTTCGAGTGTCGCGTATCCGGCTGTCAGCTCAAGCGGGGACACCCCCGTCGTAAATCCTCCCAGTGCTGCCGCAGGATGTTCATCCTGTCTGTCTAACTTTGCAAAATCCATATTTTTCAGATAACTGATCCCGTTTTCCGGTGTGATGTCCTCTAACACCTTCCAGGCAACGGTATTGATCGACTTGATCACTGCATAGCGCAGTGTAACATCCCCTGCATAGCTGCCACTTGCATTCGAAGGGCCATCTTCCATCGGTGCATCGGTTACCACCGTATCCGGCGTATAGCCCATATCAAATGCCGGTGTATACACTAAAAGCGGCTTAATGGCACTTCCCGGCTGACGGTAGCTCTGATATGCCCGGTTTAACGTATATCCATTATAATCCTGCTGTCTTCCACCGACAACTGCCTTTACGAGTCCGCTCTGATTGTCGATACAGACTGCTGCCCCCTGCAGGGTATAGATTCCTTCATCATTCACTTCTGTATACTTTGCCAGATGATCATCTAAAGTGTCCTGTAACTTCTCCTGCATAGCAAGATTCATAGAGGTATAGATCCGGTAGCCACCGGTATACAGATGCTTCTCACATTCGGAATACTTCTCGCTATAAGCCTCCTGATACTCTGATCTTTCCTCTTCATCAGAAAAATCATTTTTGAATTCAAACCCGTCTGCCTGCATCAGTGCCTGCGTTGCGCAGAAGTATGCATAGGTCTCCACGTAATTATTCTTCGCATTTTCCGGTCTTCTTAAAGTAATATCCTCTGCCTTTGCGATCATGCACTCTGCCTCGGTGATCACCTCATCCTGCTTCATCTGATCGAGTATCCGATTCTTTCTCGCAAGTGTGTTCTCCGGATTCGTTACCGGATCATACAGCGTCGGATTATTTGGAATCGCACACAGATATGTAATCTCCGACAGATCCAGGTTCGACACATCGGTATTAAAATATCCCCGGCTTGCCGCCTGTATCCCATAATAGCCGTTTCCAAAATAAATATTATTCAGGTAAAATTCTAAGATCTGATCCTTGCTGTATTTCTTCTCTAGTTCCGATGCCAGAAAAATCTCTTCTAATTTTCTCTGCCAGGTCCGGTCCTGACTTAAAAAGACCGTCCGGGCTAACTGCTGTGTGATCGTACTTCCGCCCTGTGTTACTTCCCCATTTCTTACCATTGCAAAAAAGGCTCTCATGATTGCCTTGTAATCCACGCCATGATGCTTGTAAAACTTCTTATCTTCGATACTGACCATCGCAGCTTTCACCTGATCCGGTATCTCTTCAAACAACAGATAATACACATCCTTTTCCGCCTTAAGAGTTGTGATCTGGCTTCCGTTATCATCATATAAGACACTGGTCTGTATCTGCCGGAAGGTATCGGTATTCGAACTGTGTGCAAGCTGTTTTGCTTCGGTTAAAAGCCCCTGTACTTCTTTTCCGTATCCTCCGAAAAAATATACTCCTAACGCTCCCAGCAAAAGCAGCAGCACTACTGCCTGTATCCGTACAAAACGCCAGAAACCACGATACTTCTTTTTCTGTTTTTGTCTGCGTGACATCCTATCCTCACTCACATTATGTACACCGGATACAGTTCCCTGATCCGGTATCTCTTACTGTTCCATCTGTCTTCCAAGAAAGCCTGCTGCCGTCTGCACCAGTTTCTTTTCCGTCTCTCCCATTTTACTCTTTTCGTCCTTATTATACAAGATGACAGAACCGATCGCATCCCCTTCGCTGATGATCGTACTGATCGCTTCACTTTTATACTCTCCTGCATCATCCGATGTGATCCTAATAAAACTGCTGTCCGGCTGTGCTGCCACAAGGTTTGCCCTGTTCTCGATCAGTTCCTCTAACATTCCACTGATCTGCTTCGTGTCAAATTCCTTTTTTCCGCTTCCTGCTGCTGCGATCACATGATCCCGGTCGGTAATGCAGACCAGATGCCCGCTTGCCTGTGCCAGACTCTCCGCATACTGTCCGGCAAACTGCCCAAGCTCTCCGATCGGAGAATATTTTTTCAGGATGATCTCTCCCTCCCGGTCAGTAAAGATCTCAAGCGGATCTCCCTCCCGGATCCGCAGCGTCCGTCTGATCTCCTTTGGGACTACCACACGCCCTAAGTCATCGATTCTTCGTACAATTCCTGTGGCTTTCATGATCTTAATTCCTCCTCTGATTCCTATGCGTCAAGGGCTTTTACACTGCCGGTAAATATGCCCTGTTATGCTGTGTTTTTACTTTGAAGTTAGTATGTGGGAATCCGGGAATTTTATTCATGGAAAGTAAAAAGCAGCTCTTTTTGAGCTGCCTTTTCTGATGTCCCTTTCATCTGCTTAATTCTCTGCTAATATTCCATTGTCAAACAATACCATTGGTTTATCTTCCACCAATACGGCTGTTTCAATTCCTGCATGAAGCAATTCCACGCTTTTTGTAATATGAAAGTTATTTTCTTCACCTGTCCATGGTGTATCCACATGTGTGATCATCAAATGCCGGTCTAATGCCAAAACTGGTCTGATCCCGGTGGATGTTCCCTCCCGGAGTTCTCTTACGAATGACATATCCGCATATACATGTGACAGATTGCATCCCTCAAATTCCGCCTCATTTTTTTCCTGATTCCATAAATATCCTCTGGTTCCAAGCATTCCGATCTGCGGATTCTGACGAAAAACATCCAGAAACTTTTGTATAAAGTCCTTATCAATAATATATGCATTCTGATCCAGATACACCTTATAGCCGGCATCTGATTGAACCCTTCCGTTTTCCAGACATTCCGGTACCCCCTGCCTGCTGTCCTGCTTATAGATTTCTATTTCAACATCATCCGGAACAGACAGACATCTGATATATTCCAGATTCTCTTCCAGAATCCATTCATCCGTCCCGTACAGGATAAAAGCGACTTTATCCTTCATATCCATACTGCCTCCAATATCCGATTAGTTTTGATGTATCTATACATTCACTGTCGATCATTACGTTAATAAACTGTCTCGTTATGCTGTTATTATGTAAAAATGCCGTCAGTTCCTCTTTTTCAAACGGAATGTCATATTCAATCCGTCTCATGTAAAACTTCAGCTTCTGATACTTATATAACAGATCCTGATGATTCCCTACTCCTGTCAGAATACCATTCTCTATTCCGGCTCCTTTTTCACGCAGATGAACATCCATACAGCGTCTTATCATCCAGTAATAGGTACTTCCAAGCAGATATGACAAATATGTAGTCCTTGAGAAGATATAATATGCTCTTTTATACTGCTTCTCCTGTAATGCAGCATTAAAGTCTTCGATTGCCATTTGTATGATCCGTATAGAATCCTTGTCTAATACTGCTTCTACGTATCTTGGCGGGATATCCGATAAAGTACTCCATCTGTCTTTATATTGATCCCAGATTTCCCTGGTAAATGCATTTCTTTTTTCAAGAATGATCAGATTATCTACTGAACCAAAAACATTCGGATGCATTCCCTGACTCTTAATCACTTCTGCCTTATATGGCTCATAACATTCTGGCAGGCTGCCAATCGCATCCGGCCACATTTTTCCCCATAACGGAAAAGTAGCATCTACCCAACCCGAGCTGACAGCCTTGTCATTCCCGATCGTCACTTCCTTATAGCTTAGTACCCGGATCTTCGGATCCTCTCTTAATGCCAGTCCGCCAAACACAGTCAACGGCTGGTTGAATGCCTGATCCTTGCACAAATGATACTGCCGGATGAAGCTGTCCCATTCAATCGTATGCAAAAGCATATCCGTATGAAACAGCATTACCTCCCATGAAGTTGTCATCCAGCCGAATTCCCGGAAAAATTCTTCCCTGCCATATACTTTTTTATAATTCCTGTAATCAGATGACACCGGTATCCAGCAGTCGATCAGCATACAGTCATAATTTTTCCTGCTTTCCTGCTGTATCAGTCTGACAGAATCAGCAGTCATAAATGACCGGTCCTTGCATGGCCAGATATAATCATATTCTTTTTGCAGGCCATGTCCCTGTAAGATTTCAAGCAGCTTGCCATCCCCACTTAATGCAGCATCTACTGTTACATAAAACAGATTTCTGATACCTGCTTCGATCAGACTGTATACAAAGTCCTTCGTCTCATCAGAGGTACTTGAATCATAGATGTAGATATCAATCCCATTTTCATCATACGGCTGTAAGACTACACCTAATATACGCTTTACAACATCCGGATGATTATGGGTCATATAGCAGCATGCAATGTTATGTGTCATAGATATTCTCCCAATATTACGCTAAATATGCTTTACCGCTTCATGAAGCATTTTTGCCATATATGCAATCTTCGCTTCTGTCATTCCCGGATATACACCGATCCAGAAGCTGCTTGCCATGATATGATCGGTCACTGCAAGATCGCCAACTACACGGTATCCCTCGCCACTTTTCCGCATCTCATCAAAGCATGGCTGCTTGATCAGGTTGCCGGAAAACAGCATTCGTGTCTGCACACCATGTGCTTCTAGGTACTGTACAACCTGATTCTTGTCCACACCTTCCCTGCAGGTGATCAAAAATCCGAACCAGGATGGATTCGAATTCTCACATGCTTCCGGCAGGATCAGCTGTTCTTCTAAGTCAAGCAGCTGCGCGCGCAGACTTGCAAAATTCTCCCGTCTTCTTTCTACAAATCCCGGTAACTTTTTCAGCTGTGCACATCCGACCGCTGCCTGCAGATCCGTTGCCTTCAGATTATAACCAAAGTGGGAATATACATACTTGTGGTCATAACCAAGCGGCAGTTCTCCATACTGCTTGTCAAACCGGTGTCCGCAGAGGTTGTCCTGTCCGGACGGACACATGCAGTCACGTCCCCAGTCACGCAGGGAGCGGATGATCTTATGTAACAATGGATTATCGGTATAAACAGCTCCACCCTCGCCCATCGTCATATGATGTGGCGGATAAAAACTGCTCGTTCCTATATCTCCGATGCTTCCGGTCTTCTTCCATTCTCCATCCAGACAATATTCACTTCCTAAGGCATCGCAGTTATCTTCAATCAGCCAGAGATCATGCGCGTCACAAAATGCACGGATCGTCTTTAAATCGAATGGATTGCCCAAGGTATGTGCGATCATGACTGCCTTGGTCTTTTCACTAAGCGCCTGCTCTAACTGCGTCACATCCAGATTATACTGCGGAATTGTCAGATCTAAAAAGACCGGGACTGCGCCATATTGCAGATACGGAGTTACTGTCGTTGGGAATCCGGCTGCCACGGTAATGACTTCATCTCCTCTGCGGATGCGGCGGTCTCCCAGCAACGGGGAGGTCAGTGCCATAAAGGCAAGCAGATTCGCAGAAGACCCGGAGTTGACCAGGGAACAGAACCGTACACCTATGAATCCGGCAAGTTCCTTTTCAAACTGATCGGTATATCTGCCGGAGGTCAGCCAGAACTCCAATGCACTGTCTACCAGAGTACACATCTCGTCCTGATCATAGACACGCGCTGCATAAGAAATGCGGTCTCCCTCTTTATAATCCTCTGACTTTGCATGAAATGCCTGATAATATCCTTCTACCATCGTAAGGATCTCTTTCCGTGCTTCTTCTTCTGTCATATGTTCAAACATCGCTCTATTCCTTTCCCATCCTATGATTTACCTATCGAAAATGCTTTGATCTCTGATTTTTATTGACAACATGTACAAATATGTTTCACAAACATTTGCAACGATCTTCGCAAACTAACTGCCAACTGCAACCATACAAGTTCAGCAATGGCTTCTGTGTTCTACACCTTCCAAGGTGCTTTCCCGCTGTTCCACAGCTTCTCCAGATACTCCCTGTCATGGATATTATCCATTGGAGACCAGAATCCCATATGCTTGTATGCCGCCATCTGTCCATCTGCTGCAAGATGTTCAAACGGAGCCGCCTCAAGCATCGTACTTCCATCCCCCAGATATTCATAGATTCCCGGCTCCATCACCATAAAGCCAATGTTCACCCATGCCTGATCGGTTCTTGCTTTTTCCTTAAAGCCAAGCACCTGACTGCCTGTATCATCTAACCGCAGGGCGCCAAAACGTCCTTCCGGCTGTGTGGTGGAGATCGTTACGATCTTCTTCTGCTGTCTATGAAAATCGATCAGTTTCCGGATATCTACATCTGACACACCATCCCCATAGGTTAAAAGAAATGGTTCTTCTCCAATGTATTTACGTGCCTTTAAAATACGGCCTGCCGTCAGTGTCTCTAAGCCGGTGTCTACCAGTGTCACTTTCCATGGCTCACTGTTTTTCTTCAGAACCTGTACCTGCTGATCCTTCAACCGGATCTCCAGCTGACTGTTGTTCTGATAATAATTAACAAAATACTCCTTTATCATATGTCCCTTATATCCACAGCATACGACAAACTCATCAAATCCATACGCGGCATACTGCCGCATTATATGCCAGAGGATCGGCTTCCCGCCAAACTCTACCATCGGTTTGGGACGCATGCGTGATTCCTCACTGATACGCGTTCCTTTTCCCCCTGCTAAAATTACAACCTTCATGCTCTATCCTCATATATAAAAATTGCAAATGTCAAAAAATCTATTTTCATTTTATTACTGACAAAATATCTTTTGACATCTAAGTTATACCTCCAAGAACTCCCGGATCTGCTGCTCCATGCATGCACGGATGTCGCCCTGTGCGGCATATACCTTAGTCCAGTCTACGGTTTTCTCGATTGCCTTACGGATATTCCAGTGTGGCCTCCATCCAATCTGTCCACGGATATGCGAACAGTCTAACTTCAAAAACTGTGCCTCATGCGGGCCATCCTCACATATATTCTTCCAGGATACTCCATCGCCCCATGCCTCACAGAACAGATCCGTCAATGTGCCTACTGTCACACAGTCTGCTTCCTCGGGACCAACATTGTAATATCCCTGTTTTGCCGGCTCTGCTGCCTGCACTGCTGCAAGCTGCATATATGCGGCAAGCGGCTCTAACACATGCTGGAATGGGCGGATCGAATATGGATTGCGGAGAATGATCTGTTCTCCCTTTAAGGCTGCACGCACACAATCCGGAATAATGCGGTCCCTGGAAAAGTCACCACCACCAATCACATTTCCGGCTCTTGCAGTGGACACAGCGATTCCCTTTTCATCCAAAAATGACTTCTTATAGCTGTGGGTCACAAGCTCGGAACAGGACTTGCTGTTCGAATACGGATCAAAGCCATCGAGCGGATCGTTTTCCCGATAGCCCCATTCCCATTCCTTATTCTCATAGACCTTATCGGTCGTTATATTTACCACAGACTTCACCGACGGTGTAGTTCTGACACATTCTAACAGGTTCACCGTTCCCATCACATTCGTCTCATAGGTATAAACCGGCTGTTCATAGCTAGTCCGCACGATCGGCTGTGCCGCCAGATGAAATACCACTTCAGGCTGATGCTCTGTAAATACTTCCTTCATTTTTGTAAGATCACGTACATCACCTTCGACAGATGTCATGTGCTCTGCCGCCTTTGAAAGTCCGAAAAGAACGGCTTCCTCCTCCGGTGGAAGTGCATAGCCAATGACTTTTGCACCTGCCATCTGAAGCATGACACACAGCCAGCTTCCCTTAAATCCGGTATGTCCTGTCACCAGAACTGTTTTTCCTTTGTAAAATTCAAACCACTCCATCTACTTACCCTCCATGGTTATTGTTCTTCCACGATTCCGGTCATCTAATCTTCCCACACCTTCCATGGTGCCTTATGTTCTGCCCACAGTGCTTCCATCCAGGTCTTATCCCGGACTGTCTCTACCGGTGACCAGAAGCCTCTGTGTTTATAGGTTGTAACCTTATCCTGATCTGCGAGACAGTCTAAGAATGTCCAGCCCGGATGTTTCTTCTGTTCCCTTTGAATACAGTCAAACGCACGTGGTTCAAAGACCATACTGCATGCATTTACCCATGCATGTTTTGGCTTTGCATCTGCATGGACTCCTGCATAATTGCCCTGTTCATCCAGTGCAAGGATCTCATTGCGGCCGGTTGGATGTGCGACTGCTATGGTCGCGATCCCCTTCTGCTGTTTATGCATTTCCACCAGCTTATGTATATCGATATCGGACAGACAGTCACCATAAGCAACAAGTACCGGTTCCTCCCCGATCATATCCCGCACCATAAAAAGACGTTCTGTAATATCCGACTGCAATCCGGTATCCACGATCGATACCTTCCAGTCCTCGGTATGCTTTCTATGGATCTGGATATCATTCGTCTGCAGATCCACTGTGATATCCGACTGATAGATATAAAAATTCATAAAGTAATTCTTGATCACTTCACCCTTATATCCGGTACAGATGATAAAGTCATCAAATCCATAATGTGCATACTGCTTCATGATATGCCATAACATTGGTCTTCCGCCAATCTCTGCCATTGGCTTTGGCATTCTCTCATCTTCCTCGATCAGGGTACTTGGAAGTCCCCCCGCTAAAATAATTACCTTCATATCTTTCGTTCTCCTAATCTGTTATCTGCTGATATCTGTCCGGAAGAACAACTGCTGCGTCAGATTTGTATTATCCCTGACCACGATTTCTCCCGTATTATCTCTTAGTACAAACTTATCATCTTCTATGCTCTGCTTATACACGGTTGCACCTACACCGATCATCACCCGGTCACCAATCGGTTCTTCCCCGATGATGGTTGCATTTGCTGCCAGATATACCGCCTTTCCGATCTTCGGTGTTACCTGCCCGTTCTGCGGAATCCCGGTATTGATCGTTACTCCATGTGACACCACCAGATAATCTGAATAATCTGCATTACCGATGATTGTTCCGATCGGATGCGCCAGATAAAAAATATCCGGCATCCTGCATTTATAAGATAAAAACAGGCTGTTTAACACCCGGTTTAACTGAAGTGCCTTATCGCAGATCAGCTTATTTCCCGACATCTTCCATAAGTTATTGGAAAAAAAGTAAAGAAAACATGCATACTGATCCGCATGCAGATAATTGAAAAAAGTCTGTCCTTCTTCATTGCTGTATGCGCTGTTTGTCAATTCCTTAAAGCAGTATTCCATCCGCTCATAGGCAAGATCAATGGCTTTCTGGATCTCATTTCCTCTGAAATATCTGTTTGTTTTCTTATCCGGGAAAAAATGCTCCATCTGCCGGTTCAGATACTTTTTCATATCCTTTGGAGAAATATTCGTTTCCATAACACCTGCCGCCTTTTATAACAATAATCCAAAGCTAAAACACATCTGCAGATACATACAGCATTCTTCTATCGTCATATCCGCCCGGATACACCGCTTTTGTATGTCTGACAGTGTTCCCTGCACGATCCGGTAGTCAAAATCACCTGCATTCTTCTGTTCAGCCTTGTTCATCAAAACATCGATCACAGCATCAAAAGGGACATCACTGACCGGCATGGCACCGATACGGACATATTCCACCAACCCCTTGATAAACTTTAAAAATTCATCCTGTGAATTCAGATATGTCATGTCATGATAGATATCAAAGCCGCCTGCTGCCATTTTTTCCACCAGTTCAAACGGAACATCTGATACCTTTTCCCAGTTGTTCCGGACTTCATCCAGATTATCCATACGGATCAGCTTCTGCTGGACCAGTGCATAGGTTCTGCCCAGCCCGCCGATCAGCCATGGCAGTTTTGCTGTATTTTTGATGACCTCACCCTTATATGCATCGTAACATGATGGCAGCTGCTCATTGACTGCGATCCAGAAATCCTTCCAGGTCTTCACCACATTATAGCCGGAATGTCCCAGCTTCGAATTGATAAAATCCATATCCTGTCCACGCAGTACGGATACCTTCAGATGCTCCATATCCGGCATACGGTTAAAAATGTAGCTGTAAAATTCATTAAATCCGACGTAAATCTCCTGCGTTTCCGCATGGTCAAAAACCGTACTTTGCCGGTACAGGACAGTATCTAAGGACGTCATAATCCATGCTTCATCTCTATATAGTGCGACCGGATCCGTGTATGTTTCTACCGATACCTGCGGGGACGCATCTGCCGAACATACAATAACATCCGGTTCTTCCTCCACCGCTTTTAGCAGGCTCTGAATTCCTGCTTCCGATAAAAAAGAACGGTTCTTCGATGGCCAGATATAATCGTAATCTTTTGCGAACCATTCTCCACTCATCATTTTTTCCGTACGTTCAAGAGATGATGCATCCGGCATATGGAAGTGATACAGATTTGTATATCCCAGTTTCCTGTATTCTTCAATTACCTGTTTTGTGCTGTCATCACAAGATGCATCAAAGTAATATACATCTATTCCGGCTTCAAAATAATATCCTGCGCAGCTTTGTAATACATCCCTTATGATATCCGCACCATTGAACGTCAGGACACAGCATGCAATCTTTTTTGTCTTTGCTTCCATGCTCTTATCATTCTCCCTTCTGTTCTAAGCGGCATAGGATCTCGTCTGCATATGGATCAATATTGTCGGTTGTATTTGCCGAAAGGCTTTCGCATTTTTTGCAGATTGCAATCTTATCCTTCTGCATCTGCAGATGCAGCCTCTGATACCGGCGTAATTTTTCTCCGGTCCATACCGCACCAATGCTTTCTTCCTTCAGGTCTCCCAAAATATACTCACTCTTCCAGTCGGCACAGCATAAATGTGCGATCCCCTGATGATTTACAACCATCGTAGTAAATAAGAACGGACATACCTTTTTTTCACTCAGGCTCTGCCCATAGGTTCCCTTATGCATATTCTGTACTTTCTGGTCGATATTCGTATCCTGCCATAAGGTTGCCGATATGGTTTCTACGAAAATCTCATCGCATACATTTCCAAACAGATCATAGAACTTTGCCTTTTCTTCTTCTGTGTAACCAATATCGCTATACTTCAAAAAGACCCTGCAATCCTTCTTATGCTCATAAAAGAATTGGATCTTCCTGTGATAATCCGCAAAATCCATCTGATAAGCGCACACATCCTCATACTGCTTTTCATTGATTCCGTTTATGGAGATATTCAAAATATCCAGCCCTGCTTCGATCAGTCCAAGGCTCATTTCCTCGCTTAAAAGCGTTCCATTCGTTGTTATCTCGATGCACTCTGCCACATCCGCCTGTTTTGCGTATGCAACCATATCACATACCCTCGGATTCATCAAAGGCTCTCCGATCTTAAACAGACGCAGCTTTTTGATCTTTTTACTACCCCAGTCCCGTTTGATATCATCAATGATCTTCACAAACAGTTCATACGACATTGCACCGAACTTCACATTTCCTCTTTTAATCGCCGCTTCATCGGAATGAAAGCAGAAATTGCATTTCAGATTACAGGCACTGCAGATATCAATCTGTAATGAAAATGGTGCCTCTAACGGAATTACCGTCTCTAAAGCAACTCTTGCTCTTGCATCTATCTTTGGTCTTTTAATCGCGCTCATAATCTTCCCTCATCTGTAAATGTGTCTAATTCCACATCAACCGTTCTAATTCTTCCTGTTCTAAGAAAGGATACATATCCTGTAATGCCGGTGACTGCATTTTTCCATTTTCATCTACTCTCGACATTACCTTTGGCGTTACCGGATCGTCGAACTTCTGCTTAATTTCTAACAATACCGGTCTTTCACTTTTCACCAGCCACCGGACTGCCTCTTCGACTTCGGCATTCAATGCACAGACACGGTACTCCCTGCCAAACGTCTTAGCCACATCCGCAAAATCCGGAAAGCTTACACCGGAATCCGGAGTACATCCAATATAGTCCCCATGGAAAAAGTTCTTACTGGTCTGACGGATCGCACCATATCCATCGTTGGAAAAGATCACGATCTGTACCGGAAGCTTATTCTGTACCATAGTCTGTAACTCCTGCAGGTTCATCATAATACTTCCATCACCGGTAATACAATAGACCTTCTTTTTGGAGGCAACCGCTGCTCCAATCGCTGCCGGAAGATCGTATCCCATCGAGCCACAGGTATAATTCGTAAGCACTCTCTGCTGCTTTTTATTCACTCCGATCTGAAGCTTTGCCGTATTTGCCGAATTATTTCCCAGTGCCAGAATACTGTCTTCTTCCTCATACTTCTGGAACACCTTCCAGAAATAGTAGGAACATACCCGGTCTTCCATATCGATGTGCTCTGTTGCTTCAAACGGTGTAAACCGTTCTTTTAACATCTTACAGTAGTCCATCCATGCGTTCGGTGTCTCGATCATTTTCCCTGTACGCAGGATTTTTTCAAAAATATCCTTTAAGTCTGCCTGTATAAAACGTTCCAGACGAAGTCCCGGTTTCTTACTCTCTTCTGCATCTGCATCGACCATCAGAATCCTTGCAGCCGGTGCAAATCCTTCCTGGTTAAAGCCGGTCTGCCGGTATCCCAGACTGTTACCAAAGGTTACGATCACATCCGCATTCTGCAAAATAAAATTCCCGGTTCTTGGGCCGACATTTCCTGCATTGCCAAAATAAAGCGGATGATCGGTATATAAGTTATCTGCCACCCAGGAGCCGCCGATCACCGGAACTTTCAGCTGATCTACAACCTGCTCAAACAATGCGCGGGTATGACTGCTGATAATGCCTGATCCTGCTAAAATACATGGTCTTTCCGCACTGCTTAAGACTCCAAGGATCTCCGATACATCGGATTCCTTTACCCCTGCGACTTCCTGCGTAACCGGTTCTGTCGGATACAGCTCCTCTTCTTCCACCAGTGCGCTCTGAATATCCTGTGGAATATCCAGCCATACTGGTCCTCTTCTTCCATCAAGTGCGATCGCGATCGCTTTTTCAATCTCACATTTTACTGCAAGCGGATCTGTCAGCATGTGTGCATATTTTGTCATATTTTTTACGGTTGGTATGATCTCGAATTCCTGTATGCCACGGTAACGCAGCTTCAGTCCCGATTGCGGCACAGACACCGCATACCGTACCTGTCCGGATATTACGATCATTGGCAGGCTGTCCTGCCATGCACCCATGACACCGGTTAAGGTATTTGTCGCTCCCGGACCACTTGTGACACATACCGCAGCCATCTTTCCACTATATCTTGCATAAGCTTCTGCTGCCATCGCACATGCCTGTTCGTGATGATTGAAATATTTGTTCATCTGCTCACACATCAGCAATGCATTATCCAAAAACATTGCTCCACCGCCAACGACTGCAAAACAGTCTGTGATTCCATGTTCGATAAGTGTATCCATGATGATATCGGCAACGCGTTTTTTCATAGTAGCCTCCATTCTTAATACAACAGCTGATAAAGATCAATCTGATCACCATGTTCTTCGTACCAGTGATACAGACTTTCTATTGCCTTCTCCTGACCGGTAAATTCAAATTCCGGCCATTCCTCCAAAAACCGTTCATTCGAAGCTGTATATTCATTCGCCAGTCCTTCCCTGCATACATGTACCGGCAGATCTTTTCCACTGATCTTTTGTACGATCGCAACGATCTCGGCAAGACTGATCGCCTTTCCGGAAACAATATTATAGGTATGATACTTCGGATCATGCGCTAAAAACAGTTCCACAATCCTGCAGAAATCCTCTACCCACAAATAATCAAAATAAACATTCTGACGCATTGCAGGTGCAATCCCCTTGATCATCTTACAGCATACATTAGAAATAAACTTAACCGGATAATATTCATACTTTCCATAGATACCAAATAGCCGCAGATTATAAATATTGGTGCTGTTTTCGATCATCTGTCCGATCGCATACTTAACCACACCATAGCCATCTGCCGGTATATGCTTCCCGATATCCGTCTCTGTCACATGACAGATTGGGTATCTTTTATCGTATTCCGCACCGGATCCGGTATAAAACATCCTGCCGTACAGATCGGCATTATTTGCAAAATTCAGATAGATCCGCAGATTGTATTCGGAACTTTTGGTGCCATCCTTACTCTTATCAATGCCATCCCCATATACCGCAAAATGTAATACATCATCAAAATGATGCTCCTCCAAATAAGCACGGACTGCCGATTCATCGAGACAGTCTAACTGCTTACTCGTCGGTGCATAGACTTCGTATTGTTCCTTTGCTTCTAAGTATTCTTTTACATTTCTGCCAACAAAACCGGATCCTCCGGTAATCAGAATTCTTTTTTTCATCTTATCCCATCCAAAAATAAAGTGTGCGCTCGCCGCACACTCTCGCGCCCGAGCGGATGCATCGCATAAACTTCCACTCCGCGAGGTGCGCATCGCTGCAAGCTTGCTTGCTTTTACTGTATAGGAATTCCAACGGAATTTCCTATACAGT
>OBLI01002048.1_pt1 | contig 17930 bp, 6 predicted proteins | sample 1519701 | NCBI WGS metagenome assembly OBLI01 (sample SAMEA3663005, study PRJEB22513) | pig gut metagenome | biome: pig gut; feature: pig-associated habitat; material: faeces | place: France | collected 2012 | reverse complement strand
GGGGTGGAGCCGTTTCTTCGAGGAACCGGAAAATCCCAACACGCTGTGTCGTCCCGCCGAGGTGCTGATGCCCATGCCCGCCGACTTGCAGCTCACTGAGGGGCCGGCTCTCGTGCTGGGGCGCCAATGGCGCGTGGATGCAGGGCCGCAGCTCGAAAACGAAATGGGCCATGCCATGCGCATCGTGGCCAAACGGCTCCTCACCTTGCCGCGACAGAAAGGCTGCCCCGAGGCGGTCATCAAACTCTCCCTCGACCCCTCGCTCACCGACCGTGAGGCTTATCGCTTGGAGGTGAAGGCCGACGGCGTGGACATCCGGGGCGGCAGCGCAGCCGGCGTGTTCTACGGCCTCATGACGCTCGACCAGCTGCTGCGCGCCGACGGTTCTTCGGCCTGTTGCCAGTCTGTTCCGCAACTCGTCATCTCCGACACGCCGCGCACCCACATCCGCGAACTGATGGTCGACCCCTGCCGCACGTTCATCCCCTTCGACCATCTGAAAGCCTTTGTCCCCGAAATGGCGCGTTACAAGCTCAACGCACTCCACCTCCACCTCGTCGACGACCAGGCATGGCGCATCGAGATCAAGACTTATCCGCGCCTCACTGCCGAGGCTTCGAGCCGCGTGGGCATGGACGATATGCTCAGACCCGACAGCGGGTTTTACACGCAGGAACAGATGCGCGAACTCGTTGACTTTGCCGCCCGCTACCATGTGCAGGTGGTGCCGGAGATAGAGATGCCGGGCCACGAAGTGGCGGCCATCCACGTTTATCCTGAACTCACGTGCCACGCTCGTCGGGTGCCTCTGCGCACTACGTGCGGCGTGTCAGACGAGTTGCTGTGTCCCGGCAACGAGTTTACCTATGAATTTCTCGGCAACGTGTTCCGCGAACTGGCCGACGTGTTCCCTTCGCCCTACGTCCACCTGGGGGGGGACGAGGCGGGCAACCCGGCACTCGACTGCTGGACTTCTTGCCCCAACTGCCTGAAGCTGAAGCAGCAGCTCGGCATCACGACGACCGACCGCTCGGAAAACTGGCGTTTGCAGGAGCATCTCTTCGGCCGCATCATCGACACGCTGCGCACGAAGTACGACAAGACGCCCATGTTCTGGTACGAAACGGACTTTAAGCGCATTCCCTCGGGCTGCGTCACCTTTGCTTGGCGGCACGGCCTGACGCGGGCGGCTGCCGAGGCGGCTGTGGCGAACAATGCGCGCATCATGCTCTGTCCCGGCGAGCATTGTTATCTCGACTATCCCATGGCGCCGGGCGACATGCCGGAGGTGAATTGGGGAATGCCCGTCACGTCGCTCCAGAGCACCTATTCGCTCGATCCTTCCTGGGGTTTGGGCGAGGAGTTTGAGCGCAACAATCTTTTTGGCGTGGCCGGCACGTTGTGGAGCGAGTGTATCAACTCGCCGGAGCGCATTTATTACCAAGCATATCCGCGTGCCATGGCGCTGGCGGAGGTGGGTTGGAGTCCGTCCGCCGTTCGTTCGTGGGAAGGTTTCCTTCTGCGCCTCGCCCCCACGCTCAGGGACATGCAACGCCGCGGCCTGACGTTCTCGATGAAGTATTGAGCGCGGCGCCCTCCACGACAACGGGGACAATCCTCAGACAACTTTTATGGGTTGTGCGGGATTGTCCCCGTTGTCGTCAATTATTTTTTACAACAACAATGACAACTTATACAACTTCTGACAACGCAATAAATGTTGTTTGATGTTGTCTTCGTTGTCGTCAAAAAACATCGCGCCTTCGGCGAAGGCGATGCAAAAAGTCGGCGAGTAGAAAAAACAACTCGGCGAGTAGAAAAAAATAGTCCGGGACTTGTCGCGCACAAGTGGCGGACTTGTTGCGCCGCCCGCCCGCAACAAAACAGCCCCGACGAAAGTTTTTGTCCCTTTTCGGATTCATCCGTCAATTCCTTCGTATCTTCGCACCGCCTCCCCACCCTCCGACGCCACAGGCCGACGGAGCCGAGGCACCACAGCGAGCCGGAGCGGACCGCCACGCCGCAGCAGCCTGTTTTTCGCACTCAGAGGGTTACTTTCGCCCACCGAAAAACATCAATCCCCACAAGGCAAAGACAGCACAGCCACCCTCCGGCCACCCCATGCACACGAACGAAACGAGAACGCCAGCTTCAGACACAACCATGCCAATCGCGCTCAATCAATTCCGACAGCAGAAGGAAGCACAGATGGTGGCAGGAGTCTACACCAAAGACCCCATTGCCGTTACCGAGCTCTACAAATACTGCGAACGGTATTTCCTCAACCATTTCCGGGGCATCTTCTTCGCTCCGGACAAGGTGGCCGAAGACATACTCCAACAAACCTTCCTCACCCTCTGGACACAAATCGAGGAACACCGCATCTACGCCGACAACATGCAGCTCTACGGACGAAACGGCAAGCCATTCACCGCAGACCTGCTCACCTACTTCATGGCCATGGCCAAAAACAAACACAAGGAGTGGGCCAGAGGAAACACCGACACAGAATTCTGCGACGAGCTCCTCTCTCCCGACACACGCCTCAAGGCCCAGCCCGAACCCTTCACCGGGGAAAGCGAAGATGACTATTGGACACAACGGCAACGCGAAATCCTGGCAGAAGTTATAGCAGAAATGCCCAAAAGATGCTACGACATTCTCACCAAGTACTACTACGAAGAGAAGGACCTCGACACCATTCTCCTCGAAATAGACACCATCACCACCAAAAACGCACTGAAAACAAAAAAGTACAAGTGTATGGAAAACCTCCGCGAGGTGGCATGGAAAATCTACTCGCAAGAACTCAACGCTTAAAGCACGACCATCATGGATAAAGACTTTCAAGACCTCATCGACCGCTTCTTGCTTCATCCTGACTCGATGCCGAACGAAGAGAAGCAACACTTCATGCAGGAAGTGGCAAGCGACCCGAAAAAAAGGGAGCAGTACCACTTCACACGCCTGCTGAAAGATACCATATCCCAACGCGAAGAGAAACTGAAGTTCCTGCACCGACTCAAACGCATGGAGCTGGAAGTGGCAGCCCTCCAGCCGGCATGCTGCGCCTGCCCACCGCCACCACCCGCCACGAAGCCCAAACGTCAGGCCGCCACCCTAAAGGCAAAACCGCAAACGCAACAGCCGCAACAACCCGCCCGGCGCACCGCCTCACGCCACAACAAACTGATGTGGGGCGGAGGCATCGCAGCAGCCTTGGGAATGGGATTCATGGGCCTCAACCACTACATGGCCGACATGGACTCCGCAGCCGACATCGCCGCACCCGCCGACCTCTCCGACACCCCCGACAACCAACCCGCCATGCCCCTCAACCAACGAGGCAACTATTCCAATTTCTCCGAAGAGAATTTCGAACCCGACCTGGCCGAACCCGCCGCAGAAGCAGCCCCCGACACCCTCGACACACCCAATGACGCTGAGGAATAACCACCCCGTGCCACAGCCCGGCCGCCCCGGGAGCCGCAAGCCCCTCTCAACCCGGCATTGCAACCCCAGATGTGCAAAAAATGCTTATTTGCACTATTTTTGATGTAGGTTTGCACATTTTTCTGTCCTAATAAAAATAAAAAAAGAAAAAAACGCTACCTTTGTCCCGCTTCATTGGTGCATATTCCACTTTTCCGTGGGAATGCAAGGCGTACAAAACAGCAGATGAAAAGTATTTTGCTAATCGTTTGGCAATTCTGTCGATACCTGTTTTGGCCTCAGAAAAGGAATCAACAGCCCGACGACTAACATCCTGCCCACAATGGAAATCAACAATAACTGTCTGGAACAGCTCTTAGAAGAAGCGGCACAATCGCCCCGGTTGCGCCAAAGCCAAGACATGCGCACTGCCCCAACCGACGGAAGCCAACGCATGCTCAACGCGCTGATGCCCGGAACCCAAGTGCCCATTCACCGACACCCCCTCACGAGCGAAACAGTGATTTGCCTCAGCGGTAAACTCGACGAAGTAATCTTTGAAGAAACCATCGACACCGAAGGCAACAGCCAACTCCGCGAAACAACCCGTATCAGACTATGCCCCAACGAGGGCAACTACGGTTGCCAAGTGCCCCAAGGAGCATGGCACAAGGTGGAAGTGTACGAACCCTCCATCATCTTTGAAGCAAAGGACGGACCCTATGCACCCGCTGCACCCGAGGACATCCGAAACCTTTAACCCCGGCTCCTAAGCCAATCACTCAGATTCCAAAGCCTATCACTCAGGCTCCCAAACCTATAGCCACGGCGGTAAAACCACCGCCCTGCAGAAAGAACAAGAAGGCTCCGATGGCCCCCTGCCAGAGACCTTCGCACAATAAAGAGATGGTATGAGTATTTTCAGCAAATTTTTCAACTGGTATTTCGGCCGAAAGACATTGCCTTACTGGTGCATCGTCATCTTCGACTTCTGCTTGTGCTTCTTCGGCGCAATCACCATATTCCTCCTGCGCCACCCGGCAACCGAGCTGTTAGGAGAATGGCCATTGCTGAGCCGCACGGTACTAATCTGCTGCGCGGCCAACCTCATCGGCTTCCGCGCGTTCCACACCTACTCCGGCATCCTGCGCTACTCGCAGTTCGTCGACCTCCTGCGCGTGGTCTACGCCGGCCTCCTGGCCTTCGTGCTCGCCTGGGCCTTCAACACGGCCAACATCCACTGGGGCTGGACCGACATCTTCTACCCCTTCACCGGACGGATGCTGGTGGGCATCTTCCTCGGCACCACCTCGATGCTCTGCGCCTCCCGCGTCATCATACGCCTGCTCTTCGACAGCGTACTCGTGGGCAAAACCGCCGTACGCGCCTTCGTCTACGGCACACGCGCCGGAGCCGTGGCACTGACCAACGAAGTGCGCTCCGTGAAGCCCGTGAAGTTCATCATCGACGCCTACATCGGCGACGAAAAGGAGAAGTACAAAGAACGCCTCATGGGACGACGCATCTACTCCATCCATGAGGACATCATGGAGCTCATCCGCGAAAAAAATATCCAGGCCGTACTCGTCAGCCCCCTCAAACAGGAAAGCTTCCTCCGCAACCGCGAACTACAGGACAAGCTCATCGGAGCAGGAGTGAAAATCTACATCTCACAGAACGCCGAAGAGTGGCAAAACCAAACGCATAAAAAAGACCGCATGCGCATACGCGAGGTCAACATCGAAGACCTCCTCCCGCGCGACGAGATACAGGTGGACATGGACGCCGTGGGCGCACTCCTCACCGGCCGAAAAGTGCTCATCACCGGCTCGGCAGGTAGCATAGGCTCCGAAATGGTCAGACAAATCGCCATTTACAACCCCTCCGAAATGATGCTCATCGACCAGGCGGAAACTCCCCAACACGACATCCGCCTCATGATGCAAAAACAATACCCCCACATCACCGCACACACCGTGGTCACCAGCATCTGCAAGCAAGACCGCATGGAAGAGGTGTTCCGCACCTTCCAACCCGACTACGTGTTCCACGCAGCCGCCTACAAACACGTGCCGATGATGGAGGACAATCCCAGCGAAAGCGTACAGAACAACGTGTGGGGCACCAAAATCATTGCCGACCTGAGCGTGAAATACGGAGTCAAGAAGTTCGTCATGATTTCCACGGACAAAGCCGTCAACCCCACCAATGTCATGGGCTGCTCCAAGCGCATCTGCGAAATCTATGTGCAGAGCCTCGACCACGCCATCAAGGAGGGCAGCGTAAAAGGCTGCACGCAGTTCGTAACCACGCGCTTCGGCAACGTGCTCGGCTCCAACGGCTCCGTCATCCCCCTCTTCCGTAAACAGCTCGCCGAGGGCGGACCACTCACCGTTACCCACCCCGACATCATCCGCTTCTTCATGCTCATACCCGAAGCCTGCAAACTCGTGCTCGAAGCAGGCACACACGGCAAGGGCGGAGAAATCTTCGTGTTCGACATGGGCGAGCCCGTACGCATCGCCGACCTCGCACGACGCATGATACAGCTCAGCGGATGCCACGACGTGCAAATCAAATACACCGGACTGCGCGAGGGAGAAAAGCTCTACGAAGAAGTACTCAACGAAAACGAAGGCACACTACCCTCCTTCCACCGCAAAATACGCATCGCACAGGTCAGAAGCTACAGCTACGAAGAAGCCGACAAGGACCTCAAGGAACTACTCGACATCGCTGCAAAATACAACGACATGGAAACCGTGCGCAAAATGAAGGAAATCGTACCCGAGTATATCAGCAGACATTCACGCTACGAGGTCCTCGACCCACACAACGAGCCCAAGGCATAATGCCTGACCCCGGCGGCTCCGCCTCCCCCGGCGAACATTCCGAAAGCACCAGCTGCCGCCCCGCAAATGCGTTTTGCCATCCCGCAAATGCGCGTAGCGGCTCCGCCTCCCAAAATATTTCTCCGAAGCTTGGCTCTTCACTGCAAAAGCCCTATCTTCGCACCCGCAAATGCGCTTGTGGCGAAATTGGTAGACGCGCCAGACTTAGGATCTGGTGGTTTCGGCCGTGTAGGTTCGAGTCCTATCAGGCGCACCATAAGAAATCCTAACTGCTTGAATATGAGCAGTTAGGATTTTTGCTTTTATATATTTGGCAACATTTTAGCAACGTATTTCAAGACTAATTCGTAGAGATCGCCCAAAGCGATATTGTTTTCACGTTCATTCACACTGTTTTTAAGGGATTTTATCAATACGATTGCTTGATAAGATACCTTGCCTTATAGAATTCATAAACAGAACTAAATAGCAAACTTATATACTTTTATTCGCTTTTTGTTGTTTCCGTCAAAGAAAAACGTTTTTTTTGTACTTAAAAACAAATGGCAAAAAGACCAGAACTGCCTTAAACTTGTTCTTGCTGAACAGAAAAGAACCATAAAAGATTAAGAGTATGAACATTATTGAATTATACGAGAACTTGAAGGGTAGTTACAAACGTTACCTTGAAAGTTTTATAACTATAAAAGACGAGCGAATTAAAGACAAGGTCCGTGACTCTATAAAAAACGAGGAGTTATGGCCCAAAGCTTTGATTCAATTCAATCCTAACTTTGCAAAAGGAATAGGTGTAAAAGAACTTATTGCTAAAGGACTTCCCATTCATAAAGACTTGGAGCATTTCTTTGACAAACCATTTTATAAACATCAGCAAGAAGCTATTGAATTGGGATGTCAAGACAGGGAATTTATAGTGACTTCTGGAACTGGTTCCGGAAAGTCTCGTACATTTATGGCTACCATCTTTAACCATGTTCTACTCAATGAAAAAGCCTGCAAAGACAAAACCATAGCCATTATCGTTTACCCAATGAATGCTCTTATCAACTCACAAGCAGAAGAGTTAGAGCGTTATAAGTCGGAGTTTGAAGAGAGTACGGGGCGTCCATGCCCTTTCACATTTGGTAAATACACAGGACAAGAGAACGACGACGCACGCACAAAAATGCAGCAAACTCCTCCAAACATCATATTGACCAACTATATGATGTTGGAGTTGCTTATGACTCGTGCCGGAAAAGAAGAGGACTTACGCAGATGTTTTTTGGAAAACCTACACTTCCTTGTATTCGATGAGTTGCATACTTATCGCGGAATGCAAGGAAGCGATGTCTCGTTTCTTATACGCAGAATCAAATCATTGGCAAAGGGACAAGTGCTTTGCTTCGGAACTTCAGCCACTATGGTTGCAGACGATAGCATGAGTTATAGTCAACAACGAGAAAAAGTTGCAGAGGTTGCGTCGTGCATTTTCGGAAGTTCATACACTAAAGAACAGGTGATAGACGAAACGCTTGCATTAGGATTATCAGACGAAGACCCTTCTGACGGTGAACTACGTAATTGCATCAATAATCCCGTTCCTAACTCAACTGACATTAATGACGCTAAAAAATATCCAACAGCCATCTGGATAGAACAAAGCATCGCTCTTGATTACAAGAAAAAGGAAGGTAAGTACTTCCGAGGTAAACCTATCTCCATAGAAGACATGGCAAAACGCCTTTGTATGCAAACTGGCGAAGATGCAGACAAGTGTCAAAAGCATATTATAGATGTACTCAATTGGTGCAATACCTTAAATCAACAGAAAGGTGTTTCTGTACTTCCGTACAAAGTTCATCAGTTTATACCTCAAACAGGAAACGTATATCTTACCATAGGAGAGCAATCCAACCGTCAAATTACAGTAGAGGAAAAACTTTACTGTAAGGAATTGTCGCATGGTGACGTGAAGATTATGTATTATCCAGTTGTATTCAGTCGACTCAGTGGTCATGAATTCTATGTCGTCAAGGTCGAAGGAAGCCGTATTATGCCAAGAAATTTCGACGGCTATGCAACGGGGGATGGAGACAATGACATTAATGACGGATACATCATATTGCCTCATAATGGAGAAATCGCTGACAGCTATTTGTTAGACGTAAACTCTGACGATATCCCATCTGATTGGTATACCTTCAACAGAAAAGGCGAACGTAAATTAAAGAAAACCTATTTGTCACGTATGCCACAAAAGGTGTATGTCAATCAGGCTGGAGCATATAGCATAACAAAGCCTCTTGACGGCTTTGACTACATGGAGGCGATTTTTGTACCCTCTCCTCTTATGTATGACCCTACAGCCCGTGTCGTCTATAAAAGAGAGCAGTCAGAATATTCAAAGTTGTCAAGAATAGGCGGCGAAGGAAGAAGTACCGCCACCACCGTGTTGTCATACGAGGATATTATCCTCATGCAGCAAATGGGAATAGAGCAAAGCGACAGAAAGGTTTTGACTTTTGTCGATGCTCGCCAGGATGCCGCCTTGCAGGCTGGTCACTTCAACGACTTCATTCGTATCGGCAAGGTTCGCTCTGCCATTTGGAATGCTATAAAAGATGCAACCGAACCTATTGACAATACCAGAATTGCCAGAATGGTACTGGACAATCTACATCTTGAATTAAATGATTACTCAGTACGTCAGGGACTTCGTGGTGGACGTGCCAATGATATAAAGAATATCATGGAGCGTTATCTATCCACAATTATATATGACGACCTTGCCGGCAACTGGACTGTTATCATGCCCAATCTCGAAGATTGTGCTCTATTGAATATCGGCTATAAATATCTGCATGATGAAATTACGGGCGAAAACGATTCGGAACGTCTATACGACATACCCGAATTGAAATACTTAAATGATGAACAAAAAGAAGAGTTTATCACACAGATTCTCGACTATATGCGCCATAAGCTCTGCATCTACAGTAGCGAGAGAACCATTCAAGCTGTCAAGGACACAACAAAGGCTGTAAGAGAAAACCTTAAAGCTCCTTGGACTCTTGACGAGAGCGACAAGATAGAAGAAGCCAAAGAACTGTTTATTGTAAATCCCCGCAGGCGCAATGCCTATAACTTGGAAAGCGGTGGATTCAGGAGCAAATTGGGGGTGTTCGTCCGCGACTATATGGAAAAGAACGCAGGACGCACCATCAACAATGAGGATGAGTACATTAAGTATATGACAGGACTTTTCGAAGCCTTGTCCAATTACATAATATTTGAAAATGGTACATACCAACTTGACTATGGTTGTATCTTGTGGCAAGCAGGCGACAAACAGCACATTCGTAGAGACCAGGTAAGATTCCGCACATTAAATGGCGGTGACTTGCTTGAAAAGGAACCGAATTGTTTTTTCCAACAGTTCTATCAAAGCATACCCCTTAAAGACGTGTGTTTAGAGGCAAAAGACCATACGGGCCAAGTATCCAAAGAAGAGCGCGAACAGCGCGAACAAGATTTCCGTGAGGGAAAATTCCCAGTGCTCTACTGTTCTCCGACAATGGAGTTAGGTATTGATATCAAAGATCTGTCAATTGTGGGCATGCGCAACGTACCGCCAACACCAGCCAACTATACACAGCGTGCAGGACGAGCAGGTCGTAGTGGACAGGCTGCATTGGTTTATACATATTGCCGTCCACGCAATTCACACGAGAACTATTACTTGAGTCACCCTGACAAAATGGTTAAAGGTGAAGTGAAGGCTCCTCGTATGGAGCTTGTCAACGAAGAACTGTTCCGTACTCACCTCCACTCCACTATCCTGTCTTTGTGTCCTATCAGAGAGCTTTCGGATGGTATAAAGGATTTGGTTGACTATAGTAACATTAACAACATCACTTTAAAGGAAGAGATTCGTGTTGCCCTACAACTCACGCCAGAACGAAAGGAACAAATAAAAGAGGTGTTCAAGCAAATAATGAACGACTCGTTCTTGAAGAATCGTATGGACTCCGAACAACCCGTCTGGTTTACCGAACATTGGCTGGACAATATTCTCACCAACTATGAGCACGATTTCGACAAAGCACTCAATCGTTGGCGTTCGCTATACAAGCAAGCACAGACACAGATAGAAGAAGCAAGTCTTGTCATCAATAACCGCATCTATGGCGAAAATTCCAAAGAGAAGCGCGATGCACATATCAAGCAGTTGCGTGGAGAGAATCTTCGAGATATGTTATTGGGCGTTAACCAAGGCAAGAACAAGGAAGAGAACGAATTTTACCCTTATCGTTATCTCGCAAGCGAAGGATTCTTGCCAGGCTATAACTTTACAAAGTTACCACAACGTGCGCTATTGCAATACAAGTCGGACAAGGTAGAATATCTTAGTCGTCCGAAGCGTCTTGCATTGAGCGAGTTCGGCCCGCAAAACATCATATACAATAATGGTGGAAAGTTCCGCATCAGTCGTATGCAGATACTGTCTGAGGTTATACCTCACAAGTTCTTCTACAATCCAAAGACCGGTGTCGTATATAAAGATGAAGAGAACACTACGCATCATACGGACATCATAACCGGCGAATCACTTGATGGTGTGGCGAAACTTATCCCTGGCATGTGCATCGAAGCACAGGATATGGTTGCCACTGAGAGCGAGAAAATCACTTGTCAGGAGGAAGAACGCTCACGTAAATACTACCAGACAAAGACTTACTTTGCAAGCGACGATCTGAGAAGTATAAGCGAGTGCGAATTGCTATCACCACATGGCGAGCATTTGGCAAACATTCGATACATTCCGTCATGTCGCCTCACTTACATATTGGAGTCGCGCAACGACAATAATGCCAATGGATTTGCTTTCGACACCAAGACTGGCGACTGGATTAGCAACGAGCGCCTGGCACGCATTCAGGAAGAAGCCGCCAACAATCCAGAAGAAGCTGACAGAACGAAGTTCGTGAAACTTTTTGCCGAAACCACAGCCAATGCCATATACATACAACCATTGACAGCCTTGCTGTTAAGAAAACAAGAGGCAGTTCGTACCTTCCTTTATGCCTTCAAGCAAGCCATAGAGGATGTGTTCCAAATAGAAGGAAGCGAGATGGGGGCAGAGATTATGGGAGAAGGAGCAACGCCAAACATTCTTATTTATGAGAATGCGGAAGGTTCTTTGGGAGTGCTTAGTAGGCTTGTGCATGAGCCAGAGGCTTATCGTGATGTTGTGCAAAGGGCATACGACATTTGCTTTAACAAGCCGGAACTGACACAGGACGAGATAAACGAATTGTCTCCTGCCGACTACTCCAATTTGCTCAACTACTACAATCAGCCTTATCATCAGCAAATCGACATTCGCATGATATACCACACGCTGAAGTTGATGCAAGAGGCAAGAGTTGAACTACATCATGCAGGACAGACACTCAGCTATGACGAGCAGTATGCCGCACTGGAAGCTGCACGCGACCATAACAGCTCTACGGAATATGAGTTTTTAAAGTATCTTCATGACCATCAACTGCGTCTGCCGGATAAGGCACAGCCGATGTTCCCTGAAGAGTATTACGTACAACCTGACTTTATGTACGGCGACCGTATTGTCATATTCTGTGACGGCACTCCACACGACCGTCCAGAGGTTCAGCATGACGACATGCAAAAGCGTGAGGTGCTTGAAGACGCAGGGTTCATAGTCTTGGCTTGGCACTACGCAACGCCATTGGCTGACTTCATCAACCAGTATTCAGATATATTCACTCCAGTAAAATAAACGATATGGACTATAAGACTGGTACATTGATAGAATTCAGAAATCGTCCTTGGGTTGTTCAGCAATCAGCAGAGGACAATCTTATGATAATAAAACCATTGGGAGGTACGGATGCCGAGACTATAGGCCTCTATCTTCCACTCTATGGGGATGAACTGCAGATTCATTCTTACAACTTCCGTCGTCCTTCTGCCGACGACATCGGCAAGAACAGTTATAAGGCATCTGCAAAGGTGCTTTATAATGCTTGCCGTCTGTCTTTCCGCGACATAGCCGGACCTTTCCAATGCTTAGGCAAACTTTCTTTTGAGCCACGTCCATATCAGATGGTTCCACTGATTCTTGCACTCAAGCAAGAACGAATCCGATTGCTCATCTCTGACGACGTTGGTATCGGCAAGACATTGGAGTCGCTGCTGATAGCCAAGGAACTGCTCGATCGCCACGAGATTAACCGTTTTGCGGTAGTATGCTTGCCACATCTTTGTGAGCAATGGCAGAACGAAATCAAGGATAAGTTTGGATTGGAAGCAGAGATTATCCGTTCTTCTACTATCAGTCGTTTGGAGAAGAAACTGCGTCCTGACCAGAATGTTTTCCGTGACATTCCGTTCCAAGTTATCTCCATCGACTATGTGAAGCAGGACAACAAGCGTAACATCTTCCTTGATCATTGCCCTGACTTCGTTATCGTCGACGAAGCACATACTTGCGCCAAGCCTACCGGTGCCAACAAGTATCAGCAGCAACGCTATCGCTTGCTGAAGGATTTGTCCGACAAACCCGAAAAACAGTTGGTGCTGCTTACTGCGACTCCACATAGTGGACAAAGCGAGGAGTTTCAGTCGCTCATTGGTCTGCTGAACCCAAAGTTTGAAAACTACCAGCTACAGACTGCCGCAGAGCGTGAAGAGCTCTCTCATTATTTTGTGCAGCGTCGTCGCGCTGACATCAAGCAGTATTTAGGCAATGAGGTGGTCTTCCCTGAGCGCGTACAGATTGACAAGGACGAATACTCTTTCACCACCGATTATCGCAACTTGCTTAGCCACTTGATTGAATACGTTAAGAATGGTATAAAAAAAGTGTCTGGAGCCGACAAGCGCAAGCAGCGCTACATCTACTGGGACTTGTTGGCTCTGATGCGTGGAGTGATGTCAAGTCCCGATGCAGGCATCAGCATGTTGCGAAACAAGATTGACAAGCGCGAAGACACGTCGGCACAGAACACCGATGATGACTCGGAGCAGGTATATGTATTCAACGAACCTCTGAAGGATTTGTTGAATGCAGACGATGTCGTGCCGGAAGCATTGGAAACCACAACATCTGCCGACAAGAAAGAGTTCAACAGCTTTATCAGCCAATTGGAACATATCAAACAGACCGATGCGGACGAAAAGGTCAAGCAGGCTCTCGACATTGTAAAGTTCTCTCTTGACAGTGGCATGAACCCTATCGTGTTCTGCCAATACATACAAACAGCAGAATATGTAGGACAATATATCACAAAGCAACTGTCAAACTCCAAGAAGTTCAAGAAAGTGGTAGTCGGCATTGTCACCAGTCGTTTGGCAGATGAAGAACGCAAGATGAAGATTGATGCCTTGTCACAGGAGGAACGCCATGTGTTGGTATGTACCGACTGCCTTTCTGAAGGAGTCAACCTGCAGCAGGGCTTTGAGGCTGTTATCCATTACGATCTTCCTTGGAACCCTAACCGTATGGAGCAGCGAAATGGCCGTATCAACCGCTTCGGACAAACTGCCGATGCTGTCCTAATATCCACGCTTTATGCCAAGAACAATCCTGTTGATGACATTGTGCTCAATGTGCTATACAAGAAGCAAGAGGAAATTCGCAAGAAGTTGGGCGTATACCTCCCTATTGCCGATAACGATGCTTCGCTCATGGAGACTATTATGCAGCGCATCTTCGATGCAAAGGTACCGACAAAGAACGACTATATGCAGTTGTCCTTATTCGACGACGACCCCGAATGGAAGCGTCAGCTGGATGAAGACTTGGAAATACAGCTCAAGAAAATGGAGGAGAACGAGAAAATCTCACACACTTACTTTGCACACAACAACAAGCAGATGGATCCAACCCGACTTACCGCCTCGTTGGAAGAAGCGAAGTCTGTCATCGGTGGTGTGGAAGACACTCGCGACTTCGTGATTGAGCAGCTTATGCATGTTGGTGTCAGCGTGCATACGGACGAGGCACCTCTTTGCTACAGTTTCCAACTCTTGGAGTTGCCAGCCAACTTGCGCCATTACTTCGCCGACAAAGCAACAAGTAAAGGCATTGTGCGCATCTCATTTGCCTCTCCCACTCCCAAGCACTATATGTATATAGGTCGCAACCATACGTTCGTAGAGGATTTGAGCCGCGCCGTAGTCAACGACTCTGTCAACGGTGGCGAACTTGGCGCTTGTCGTGCATTGGTAATGGCTACTTCCGAGGTACCGAAACGCACCACTATTCTGCTTATGCGTGTGCGCAGTGTCATTAGAGACAAGAAGATAGAGAATCGTGAGTTGGTTGGTGAGGAGATGATATTCGTTGGTTATCGTGGAAAGATTGACAACCACGATTTCCTCACACAGGATGAAGCCAAACATCTGTTCCTTAACTCAATGGCATCTGGTGATATGGATATGACCACCCAAAAGACCCTTCTCTCCAATTCAATACGATGGATAAACAGCGAGACAGAACTCCGCCAACATACTGACAATATTGCCCTCGAAAGGGCTTCACATCTGGTGGATGCCTTCGCTAAATACCGCACCTATCTAAAGGCATCTGAATATCAGGTGGTAGAACCTGTATTGCCTATGGATGTGATAGCTGCCTATCTGTTTGTTCCACAAATAAGCATTTAATCCATTATGGACTATACAAGTATTCATATATACGGACATCTTCTCTCTGATGACATCCTGCACAACATAGAGCGCGACAACACGCTCATTGGCAACCGCGACCAGGATTTCGGAATGGACATTTCCGTGTCTTCGGCCATCGACTACGTATGGAGCAGCCTGCGCAACGACTGGAACTTCTACAAGGAGCGTGCCGGCAATGAACGTCTGGTAAACAAAGACCCATACGGCACTCGCCGTGCCCGCGACTTGATGGAGCGGCTGCTGCAAAGCTTAGGCTATAAGCTTGACCGCCAAGTGGCCAACATTGAGGTGGCTGGCACTGGTTATGACATCAGCTACACCTGTACTGACTTAGGCAATATGCCTTTTGTCATTATTGGTGAGAATATCTCTACAGACGGAAGCATTAACACTCTGGACAAGTGTTCGCTCGACTATCGTGCAAAAGGCAATATGCGCAAGAAGTCGGCTCATGCCACCATGCTCGAATACCTCAACGCTACGGAGAATGTGTATGGCATCATCAGTAACGGACAAATCCTGCGTATCATACGCAACTCCGGACAGTTGGTGAAGCTCACCTACATAGAGTTTGATCTCCGCCGTATGCTGGAGGAAGACAAATACACCGAGTTCTGCCTGATGTTCCGTCTGCTTCATGCTTCACGTTTCCGCACAAGCGGCGACGAACCGTGCTTTCTGGAGCGTTGGTTCAACATGAGCATCGAGTCGGGCAACCGCATCCGCAACGGTTTGTCGCGTGCCGTGCAGACCACGATGGAGACCATCGGCAATGCTGTGCTTACATCTAAGGGGGAGGGCAACGACGCTTTGCGCCGTGCTTTCGCCGACGGCACTATGGATGCCGCCCGACTCAATAAGGAGCTTATCCACTTCATCTATCGCCTGCTCTTCCTCTTCATCATTGAGGAGAGAGGACTGGTTTATCAGATTCCAGACTCTGTTGATGCGCCCGACTACAAGCAGCAATGCCAGTGGCAGGATATCTATAAGAAGTATTATGCGGCAAGCCGTCTGCGCCGTCTATCTGAATTGTCATACCTGAAGCAACGCCAGTATTCCGACCTGTGGCAGGGACTGATGGACACTTTCCATCTTTTCGAGCCTGACACGTTTGGTGAGAAGTTGGGCATAAAGCCTTTGGGCGGCGTGCTCTTTGGCACGGAGACCCTGCATTGGCTGAAGCAATGCCAGGTAAGCAACCGTGATTTGCTGGCTGCATTCGCGGCTCTCAACGAATTTACTGACGAGCGCCAGCAGCGGGTAAAGATAAACTATTCTTCGCTCGACGTTGAGGAGTTTGGCTCTGTGTATGAGGGCATTCTCGAAATGCGCCCGTTCGTACAGCCGGGTGTTGCAGCTTCCGACTGGCAGTTCGGTTTCGTTGGTGGATTGGATCGTCAGAGCACTTCTTCTTATTACACTCGCCCTGACTTGGTGCAAAACCTTATCAAGACAACTCTCGAACCTGTCATCAAGGAGAAAATGGCAAACTGTGCCACCACCGAAGAGAAGGTGAAGGCTCTGCTCAACATGAAGGTTTGTGATGCGGCAAGCGGATCCGGACATATAGTCCTGGCTATGGCTCGCACCATTGCCTGGTATGTATGCACGCTCCGTACGGGCGAGGACAATCCGGCATCCTTGGATTATCGTCAGGCGCTTCGCGAGGTTATCTCGCGTTGCGTGTATGCCGTCGACTACAATCCTGACGCAGTGGAGCTGTGTAAGGTGGTGCTGTGGATTGAAGGCTATTGCGCAGGCAAGCCGCTTTCTTTCCTCGACCATCACATACGCTGCGGCAACTCTGTTTTGGGCGTTTCGGATCTGCAAATGCTGATAGACGGTGTGCCCGACAAGGCGTTGACCGCTGAGGATAAGGACACGCTGAAGGCATTGAAGAAGATGAACCAAGAAGCCGTAAAAGCTGTGAATGGAAACACGGGCAACGAGTCTACTTTGGGCTTCGAGAATCCTTTTGGCATTGAGGAGATGTCGATCGCACAGATTGGTTTGGCGGATAAGATTCGCTTCATCAATCACTTACCGGAAGACACATTGGAGCAGGAAATCGTCAAGCAACTGCGTTGGCAAGAACTGATGGCATCGGCACGAGTAGACTGTCTGCGCCGTGCTTGCGACATCTATGCCTATGCTTTCTATCATACCGTAAAAGCGGATGAACTGTACAAAGACAAGGGCGGCACCGACAAGGAACTCGACTTGGAGGCTGAGGTGCCATACACAAAGACCGTGATGCGTGCGCTGCAGGAGATTGAGGCGATGGAGCATCTTGAGAAAGGCGAACCACTGCCTACATACTATCGTCAGCTCTCAGCCGACTTCAAGACCGAAGTAAAGCGTATGGCCGAAGAACAGCGTTTCTTCCATTGGTGCGTGGAGTTCCCGGAGGTGTTCGCTGCCAACAAGGGATTTGACGTGATGTGCGGAAATCCGCCATGGGATAAACTCCAAATGGAGGAAGAGAAGTGGTTTGCTGGTAAAGATGAGGATATTGTAAAAGCAGCGAACCAAGCTGACCGCAAAAAGAAAATAGCCAAACTTCAGACCTCTTCACCAGAGCTATACAATGAGTTCATACAGGCATGCAATAACATTACAAATCAAAGTAGCTTCGTTAAGAACTCTGGACGTTTCCCACTGACAGCAGTAGGAAAACTTGAACTTTCGTCGTTGTTTGCAGAACTATGCCTTTCTTTCTCAAAAGAGGCATGGGGACTTGTACTGCCTACTGGTATCGCTGTGAATGATAGCAACAAGTATTTCTTCTCGAAACTCATTGATGAAAACAGACTGGTTTCATTATATGACTTCGAGAATAGAGAGAAACTTTTTGAAATAGACAGTCGTTTCAAGTTCTGCCTTATCACAGCAGGCAAAGCCCAAACAGAGCCTCGTACAGTAAGTGGTGGTTTCTATCTGACACGC
>OBLI01002041.1_pt1 | contig 18007 bp, 16 predicted proteins | sample 1519701 | NCBI WGS metagenome assembly OBLI01 (sample SAMEA3663005, study PRJEB22513) | pig gut metagenome | biome: pig gut; feature: pig-associated habitat; material: faeces | place: France | collected 2012 | reverse complement strand
TTACCCTAATATTTTATTATAAATTTACAACCATTATTTAAATTGTTCATTATAATCAATGATAACGTATAATAAGTTGCGCAAATTCAATTAAAAAAATAGACATGATTCTGACCGAAGGGTACAATTAAGTTACCACACAAAATCTAACCTGGAGGTCAAAACCATGTCTGATAACATTATACAATTGAACCAAGATTTAATCCATACCGAATTAAAGGATCTGGTCAAGAATTCCGTTGAAGAGACACTCAACGCTATGCTCGATGCTGAAGCCGATAAGCTGGTTCAGGCTGAGCGCTATGCTCGCGATGAACAACGCCAGGGATATCGTGCCGGTCATTATGATCGCTCTTTTGCTACTACTGCCGGTGAAGTCAATCTCAGAATGCCTAAACTTAAGGGCGTAGCTTTTGAAACAGCCATTATCGAAAGATACCGCAGGCGTGAATCTTCCGTTGAAGAAGCACTGATTGAGATGTATCTCGCAGGTGTTTCTGTTCGTCGGGTCGAAGATATCACAGAAGCCTTATGGGGCACCAAGGTATCTCCCGGAACAATAAGTAATCTCAACAAGAAAGCTTACGAAAACATCGAAAAATGGAGGAACCGACCACTTTCAAGCCAAGCATATCCATACGTATATGTGGATGGTATCTTCCTAAAACGCTGCTGGGGTGAGGAGTTTGAAAATGTCTCTATTCTGATTGCCATCGGCGTTACTGATGATGGCTATCGTGAAATCCTTGGTGCAGCAGAAGGCCTTAAAGAAGATCTGGAAAGCTGGAAAGAATTCTTTGTATGGCTCAAATCCCGTGGATTATCCGGAGTTAAGCTGGTCATCGGCGATAAGGCATTAGGAATGGTCGAGGCAATTGGCCAGGTATTTCCTGAAGCCAAGTATCAGCGTTGTATAGCGCATTTCTACAGAAATGTATTCTCTGTAGTTCCTAAGCAAAAAGTGAAGGAAGTAGCAAAAATGCTAAAAGCAATCCATGCTCAGGAAGATCGCGAGGCGGCTCTTGAAAAAGCTAAAGCCGTGGTAGAAAAGCTTCGTAAAATGAAGCTTACCAAAGCAGCCGGTAAAGTTGATGAATATATTACTGAAACACTTACATATATGAGCTTTCCAGAGCAGCACTGGACTCGGATACGTACGAATAATACACTTGAACGATTGAATCGGGAAATCAAACGCCGGACAAAAGTGGTTGGTACATTTCCTGATGGGCAGTCTGCACTAATGCTTGTTTGTGCCAGACTTCGGCACGTTACAAGTAGCGAGTGGGGTACAAAGAGATACCTCAACATGGATCATTTACATTCAATGATCATCTCCGAGGAGGAGAAAATCATAGCAGGATAACTTAATCATGAATTCGGTTTAATCATACTATTTACCGCCTGTCGCACGATACCAGTCTGTCCATTTCCCGTCAAGGACAGACATGTGCTGGTGCATCCTTGACGGGAAATGCCCAGCCAGGTATTAAGTAGTCAAGGCGGTTAAGTATAAAACTGAATTTGCGCAAAACTATTGACAGTATCGCAAAATATAATACGACGTGGGATATAGCCAAAGCAAGAGATCTCATGAATAATATGTTCAATAAAGACAAGATAGCGGGAATGGTTTTTAATCCTAACGATGAAAAAATGGTCATTGTTCTGAAGGATGTGTTGTTGCCAATAATGCCGGGAGAAAAGCCAAAGCCGGAGTTCTATAGAGAGTAAAGACACTTTGAGTGAGAAAAAATCAGGAAGTTAAGATGAATTTGAATTGACTTAGCCGTACGACATATTTTATAATGAAAACGAATAAAATATGCCGTACGGCTTTATTTTGCAAAAAGATAGAATAATTAGCCGTACGGCGAAAAATGAAAGGCGATGAGTTTATGATCGTAACAGATAGCAAATCATTGGGGGAAGCAATTCGTAAAAGAAGAAAAGAATTGAAATATACGCAGGCGTATTTGTCTGAATTTACAGGATTTAGTGTGAGTTTTATCTCTGATCTGGAGAGAGGGAAAGCAACGGCTGAAATTGGCAAGACAATCACACTGATTCAGTTACTTGGCTTGGACTTGGTTGTAGAGAACAGGGGAAAATAGAATACAAAATAAAAATCCCCCGGTTATCTGATTGCGATAACCGGGGGATCATTTTTATTTCTTTACAACAGTTGTGGTGACAACAACTTCTTCATTTGGCATCTTAAATGTATAAGTTCCGTTCTTGACTTTTGTAAGGCTTACTTTCTTTCCGGAAGCAGTCTTTACTGTAATTTTCTTAAGTTTGTAATTCTTCTTCAAATAGGTAGTTAACTTAACCGTATCTCCCTTAGCCGCATAGCTGTAGGATGATTTCACATATCCTTTCTTCGCATCCAAAGGACCAAAGGTTACTTCATTCATATCGACGTGTGTTGGATACTCTTGTTCTCCATTTAATGTCCATGCAAGTGACTTGCCCTTCGTACGATTTAACTTTTCTACAAAAGATTCTGACTGCATATCTTCTAATGTGCATTCTTCCACATTGTCAATGGTTCCCTTAAAGTCTCTGTACGCACCATCAGAAACCTCCTCTGAATAGTAGCAGTTGCGTTCTGTGGACTTGTTTTCATCCGCAAAACAAGTGATCGTGTAATGTGCGCTCTTGTTATTTGTGAGGCTTGCTTTTCCATATCCAAAACAATTCTGGATGGTTCCGTTATTATATGCTGCAATATCAACCGCCTGTATTTCCATATACTGAGTACCGGTAAAAGCATAGTCACTGAATGAACCACCAAACGAACAGTTCAAAATCTTTCCATCATTGAAAGTTGTAATGCCTGCAACGGAATAGTAGCTGAACGTAATTGCTGCATCCGCAATACAATCTTCGATGGTACCATAATTGTGTACGGTCACACCGGATGCCCATATACCGCAAGTAATCTTACAATCCTTTATCTGACAATTTTTGATTGTTCCATAATTTTCGCCTGCGATCATTGCAAAGGATTTGTCTTTTGAGACAAAATTACACTTTTCAACTGTGAGATTCATGATGGTACCGCTTTTTGAAACACTGCCAAACAGACCGCCAAGCTGCATTCCTTTGACATTTCCGTCATATGCAATAATTCCGCTAATTGTATGACCGGCACCATCAAACGTTCCTGCGAAAATGTTCTTATCATTTCCTACGGAATGAAGCGTCCAGGTGTTTGTTCCTGTGCAGTCCACCTGGATATTCTTTGCCAACTTGATGACCTTTCCGGCGTAGGAATTTCCTCGGGCAATATCATTCAGGAAATTGCGAAGCTGTTTCTCGGTCTTAATGGTTACATCCACCTTTTCTTTTGTGGATGTCTGTGCAAATACAACACTGCTATTCAGCAGTAGCATTGCAGCCATTACGATGCAAATGTACGTTTTAAACAGATTTCTTTTCATTTTACTGTTCCTCCCTGTTTTTTATAAGCTATTCTATCAGTTTTACTGTTGAAAGTCCATAAGGGATTTCAGGACAAAGCATCGTGTTTTCTTAACGACAGTCACCTTTGCTGACCCGGAGGCGCTGTGCGAACCGTTGGCAGCGACGAGAGATTATTGCTTTCCGATTCGTCCGGCAGCGATTTTAAATATACGGTGTCTTTGTTGTGGGCGATGCCGACACCACGGATCTGGCCGTCTTTTGCGAGGGCGACACCTTCTTCGCGGCTGACAATACGGTCGTCGGATAACTGATAGCCGGTAATACGGCCGCTTTTTTTCACCAGACCGGTGATCGTTACGGCATCCTCTTTCGGAGTCGGAATTTCATCCATTGCGGCAAGAGGAAGCTCGGAAGTTGCATTTTTGATCATATGATTGTCTCCTGTATACTTTTTTAAAAGTATGTGCAGGGGACATTTTTTCTTTCATGAAAAATTTTTCCAAATCTTTTGTGGCTCAAATTGAATGAAAAAATTTGTTCAGAACAGGTATGCCATGGTAAAATAAAGCATAGGACAAAATTTGAATGAATCATTCAACGAAAAAAGAAAGAAGAGGCAGCTATGATTCGAGCAGTTATTTTTGATATGGACGGAACCTTGATCGACACGGAAAAATATTATCGCATCTCCTGGCCCAAGGCGCTCGCGCATTTCGGCTATGAGATGAGTGACGAGCAGGCACTTACGATGCGCTCGCTGGGCAGACCTTACGCACCGGAGCATCTGAAACAGATGTTTGATGATCCAAATCTGGATTATGCGGCTATTCGTGCCTATCGTACAAAGCTCATAGGAGAGTGTCTGGAAAAAGACGGCATACAGGTCAAACCGGGCGCAAGGCAGCTTTTGGATTTTCTGAAAGGAAAACAGATTTTGCGGGCGGTGGCGACAGCCACCGATTTGGAACGCACAAAAAAATATTTATCGCAGGTGGGACTTGCAGAGTGCTTCGACGAGCTGATCTGTGCAACCATGGTGGAGCACGGAAAACCATCGCCGGAGATCTACCAATATGCCTGTCAAAAACTAGGATTGGAGCCGGAAGAATGCCTGGCGGTGGAGGACTCGCCAAACGGAGTAAAAAGCGCCCATGCGGCAGGCTGCGCAGTGATATTTGTGCCGGATCAGACACCGGCAGAAGATTGGATGACACCGATTTTGTATGGGTGTGTAAATAATCTTGCGGATATTATAAAATTTGTGTAAAATTATCCAAAAGTTACACCGGAATCGGTAGACTTTTTGTGTAATATTGTGATATGATGATATCAGGGGCAAAAGGTCATTCGTTTCATGCTGGTAGGAAAAAGTATGACTTTGGGACCATTTTTACCCCAACATCATGATAAGTAGGTATAGGGAGGAATGCTTATGACATACGAAGAATTAGTAACTACGATCAAGGAAGCGGCAGCTCAGGCGGACGCAAGCGCGATTCAGGAGCACATTGCATTTCAGTTTAATGTAGAAGGCGAGGCAGCAGGTGCTTTTTATCTGGAGATCACTGGGGGCGAGATCAAGGTGGAACCCTATGAATATTATGACAGAGATGTACTGGTGACTGCTTCAGCGGATAATATTATCAAGATCATGAACGGAAAGCTGGATCCGGTGTTGGCATTTACCTTACACAAGATCAAGGTGGAGGGAGACCTTGGAAAAGCACTGGTGTTAAAACAAATCATTAAGTAAAGCGGGAGTACAATGAGATACATTACATTGGACAAGGCAAAGCCCGGTGATATTCTGATGTCAGATATTTTTGATACAAGCGGACATATCATGATCGTGGCAGGGACGGAACTGACAGAAAAATATATTGAGCGTCTGATCAGCTTAGAGTTTAGCGGAATCTATATTCAGGATGCGCTATCAGAGGATGTGGTGCTGGAGCCGGCGATCTCGCCGGAGCTTCGCAAGATTGCCATGGAGTGTGTGAAATCCATGAGTGTCAAGGACAGTGTGCCGGTTTCACATTCCATCATTGATGAGATTTTGCAAAAGCAGATCGTTTCTTTGGATATGTTCAATTTGCATGCGGTGGATGATTATACTTATGCGCATTCGGTGAACGTGGCAGTTTTAAGCTGTGTGCTGGGAACCGGGATGAAATTGTCAGATCAGGATCTGGTTGATCTTGTGAATGCGGCGATTCTTCATGACTTTGGAAAGATGAAGATTCCTCTGGAAATCCTGAACAAGAAGGAACGTCTCACCGGCGAGGAGTACGATATCATGCGCTCGCATGTGAAGATTTCGTATGAGATGATCAAGGACAAGCCTATGATCACCCCGGCGGTAAAGCAGGCGGTGCTTTTCCATCACGAGAATGAGGATGGAAGCGGATATCCGAATGGTATCTATGGCACAGAACTTCCGCTGATCGCTAAGATCCTCCATGTCGCGGATGTATACGATGCCCTTGTCTCAGACCGACCGTTCAAAAAAGGATACACGCACTGGGAGGCAGCGGAATACCTGATGGGTGGCTGCGGGATCAGCTTTGACAAGGAAGTCGTCGATTGTTTTATCCGGTTGGTTCCACTGTATCCCAAGGGTTCGGAGATTCGCCTGTCCAATGGTAATGTCTGCCTGGTGTTAGACAATACCGGAGTCCATAATTTGCGCCCGGTTGTCAGACGAATCGCAGACGGACAGACGATTGATCTGTCTGAACGTGAGAATATGAGCCTTACGATTCACTCCACGGACGAAAAATATTTAGAGCAAAATGAGGCCACCAGACAGGAGATGTTGAATGCTGCTGTCCGTAAGAAAATCATGGTTGTGGACGATATGAAATCCAACCTGCGCACGATCCGTGATATCCTGGAACAGGAGTATAAGCTTGTTTTGTTGAAATCCGGTCAGCAGGCATTGACCTATCTGTCCAAAAGTAAGGCGCCGGATCTGATCATCATGGATATCGATATGCCGGAGATGAAAGGAACCGAGGTGGCAAAGCTGATCAATGAAAAATACGATTATCAGATTCCAATCCTGTTTGTATCGGCATTGTCGGATGTGGAGACAGTGCTGACGTGCAGACAGCTAAAGGCAGCAGGATATATCGTAAGACCGTATCAGCCGTTTTATGTATTATCGGAAGTGCGGCGGATCCTTGAGGGGCAGGAGGCATATTAGGTATGGTCATATTTCTTTTGGTGTGTCTGGTGATCACACTGGCATCTTTGGAAATCCTCATCCTGAGCAGATTTCATTCCTACAGCCACAGATTACTGCCATTGATCCTGGGATTGATCGGCTGCTATAATTTTTATCTGATCATTGAATACATGACGGGGGCAGCAGAAGTATTTAAGGTATTGAAGGATCTGTTGTTGATACAGATTCTGACCCTGATCCTGTATTATGTGCTGGATTCCATGAACGCCGGATTGCGGCTGTGGCAGAATATAGTCATCTTTACAGCGCTGCTTGCCATGGATGTACTGGTCTGTACCCAGCTTTGGCGCGGCAATTTTTACCGCCCCTATTATCTGACATATGTGGTCATATTTTTCTGTATCATCATCGGTGTTGCGGTGGCGACGATCTCGCAGCAAAAATATTCGGAACAGATGCAGAAAAATCTGATGCTTTCACTTTCTGCATTGTGTATTCCCGCTGTAGCGATCTTTCCTTGTATGATGAAGGTGCTGCCGGAAAATATAGTGATGCCGATCGCGCTGGCGATTACCTGTCTGATCTGGGATGGCATGTTTTTGACAGACCGGCTTCGTGATGTCAACAGCTTCCTGAAAGAAGAATTGTTTCAGATTCTGGATGTACCGAGCTTTTTGTTTGATGCGGATTTCTTTTATCTGGATGCAAGCAGACAGGCAAAGGAATTGTTTCCGTTTTTCGTTCAGCAGATGGCAATGAAACCGGAAGATATTCCGTATCGCAAATATATCGATGCGATCATTGAGGCAGGCGGATCCAGGGAATACAAGATTGAGGACCGATATTACAGCTGCAGTCTGCACAAAGCAAATTACAAAAATAAGATCAAAGGCTATATCCTGATCTGTACCGATGTATCAGAACTCAAGAAGGAGACGGTTCAGGCAATTGAGGTGTCAAGGCAAAAGAGTCAGTTTCTTGCCAATATGAGTCACGATCTCAGAAGCCCGCTGCATGCGATCATCGGTGGAAGTGAGATCGTGCTGAGTCAGCAGAATATCTCCGAGAAAAACCGCATGATGATCAATCATGTGCACGATGCCGGAGAAAATCTGCTGGATATCGTCAATTCAATCCTGGATTTTTCCAAGCTGGAGGATGGCAGCTTTGATCTGCATCCGAAGGTGTATCATTTCAAACAGCTTTTGGAAGAACAGGCACACATTGCCTTTATGAATCTGAAAAATAAGCCGGTGGAGTTTCGGATGATCGTGGAAGATCCGTTTCCGGAATATCTGTATGGGGATGGGATGCGTGTGCGGCAGATCATTCAGAACCTGATCTCCAATGCGATCAAATTTACCGATAACGGCTCGGTCACCTGTCGTTTTGAGGTGGCGATCATCCCGCCGAAAAAGGTAAAGATCACCTATTACGTCGAAGATACCGGAGTGGGTATGTCCAGAGAACAGATCCGAAATGCGTTTGGTTCCTATATCTCTTATTCGAGTCTGTTGGAAAAAGAGGGCACGGGCCTCGGACTTTCCATTGTCCGTCAGCTGGCAGAGGTGATGAATGGTTATGCCATTGCAGACAGCGACGGCAGCAGCGGGACGACGATGCGTGTACAATTTTGCCAGGAACTGCCGGATGAGGAAGCACCGGGAGTGACCAAGGATATGCTTCAGGTGCATGAGCCGGTTGTTGTGTCAGATTATGCGCAGGACGATCAGGAAAATTTCTGGAACAACAATGCCATGCCGACATATGTCTATCCAAAGGCAAAGGTACTTGTGGCAGATGATATGGCGGTCAATCTGGATATCTTTCGAAATATCAGCAGCCCGTGGCAGATACAGATTGACACGGCAATAGACGGTGCACTTGCGGTGGAAGCCACAAAAGAAAAAGGCTACGACCTGATCTTCTTAGATCAGATGATGCCGAATATGACAGGAATCGAGGCAGGGGATGCGATCAGCAGATATTCGCTGGCACCAAAGATTCTTCTGACAGCCAATATTGCAGATGAGATGCAAAAGGAGTGCAAAGAGCACGGATTTGACGCATTTATGCATAAACCGATCGATGTCATGCAGTTAAAGGAGATTTTGGAGAAATATCTGCCCGAGCGTCTGCGTGAAAAGCCGGATTCCGATTTGAATAAGTCGACAGCCAGACAACAGCAGAACGGTTACTATATGGCACTGAAGACCTATGTGTCAGAGATGAAGAAGCTGGCAGGGGTCATTCGGGAATATGCACAGACCGATCGGGATTTATTCCGAAATAAGATTCACGGAATCAAAGGGGCAAGCAAGCAGCTGAATATTCCGCGGCTTGCATTTTCGGCAGAGATTCTTGAGATGGCAGCGATCACCGGAAATGTGAACTTTATCCGTGAACATTTTGATGAGTTTTACAGTGATCTGGAGTACACGATCCAGGGCTGTGAACAGGAACTGGAAAAAATGAGACGTGAGCATCCGCAGGAAGAAGTAGAGAAAAACGAAGTGGATGATGAGACACTGGAAAAAACTGTGCAGCGTTTGGCTGAGGCATTGGATAGTTATGAGCTTTCTGATATTGAAGAGACGCTGGATGAACTTGATCATATGCAGTTATCCGATGAGCAGTCGGCGTGTCTGGAACGCATCAAAGAATACTATGATGATGTCGAGTATGAGCTTGCCGCAGAGGAAACAAAAAAATTACTTGAATAGAATTTACATCGGAAAAATGGGGGAATCATATGTCAGTAGAAAGTTATGAATCAGTAAAGGAAACGATTGATCTGTTGAATCCTTGCATGGATGATTATCTTTATGTGTACGATCTGAAAGAGGATCGCTACAAGATTTCAGAGCATGCCATGGAACGCTTCAATCTGCCATGCTCAGAGTTTCAGAAGGTACTTGAAACCCATAAAAAATTTGTCTTTGAAGCGGATTATCAGCTTTTGGTGGATGATCTGGAGGGCTGTATCAATGGAACGGTCGATTTTCATAATTTGAAATACCGCTGGCTGAATCGTGCCCTGCAGCCGGTCTGGATCAATTGCCGTGGTCGTGTGATCCGTGATGAAAATGGCAGTCCTCTTTATCTGATAGGCTGTATTAATGAGATTGGAAAGAAACCGCAGGCAGACAATGAAAGTGGTCTGATGGGGGAAGGCGGCTTGTGGAATGAATTGCAAAAAGTGTCATTTGAAGGGCGAAAGGGCTTTTTGCTGCGGATCGGAATTGACAATTTTAAAGATGTCAATGAGAGTCGTGGCATGCAATACGGAAACATGATCCTGCGCAGGACAGCGGAGTGCATTAGTGACGTGATGCGCCCGCAGCAGATGCTGTTTCGTTTTGAAGCGGATGAGTATGTCGTATTGGACTTGAACGGCGGAACGATACAGGATGCAGACTTTTTGTATCAGAAGATCAGTTGGACGGTGAATTCGTTTATTGAAGAAAATGGATATGAAGTCTTTTACACATTATCTGCGGGTATTCTGGATATCGCAGAAGCAGAGGACAATAATTATGAGACATTTGCCAGACTTTCAGAATTTGCGCTGAGACAGGCGAAACTCAGTGGACGAAATAAATCATACGTGTTCAACATGGATGAATATAATCAGTTTGTGCGAAGGAGAGAACTGCTTCGTATGATGCGCCGCTCGATCCGCAATCGTTTTGAAGGATTTGAAGCGTATTTCCAGCCGATCTATGATCTGCAGAGAAAAGAGATCATCTGCGCGGAAACCCTTCTCCGTTTCCGGACACCGCTGGGAGAGATGATCTCACCGGTTGAATTTATACCGATGCTGGAGGAAAGCGGACTGATGATCCCGGTCGGAAAATGGGTACTGCAGCGTGCCATGGAAGCCTGCTATGAATTGCAGCAGAAGAAAAAAGACTTCCGTGTTACCGTGAACCTGTCGTACGTCCAGGTTTTGAAGAGTAATGTGTTGACGGAGATTCTTCGCGGTGTGGAAGAACACAGACTTCGTCCGGGAAGCCTGATCATGGAACTGACCGAGAGCGGATTTATTGAATCCAACGAGAATTTTATCAATTTCTGTCAGGGGTTGAAGGAAAACGGTGTGGCATTAGCCTTAGATGATTTTGGAACGGGATATTCCAACTTCCATTATATCAACGAGATCAGCCCGAACATCATCAAGATTGATCGGGGATTTACATTGAAGGCTTTAAAGGATGGATATGATCGCAACCTCTTAAGGCATATGATTGATATGATTCATGACGTCAACCTTCAGATCTGTATTGAAGGTGTAGAGACGCAAGAGGATCTGGACAGTATGTGTGAACTGGGACCGGACTATATCCAGGGATACTTCTTTGGAAAACCGGGACCGATTGAAAATCTGCTGGATCTGCTGTGAGACGTGAAACAGTGTTGTCAGATGCTGGAAAGATAAAATCCGCTGGTATATTATTACGACTTTTGTGCGTTCTAGGGAAAAATGTGTCAGACACTGTGAAGATATTGTGAACGTAGTAATCCCACGGTATATCTTACGACTTTTGTGCGACCGAGCTTGACGAGGGGGACACGAGGTCTAGTAGACCTCGGTTTTGTCCCGACCGAAGCGAAGCGTAGACAAGCACAATCGGAGTAACGATATACCGTGGGATTATTAATTGTTCACGGTATGATCACAGCTTCTGACAGCTTGTGCAATGATTTTTTAACGCCGCAAAACTCTCCTTGCTGATCACGTGCTCAATCTTGCAGGCATCCTCTACCGCGATCTCTTGCGGTACGCCAAGCCGGATCAGATAATCACTCAGAAATTCATGACGTTCATAGATCATCTCTGCAATTTCCTTGCCGGAATCCGTCAGATAAATAAATCCCGCATCTGTGACAGTGATCTGTCCTTTTTCGCGTAGATTTTTCATCGCGATGCTGACACTGGATTTCTTATAATTCAATGTATTGGCAATATCCACGGAACGTACTACCGGCAACTTTTTACTCAGTATCAAAATTGTTTCCAAATAGTTTTCAGCAGATTCGTTGACTACAAGCCCCATTTTTGTTCCCTCCAACTTCAAGAGTATTCAATATAAAGATAAAATAATTTTAGCATAATGAAATCGTATTTTCAATTACCGTTTCCTGTGGTATGATCCAAATAGTGTTGGAAGTTGAAAAGGAGAGAACCATATGGCAGATCTGATCGTTGCGTCGCTGGTTGCAATTGCATTACTTGCAGCAGTGATCAAAATCATTCATGATAAGAAAAAGAAAAAAAGATGTTCCTGCGGGGGAGATTGCACGCATTGCAGAGGATGCCGATAGGAATCGATCGGACTTACCCACCCTGGTCGGGCAGGGGTATACCGGAACAAAACAGGTGTCAGCCCCACAAGGGGGAGCTGACACCTGTTGTCATGTGCAAGAACGCAGAGACGTTCTTGAATCACAGCGTATAATATAATTTGATAAAATCCGTCAGCGCATCCTGATCGGAAGCTCCCATCGTCTCTCTGGCTGAATGCATGGCGAGGATCGGAACACCGATATCAACCGTGCGTACCGGAAGAAATGTGGAAGCGATGCTGCCAAGCGTGCTGCCGCCACGTTCATCTGCGTGGTTGACATATTTCTGATAAGGGATGCCTGACAGGTCGCAGATCTGCTGAACGATCGAGATCGCCTCGCTGTCAGTGGCATAGGTCTGCGAAGCAGCCTGTTTGATACAAAAGCCTTTGGACGGAATACAGTGGTGCTTCGGGTCATAATGCTTGTCATATGCCGGATGATAGGCATGCGCCACATCTACAGACAGAAATGTCGAGGATGCCAGAGCACAGCTGAAAGCTTCTTCGCTCAGTCCGAGAGCGGTCACGATCCGGCCAAGGATCATCTGCAGCAACTCAGAGCCGGCACCCTGTTTGGTACCGCTGCCGATCTCCTCATGATCAAAGATCACACCGATCTTGAGCCCGTCTGCCTTGGTGAGCAGACTTTCTGTCAGGCCTTCGAGAATCGCCGTACAGCTCGTCAGATTATCCAGTCGCGGAGCCTGTAACAGTTCTTCCTGCAATCCCAGATACGAGGCATCTTCCGCATTGTACACATTCAATTCATAGTCCAGGATGTTATTCACATCAACCTTCAATTCCTCAGCCAGCAGATCCAAAAAGCAGTGCTCACTGAGTTCTTGCTGATCCAGCGCAAGCAGTGGCAGCATATGGGACTGTTTTTTCAGATCCAATCCCTGATTCATTGTGCGTTCCATATGGATGGCGATATTTGGAATCGTCAGCATCGGACGGTGAAAATCGATGAGTCGCATCGCAGGATGCCAGACATCATCCGAGCGCAGTGCCACGCGCCCTGCAATGGACAATGGCCGGTCCAGCCAGCTCATCAGGTTGACACCGCCATAACCTTCCACATTCAATCGCACATAGCCGTCTTTTTTGATCTCCGGCTGCGGTTTGATGCGAAAGCCCGGAAAATCTCCGTGGGCGGCTGCTAAGCGGATGCCTTTTGAAAGCTTTGAGCAGTCTCCGACGGTAAAGGCCACCAACATGGAGTCATAGGGTGTCAGGACATACCCCTGCCCATGTTCGAGCTGCCAGGGTTCATCCAGAGATAGATCGATAAAATCATTGCTGATCAGATACTGACGTGCCGCCTGCGCCGTATGGTACGGCGAGGTGGACACGCGGATCAATTGTTCTAATAAATCTGACATAGGTAATTCCTTTTATTTTGCTGCCTCAAACTCTTTGACGATCGTCTCGTCCGGAGCTTTTGTCAGCAGACTTACGATCACGATACATACAAAAGACACGATAAATGCCGGAAGCAATTCATAGATATTCCATACACCACCCAGTGGGCGAACGAGGAATTTCCAGATGAATACGGTTGCGCCGCCGGATACCATTCCTGCCAGTGCGCCCCAGATGTTCGAACGTTTCCAGAACAGTGCGCACAGCATAACTGCGGCAAACGCGCCGCCGAAGCCTGCCCAAGCAAAGCTTACGATCATAAATACGGAAGAGTTCGGATCTCTTGCCAAAAATACCGCGATGACGGCGATGATCGCAACGGTGATACGGGCAAAAAACATACTTTGTTTACTGCTTAATTTGATTCCGCAGAAATCCTGAATGATATTCTGTGATACAGAGGATGCGGCTGCCAGCATCTGGCTGTCAGCGGTTGACATCGTAGCTGCCAGGATTCCGGCAAGGATCACACCGGCCAGAAGTGCGGCAAGTACGCCGTACTGACTGATGAGACCTGCAATGCGCACGATGATGGTCTCGCTTGAGCTTCCCTCAAGAAATTCCAGTGCGCCCGCTTTGGTCATTCCAAGGCCCACGACTCCGATCATGATTGCGGCTGCCATTGCGATGAATACCCAGATCGTTGCGATCCGGCGGGACATCACCAGCTTTTTCTCGTCCTCAATCGCCATAAAGCGCAGTAAGATATGAGGCATTCCGAAATATCCAAGACCCCATGCCAATGTAGATACGATCGTGAGGAAGGTATACGGAGAAGAAGCGCCGCTTGCCGCGTCGTGGGAAGCAAATAAAGTAAAGTAACCTGCGAGTGAGGTGGCGTTGTCCATAACGGCACCAAAGCCTCCTGCGGTATGTACGCCGAATACGAGTACGGAGATGAGCGCGATACTCATGACGATACTCTGGATCAGGTCTGTGGTTGACACGGCACTGAAACCGCCCATGATGGTGTAGAAGACGATGACACAGGCAGAAACGATCATTGCTGTGGTGTAATCAATACCGAACAGACTGTTGAATAATTTTCCGCAGGCAGCAAAGCCGGAAGCGGTATATGGAATAAAGAAGATGACGATGACAAGTGCTGCAATGGCATTTAAGATATTGCGGTCATCATGGTATCTTTTTGAGAAAAACGATGGAACGGTGATCGCTCCGATGTTGCTGGAATAGCGGCGTAATCTTCTGGATACCAGAAGCCAGTTCAGCCAGGTTCCGATTCCAAGTCCGATGGCTGTCCAGGCCGGATCAGCGATACCGGATAAATAGGCAAGCCCGGGCAGTCCCATGAGAAGCCAGCTGGACATATCGCTTGCCTCTGCACTCATCGCAGTGACGAACGGACCCATTTTGCGGCCGCCGAGATAGAAGTCTTCCGTGTTCTGATTTTTCTTGCTGAAAGAGAATCCGATGTAGAGTGTGATTCCCAGATATGCAATGATCGCAATGACAATGCATATGTTTGTACTACTAATCATATGTACCTCCTTAAAATTGAAGTTTTTGAAAAACAAAAATCCCTACCATAGTAGCATAGAAAGGCAATAAAATCAAATATTTGCTGTTTTTGCAGGGGCGATCATAGAAAAATGGTTGACAGAACACAAAAATGGTTATATATTTAACATATGAACAATTATTCATATGTTAAAAGTATTGAAGAAAAGGAGGATGTTATGTCGATCAGTGATGTGGAACATTGTGAAGAACTGTGCGTTCATCAGGAATTGGTCGCCCGGGCGATGGATGAATTGCCGGACGAAGACAAACTGTATGATCTCGCAGAGCTTTTTAAGGTCTTTGGCGATTCGACGAGAATCCGTATTTTGTATGTGCTGTTTCAGACCAGCCTGTGTGTCTGTGATCTGGCAGCAGCGCTGAACATGACCCAGTCAGCGATCTCGCATCAGTTGAAGATACTCAAGCAGGCGAGACTGGTGCGCAGCAGACGTGAAGGAAAATCGGTGATCTATGAATTGGCAGATGAGCATGTCAGATCGATCATCGATCAGGGACGGGAGCACATTGAAGAAAAATATTAATGATTTGACAAGGAGAACAATATTATGAAGAAAAAATTCAAATTACAGGATCTGGATTGCGCAAACTGCGCAGCAAAAATGGAAGAAGCAATTAAGAAGATCGATGGTGTCAGTGACGCAAGCGTCAGCTTTATGACGCAGAAGATGACGATTGAGGCAGATGATGCGAGATTCGATGCGATCATGGACGAGGTGGCGCGTGTATGTGCCAAAGTAGAGCCGGATTGCAAGATTCTTCGTTAGAGTCGAATTTAGGTAATTGCGAAACTCAAGAATTGTGTAGATAGGGAATACGTAGTCACATGTATCTTACAGGTACTTTGGAGCGGCTGGTACTTAGTGACCGTATTTTGGTCACTTATGTACCATTGTCAGCGACAAGTAGCGAGAGCGTACCTGTGATACATGTGCTCGTATGACCAAAATGAAACATTAATTGAGTTTCGCAAATGCATAAAAACTGAATTGGGATAAAGGAGAACAGTATTATGACAAAGAAACAAAAACACATGCTCGTACGTATCGCAGTAGCATTTGTCATGCTGGCAGTGATGCTCGTGGAGGAGCATTCCGGTATCGGGGATCGGATACAACCGGTCTGGCTTCTGGCAATCATCAGTCTGATCCCATATCTTGTCATCGGATATGACATCTTATGGAAAGCCTTTCGCAATATCCGAAACGGACAGGTATTTGACGAGAACTTCCTCATGATGATCGCCACCTTTGGCGCATTTGCGGTACGGGAATATGCGGAGGCAGTAGCCGTCATGCTGTTTTATCAGATCGGCGAGTGGTTCCAGGGCTATGCAGTGGGAAAATCGAGACAGTCGATCTCGGATATGATGGATATCTGCCCGGAGTATGCCAATTTAGAGCAGGATGGACAGTTGACACAGGTGGACCCGGATGATGTGGAGATCGGTTCAGTCATCGTGATCAAGCCGGGAGAGCGCATTCCCCTTGACGGGGTCATCATAGAAGGTGAATCCATGATCGATACCGCCGCCCTTACCGGTGAATCGGTTCCGAGACGGGCGGTAGCCGGTGATGCGATCATCAGCGGCTGTGTCAACGGAAGCGGAACTTTGAAGGTGCGTACCACGAAGGAATTTGATGATTCTACGGTTGCCAGAATCCTGGAGCTGGTGGAAAATGCCAGCTCGAAAAAGGCAAAGGTTGAGAATTTCATTACGCGGTTTGCAAAATACTATACGCCGATCGTGACGATCGCTGCTCTGGCGTTGGCGATCCTTCCACTGCTTGTATCGATGCTTCTCGGCACGGATCAGAGCATGAGTGATGTATGGCTTTGCTGGATCTACCGCGCATGTACGTTTTTGGTTATTTCCTGTCCGTGTGCACTGGTGATTTCCGTTCCACTGGGATTTTTCGGAGGAATCGGAGCGGCATCGCGCATCGGCGTGCTGGTAAAGGGAAGCAATTTTTTGGAGGCAGTAGCCGAAGTCGATACGGTTGTCTTTGACAAAACCGGGACACTGACGCACGGCGAGTTTGTCGTGACAGATGTTGTCCCGGCAGATGGGGCAAAGCTTTCCAAAGACGAATTGCTGGAGCTGGCCGCACTCGGAGAAGGCTACTCGACGCATCCCATCGCCGCTTCCATTCGGGATGCTTACGCCGGAGAACCGGATCTGAACCGTGTGAGCACTGCCGAAGAGATCGCCGGACACGGGGTGCACGTTGAAATTGACGGGGTGGAGACCTATCTGGGCAATCGGAAATGGATGGAGGAACTGCACATAGCATATACCGGTCGTGTATCTGGCAAGAAAAGACGAATATCTCGGAGCGATCATCATTTCCGACCGGATCAAGGAGGGCGCAAAAGAAGCAATCGACACGATGAAAGCCGTCGGTGTCAGATCATGCGTCATGCTCACAGGAGATCGCAAGGAGACGGCAGAGGCGGTGGCGGCAGAACTTGGATTGGATGAGATCCACTATGAGCTGCTCCCGGCTGATAAGGTATCTCAGGTGGAGCGTCTTTTGGCCGCCGAAACAGCAAAAAATAAACTGGCATTCGTCGGTGACGGAATCAATGATGCGCCGGTGCTGACCAGAGCGGATGTAGGGATTGCTATGGGAACCATGGGAAGTGATGCAGCCATCGAGGCAGCGGATGTGGTACTTATGGATGATGATATCCGAAAGATTGCCGGAGTGGTGCAAATTGCCCGCAAGACAATCGGTATCGTCAAGCAGAACATTGTCTTTGCGCTGTCGGTTAAGGTTCTCGTGCTGATCCTGGGTGCAGTCGGTATCGCCAATATGTGGGCAGCGGTCTTTGCCGATGTGGGCGTATCCGTGCTGGCCATTCTCAATGCGATGCGAACCCTTCGGCTGTCCCGGTAAGGATTTCAAGTACGCCTTGGCGTACTTGCTGCGAGGTGCGCGTCATGCTTTGCATGACATTCTTCTTCTGCGCACCTCTGCAATCCGCCGGAGGCTTTATCTTGGAAGGAGATTGGACTCCCACCAAGATGAATTTGTTTTACTCGCCACCTATAGAGGTGGGAGTCTTATCTCCTTTCAAG
>OBLI01002035.1_pt1 | contig 18042 bp, 20 predicted proteins | sample 1519701 | NCBI WGS metagenome assembly OBLI01 (sample SAMEA3663005, study PRJEB22513) | pig gut metagenome | biome: pig gut; feature: pig-associated habitat; material: faeces | place: France | collected 2012 | reverse complement strand
GGTATAATTTTACTGCTGAATCATGAAATCATCCCCCATATTTATCGGGTGATCCATTATTAACGCTTAATTTCATTAAAATATGAAAACAGTGTTGAATTTAAGCTTTCGGCGAGCTTTAAATGCCGGACATATCCAGGTTCATGGAGATTTGCTGAATGCGATCTCAGCGGAACAGGCGGAGCGTTTGGGAGTGCAGGAGTTGAGAGATAACTATGCTGCTCTGTATCAACAGGAGAAAGAGATTTATCTCTATAATCGTTCCTTAAAAGATACACCTCAAATAGAGGAGTTGCATCGGGCTCGGATTGGGCAATTTATGCACATCGAGACGACGATTGACAACGAGTTGAAATCACCCGAAGCGTCAATGATGGAAGCCAGCAAGGAGCTGGTTTTCGAATTGAATGTTTATCGGATCTGTAAGCGGATGCGCTATGCGGACACGACGGGTGCCTTAACGGATTTTATCGAGCGTATGCGGGAAGCGGATTGTGCGCCTCATGTAGAAACCCTGCGGTTGACCGCGTCGCTCAATCAGTTGGAGCGTTACAATCAGGAGTTTAATGCCTTGTATCTCCAACGCTCTCGCTGTCGGCTCGAAAGGGGGACAGCCCTGACGATGAGTAAAATCCGTCCGTCTGTGGATCAGGCGTTTAAGGACTTGGCCAGTGCGCTCAATGCGCTTTACCAGACGAATGCGTTGATCGAGAAATCGACGGAAAAGGAGCAGCTGTTGGCTGCGATCATCGACGAGATGAATGCAATCATCTATCAGTTGCAACTGACCTTGTCGCGTGTCAGCGCAGGTCCCAAGCCGAATCCGGGCGAGGAGGCTAAGCCGACGACTCCTGAGGAATCGGATCCGACTCCTGAGCCGGAACCTCCCGCAGAGCCGGAGAATCCTGATGTGGTTTAAATGAGAGGGCAGGAATGAGGGTTGTGTTTTTCACCCCTGATTCCTGCTTTTTTTGATACAAGGCTGTCCCGTCTTGGACTCGAGCCCAACAGCATCCCGACGGCTCTGCTCACGGCTATGGTTATTCGCTTGATTCAATGATTTTAAGGAGGAAAGGCGACGGCTTACCTATAGAAACGAGAGTTTAAGATATGCCTATAAATATAGAAATGATTTTTAAATGGGCGAATCGAATTTTTGCCTAAATTTGCGCTTTCTAAGATAAGGAGATTCGTTATTCAGAGAATAATACAAACTAAAACGATATGATTCAATTCTTTCAATCTTCAGCGAAGACCGTGTTGGCCGTAGAGGCGCAGCATGCCTTCTCCCCCGAGGAGACGCAGAAATTGGTATGGCTCTTCAGCGAGGCTTCCCCATTGGAGGCTGAGAAACTGGAAGGCTGGTTCGTGGGACCCCGTCGTGAGATGATCACTCCGTGGAGTACCAATGCCGTGGAAATTACCCAGAACATGGGTCTCACGGGTATCTCACGCATCGAGGAGTATTTCCCCGTCGCATCCGGCGAGGCCGAGCACGACCCGATGTTGCAACGCATCTACAACGGCTTGGATCAAGCCATCTTTACGATCAGCAAGCAACCCGATCCCATCGTCTATATCGAGGATTTGGAGGCCTACAACCAGCAAGAGGGTTTGGCCTTGAGCCAGGAGGAGATCGCTTACTTGAACGAGGTGAGCCAGAAGTTAGGCCGCAAGCTGACCGACAGCGAGGTGTTTGGTTTCTCACAGGTGAACTCCGAGCACTGCCGGCACAAGATCTTCGGCGGTACCTTCATCATCGACGGAGAGGAGAAGGAGAGCTCGCTCTTTGGCTTGATCAAGAAGACCTCAGCGGAGAATCCTAATAAGTTGGTTTCTGCTTACAAAGACAACGTAGCTTTCAACGAGGGTCCGAGAGTGGAGCAATTCGCTCCCGTAGCGGCAGACAAACCCGATTTCTTCGCCATTAAAGATATTGACACTGTGATCTCTTTGAAAGCGGAGACACACAACTTCCCGACAACCGTAGAGCCTTTCAACGGTGCGGCAACCGGTACGGGTGGTGAGATTCGCGACCGTCTGGGTGGTGGTAAGGCTTCTTTGCCAATCGCAGGTACCGCCGTTTACATGACGGCCTATCCGCGCACAGAGGGCGCACGTAGCTGGGAGAAGATCCTCGACCCTCGCCCCTGGCTCTATCAAACGCCGGAGCAGATCTTGATCAAGGCTTCCAACGGTGCTTCCGATTTCGGCAACAAGTTTGGTCAACCGCTGATCTGCGGTTCGTTGCTGACTTTTGAGCATGCGGAGAATGACAAGAAATATGCCTATGACAAAGTGATTATGTTGGCCGGTGGTGTGGGTTATGCCAACAAGCGAGATGCCTTGAAGGGCGATCCGCAGCCGGGCGAGAAGGTGGTTGTGATTGGTGGTGATAACTATCGCATCGGTATGGGCGGTGGTGCTGTCTCCTCTGTGAACACCGGTCAGTACACCAGCGGTATCGAGTTGAACGCCGTGCAGCGTGCCAACCCGGAGATGCAGAAACGTGCGGCCAACGTGATCCGTGCGATTGCGGAGAGCGATGAGAATCCGATTGTTTCTATTCACGATCACGGCGCTGGCGGACACCTCAACTGTCTCTCAGAGTTGGTCGAGGCCACCGGAGGCCATATTGATATGAGCAAATTGCCGATTGGCGACCCGACACTTTCCGCCAAGGAGATTATCGGTAACGAGAGCCAGGAGCGTATGGGCCTCTTGATGAAGGAGGAGGATGTGGCTCGCGTGAAACGTATCGCCGATCGTGAGCGTGCGCCGATGTATGTCGTAGGTGAGACAACCAACGATATGAAGTTTGTCTTCGAGCAAGCCGATGGGGTGAAGCCGATCGACATCAAGCTGGAGTACATGTTTGGTAAGCCGCCTCGCACGATCATGACTGACCACACGGTAGAGATAGCCTATCAACCGGTTGTTTATAAAGAGTCTGAGTTACACCACTATTTGGAGAATGTGCTCCAATTGGAGGCTGTCGCTTGTAAAGATTGGTTGACCAATAAGGTCGATCGTTCTGTGACGGGTAAGATCGCTCGCCAGCAGTGCCAAGGTGAGTTGCAGTTGCCGTTGAGCGATTTGGGTGCTGTGGCTTTGGATTACAGAGGCAAGGCAGGTATCGCCACCTCTATCGGTCACGCTCCGCAGGTAGCGATGGTGGATCCGGCAGCCGGTTCCGTAATGGCCATCGCCGAGGCATTGACCAACATCGTTTTCGCTCCGCTGACCGACCAATTAGCCGGTATCTCATTGAGCGCTAACTGGATGTGGCCTTGCCGCAACGAGGGCGAGGACGCGCGTCTCTACACCGCTGTGCAGGCTGCTTCTGACTTCGCTTGCAGCTTAGGCATCAATATCCCGACTGGTAAAGATTCGCTCTCCATGACGCAGAAGTATGGTGAGGATAAGGTCATCGCTCCGGGTACGGTGATTATCTCTGCGGCGGGTGAGGTAAGCGACATCCGCAAGATTGTTTCTCCGGTCTTGGCACACGACAAGAACAGCTACCTATATTATATAGACTTCTCATTCGACACGCTGAAGTTAGGAGGTTCCGCTTTCGCTCAAGCTTTGAACAAGTTGGGTGATGAGGTTCCGACCGTGAAGGATGCCGAGTATTTCCGAGACGCATTCAATGCCGTCCAGTCCGCTATCGAGCAACGTTTGGTATTGGCTGGTCACGATATTTCTGCCGGTGGTATGATCACAGCCCTGTTGGAGATGTGTTTCGCCAACGTAGAGGGCGGTTTGGAGGTCGATCTCGATGCCATCAACGAGGCAGACATCGTGAAGATCCTTTTCGCCGAGAATCCGGGTATCCTGTTGCAGGTGAAGGAGAAGAAGGCGTTCGAGCACTTGATGCGTGAGGCGGGCGTAGGCTTCGCCCTTATCGCTCGTCCGACCGAGGAGCGCCACATCTTAGTTTCGAAGGAGGGTATTCAGTATCACTTTGGCATCGACTACATGCGTGATGTTTGGTATGAGTCCTCTTATAAACTGGATGTGAAGCAGAGCGGTAACGTCTGCGCCGGCAATCGTTTCGAGAACTACAAGATGCAACCGTTAGAGTATAAGTTCCACAAGTCATTCACTGGTAAGTTGGCCGACTATGGTGTCAGCGCTGATCGTCGTACACCGAGTGGCGTGAAGGCGGCTGTGATTCGCGAGAAGGGTACACAGTGTGAGCGTGAGACCGCTTACGCCCTCTATTTGGCCGGTTTTGATGTGAAGGACGTACACATGACCGACTTGGCAAGTGGCCGTGAGACCTTAGAGGATGTCAACATGATCGTTTTCTGTGGTGGTTTCTCTAACTCCGATGTATTAGGCTCTGCCAAAGGTTGGGCGGGTGGCTTCCTCTACAACGAGAAGGCGAAGAAGGCTATCGAGAATTATTACGCTCGTCCTGACACCTTGAGTATGGGTATCTGCAACGGCTGTCAGTTGATGGCAGAGTTGGGCTTGGTTTATCCGGAGCATGCCCAGAAGCACAAGATGGTACACAACGACTCGCACAAGTTCGAGTCTAACTTTGTCACCTTGGAGATTCCGAAAAACCACTCTGTGATGTTCGGTTCGCTGAGCGGCACGAAGTTAGGTGTTTGGGTAGCACACGGCGAAGGTAAGTTCCAGTTCCCTTATGAGGAGTCGGCTTACCACATCGTAGCAAAATATAATTACGAGGGTTATCCCGCCAATCCGAACGGCTCACCTTGGTCAGTAGCTGGCGTTTGCTCACAGGATGGCCGTCATTTGGCAATGATGCCTCACCCCGAGCGTGCGATGTTCCCTTGGCAGTGCGGCTACTATCCCGCTGATCGTCAAGCAGACGAGGTTACGCCATGGATCGAGGGCTTTGTCAATGCACGCAAGTGGATTGAGGAGCACAAAAAATAAAAGAATGGCTTTTCAAGCTACAAAAAGGGGCTGTATCCAAACAGCCCTTTTTTGTGTATATTCATTTCGAGAGGCAGTAAGATACCTCCTTGAAGGCATAGCGACGAATGGTTCCTGCTGTATCTTGCAACAATAAATGCCCTGTCGGTTCAATGCCACAAATCTGCGCCGAGAAAGCACCTTGCGCATCCGTGTAGGGATGATAACCCTCCCTTCGATAAAGCGCCTTCATATAGCGGGCATGAATCAAGGCCTTTTCGCCCGTTGACAGGGCTTGGTTGTAGGCCTCGAAACGGCTCAAGAACTGACGCAAAACCACTTCCCGATCCACCTCTTGCTTGAGAATCTGCCACAACGATACCGGATTAGGCGCATCCCCACGAAACGTGGTTTGGTTCACGTTGATACCAATCCCGATGATCGAACGAAGCAAGTTATGTCCCGTTAAGTCATTCTCAATCAACATGCCACAGATTTTCTTGTCTTGCCAATAGATATCGTTAGGCCATTTGATCGAGATGCCCTCCGTATAAGCGTCCAGAGTCTCCTTGACACTGAGCGCCGCGATCTGCGAGATCAAAAATTGTTGTTTGACAGGCAGCGCTTGCGGATAAAGCACCAAGCTAAAGGTCAAATTCTTGCCCTTCTCTGACTCCCATACATTCCCCAACTGTCCGCGACCGGCTGTCTGGAAATCAGCCACAATCGCACTACAGTTCGGCAAAGACTCTCGCTCCAACCATTCTCGCAACAAGCTATTGGAAGAATGGGTCTCTTCCACACGGATGATCCGTGGTTTTTCCGTTGTTAACTTAGGCATCGACATAAAGCACGCTGATTTTCTTAGGCAACTTGGCGATCACCTCCCGATAAGAGTGATGAATCCAACGCTTGATCTCCTCATCGCTCATGTCTTGATTGAGGTAAATCATGTTCCAATATTTCTTATTAAAATGGTAGGCCGGCTCTACTGCCCGGTAACGATCACGCAGCTCATCGGTATAATCCGTGCTACATTTCACAGCCACGTAAGGTTCCGCCGCATCCAGCGGAAGAAGCAGAAACATTTTATTTTCCACCTTAAACACCAACGACACATCATCGAACGGCAGACACTCCGTCGTGTTGCGCAAGGTCAAGCAGTAGGTTCGTACATCCTCTATATTCATCCTGTTCACTATTTAACGACAAGGAGCCATGAAAGCATCGGCTATATGTTCCACCTCCGAATGCCCCTTTGTCAACGTTACGAAAACCAGGTCAAAACGGACAGGCAAGTCGCCATCCGTATAGCGCACGTAGGCATCAGCCGCCGCCACCGTCCTCCGGATTTTCCCTTGATCCACAGCCTCCTCCGGATCGACCAAGAAGTCCACGCCACGTGTCTTGACCTCCACAATCACCAGCTCATCGCCTTGGCGTGCCACCAAATCCAACTCATAATGATGCCAATGCCAATTCTGTTCCAAGATCAGATAACCCTTCTGCTCCAGGAATTGGCGAGCCACACGCTCACCCTCACGGCCTATCTCAAATGCGGTTGGCATACTTTCGTCTGTTTACGCCTGATTCTCTATCGTTATTCGCGAAATTAGTGTTATTTTCTTTCATATCTCCATAATCCTACCTACTTTTGTCCACATGAAGTTGGTACGCAAATATTCACCCGCACAACCGAACCATCCCAGGGTTCACAAAGTCACCTTTATGCTGAACGACGAGGAGCATAAGGCGGTGAAGCGCTACTTATCCAAATACAAGATTGTCAACAAATCCCGTTGGTATAGAGAGACCATCCTATCGCACGTCTTAAAGGTGTTGGAGGAGGATTATCCCACCCTATTCAACGAAAACGAGATGCGCCGATGATCCAACCGTTTGATGACACCTATTTCATGCGACAGGCATTGAGCGAGGCTCGCCTCGCCGCAGAGGAGGGAGAGGTACCCGTAGGAGCGGTTATTGCCTGTCAAGGGAGAATCATTGCCCGTGCGCACAACCAGACAGAACGGCTGCACGATGTGACTGCCCATGCCGAGTTATTAGCCATTACGGCCGCCACGAATGCCTTAGGCGCTAAATATCTCACAGACTGCACGCTGTATGTCACAGTTGAGCCTTGCGTGATGTGCGCCGGAGCGATCGGATGGGCACAAGTTGGCACAATCGTATATGGCGCGGCCGACGAGAAAAGAGGTTATTCCCGCTTTGCCCCCAAAGCTTTCCATCCGAAGGCACAAGTCAAACGAGGCATCTTAGAAGCGGAATGTGCGGACGAAATGCGGCGTTTCTTCCAATGCCGCCGATAGTAATTTCATTGATAAACAACCGCTATGTAATGATAATTTGCTACATTTGCGGCTCAAATATAAACAAAACAACAATGGATGTTGCGATTATCAAATATAATGCCGGAAATATCTATTCGGTGGATTACGCGCTGAAGCGCTTAGGCGTGACCCCGATCATCACGGCCGACCCAGCATTGTTGCGCAAGGCGGACAAGGTGATTTTTCCGGGGGTAGGCGAGGCCTTCACCACGATGGAATACCTGCGTGCCCACCAATTGGATCAAGTCATCAAGAGCCTGAAGCAACCCGTCTTGGGCATTTGCTTAGGTATGCAGCTGATGTGCCAACATTCTGAGGAGGGCAACGCCGATTGTTTAGGTATCTTCCCGACAGAAGTGAAGCGCTTCCAACCGACGCGGCATGAGGATAAGGTGCCCCACATGGGTTGGAACACCTTGACGAACGTACAGAGCGCGCTGTTTGAAGGCGGTTTAGAGGGGCAGTTTGTCTATTTCGTACATAGTTATTATGTACCTCTCAACGACTTTACAGCAGCAACGACCGACTATATCCTGCCCTTTAGTGCCTCCCTTCACAAAGATAATTTCTACGCCACACAGTTCCACCCCGAGAAGAGTGGTAGCGTAGGCGAGCAAATCCTTAAAAATTTCCTACAGCTATGATTGAATTAATTCCAGCGATTGATCTGATTGAGGGTAAGTGTGTGCGACTTACCCAGGGTGACTACGCTACCCAGAAGATCTATAACGAGGATCCTTTAGAGGTTGCCAAACAGTTTGAAGACAACGGAATACATCGTCTGCATGTGGTCGATTTGGATGGCGCACGTGAGGGTCACATCGTGAACTACCGCATCTTGGAGCGATTGGCCTCGCGCACCTCGTTACTCATCGATTTTGGAGGGGGATTGAAAGAAGAGGGCGACCTGGAAATTGCTTTTGAGAGTGGTGCCCAAAAGGTGACGGGTGGCAGCATCGCTGTCAAGCAACCGGAGACCTTCGCCGCATGGATCACCAAATTCGGCAGTGAGCGAATCATCTTAGGGGCAGATGCCAAGGAGAAGAAGATAGCGATCAACGGTTGGAAAGAGACAACTGACCTGGAGTTGATCCCCTTCATCGAGTCCTATTATCATAAAGGGATCACACAAGTGATCTGTACAGACATCGCCCGCGACGGCATGTTGCAAGGGCCCTCCATAGACCTTTACCAAGAAATCCTGGACGCGCTGCCCAACCTAACGCTGATAGCCAGTGGTGGTGTGAGCTCCGTAGCAGACATCGAGCGCTTGAACGAGGCGGGCATTCCTGGGGTTATCTTTGGCAAGGCCATCTACGAAGGAAAAATCAAACTGAAAGACTTACTTCCATTCCTATAAACGACAACGATATGTTAGCCAAGCGCATTATTCCTTGCTTAGACATCAAAGACGGCAAAACGGTCAAAGGTGTCAACTTCGTCAACTTTCGCGATGCGGGCGACCCTGTGGAATTAGGGGCACTCTACAGTCGAGAAGGAGCTGACGAGCTGGTTTATTTAGACATCACCGCATCGCACGAGGGACGGAAGACCTTCACGGAACTGGTGAAAAAGGTGGCGGCGCACATCAGCATTCCCTTCACCGTGGGCGGAGGCATCAACGAGTTGCAAGACGTGGATCGCCTGCTGAGCGCCGGAGCCGATAAGGTGTCTATCAATTCAGCGGCCCTGCGTAATCCCGATCTGATTGAGCAGATAGCCAAACATTTTGGCAGTCAGGTCTGTGTGGTCGCCATTGACGCCAACCAGGAACAAGGAGACTGGTTCTGCTACCTCAACGGCGGACGTGTACCCACCGGACGTTCCCTCTTTCAATGGGCGGCCGAAGCCGAAAGCCGGGGGGCGGGAGAGATTCTCTTTACCAGCATGACCCATGATGGCGTAAAGCAAGGCTATGCCAACGAGGCCTTGGCCACATTGGCCGATTCCTTGCATATCCCCGTTATTGCCTCTGGAGGAGCTGGCGAGCCGGTCCATTTCAGAGACACCTTCGCGATGGGGAAAGCCGATGCAGCCTTGGCGGCCAGCGTCTTCCATTTTGGGGAGATACGTATCAGCGAGTTGAAGCAATACCTTCGTCAAGAGGGCATTAATGTAAGATTATAAACATATAGCATACAAACTATGACATTAGATTTTGAGAAAATGGGCGGATTGATCCCGGCCATCATACAAGACAACAACACTAATAAAGTATTGATGTTGGGCTTCATGAATGAGGAAGCTTTGGAGCAAACCTTGAGCAGCGGCAAAGTGACCTTCTTTAGCCGCACGAAAAACCGTTTATGGATGAAGGGGGAGACCAGTGGGAACACACTGAGCGTAGTGAGCATCACACCGGATTGCGACAATGACACCCTGTTGGTCAAGGCTATTCCTGCCGGCCCCGTCTGCCACAAGGGTACAGACACCTGCTTTGGGGAGAAGAACGAGGAGGACATTCTTTTCTTGAAGTATTTACAGAACTTCATCGAGCGTCGCCGCCACGAGATGCCGGAGGGCTCATACACCACTACATTGTTCCAGAAAGGAATCAACCGCATGGCACAGAAAGTGGGCGAAGAGGCCGTGGAGACCGTGATCGAGGCAACAAACGGCACCGAAGATCGTTTGATCTATGAGGCTTCAGACCTTATTTATCACCTCATCGTATTGCTCACCAGCAAGGGATTACGCATCGACGACCTGGCTCGTGAGTTGAAAAAGAGACATAAAGGTTAACAACCAACAGCACAGACGGAAAAACATGGAAGAAGAGATACTCCTTCAATTAGAGAACGTAGAGATCCGCCGTGAGGAGAATCGCGTGTTGCAAGAGGCCTCGTTTACCCTTCGTAGTGGCGAGTTCGTCTATGTGATTGGCAAGGTTGGTTCCGGCAAAAGCAGTCTCCTCAAATCGCTCTATTGCGAGATCCCTATACAGGCGGGAGCGGCACAGCTGATGGAATATGACCTGCGCAAAATCAAGCGCAAGCACATCCCCTTCTTACGAAGAAAGTTAGGCATCGTCTTCCAAGATTTCCAACTGTTGACCGATCGCTCTGTCTGGAAGAACCTGGAGTTTGTACTCAAAGCGACCGGTTGGAAGAAACAAGCGGAGATCAGGGCACGTATAGAGGAGGTGCTGCGCCAAGTAGGCATGCCTGACAAGGGATATAAAATGCCCCATGAGTTGTCAGGAGGCGAGCAACAGCGTATCGCCATCGCCCGTGCCTTGCTCAACCATCCGAGGCTGATCTTAGCCGATGAGCCAACCGGGAATCTTGACCCGGAAACCAGCGGACAGATCGTGCAGTTGCTGCACGACATCTGCCAGCAAGGCACCGCAGTGATTATGACTACACACAATTATACATTGGTACACAACTACCCCGCCCGCATCGTAAAATGCGAGAATGCAGGGTTAAGTGATGTGAGAGAATAATTTTTTTATACCTTCGCGGTCGTAAAATATGGAGATTGCGAGAACAATTTAATTATAGAGAAGAAAGAAAAATGAAAGTCTTAAAGTTTGGCGGTACTTCTGTGGGATCTGCACAGAGAATGAAAGATGTAGCGAAACTCATCCAGGGAGACCGTAAGATCGTTGTATTGTCAGCCATGTCAGGGACAACCAACTCGTTGGTAGAGATCTCCGACTACCTCTACAAAAAGAATCCAGACGGTGCGAACGAGATTATCAATCAGTTGGCCATGAAATACATGGCCCATGTGGAAGAGCTCTATAGCACAGAGGAGTATAAGCAGAAGGCCAAAGAACTCATCAAGCATCATTTCGAATATATTCGTTCCTTCACGAAGGATCTGTTTACCCTCTTCGAAGAGAAGGTGGTCTTGGCACAGGGCGAGTTGATCTCCACCGGCATGATGAATCTTTACCTCAACGAGTGCGGCGTAAATTCCGTGTTGATTCCTGCGTTGGATTATATGCGTACGGATAAGAACGCAGAGCCCGATCCCGTCTATATCAAGGAGCACCTGCTGAAACTCTTGGAGGAGCATAAGGAGGCAGACCTCTTTATCACGCAGGGTTATATCTGCCGCAATGCGTACGGAGAGATCGACAACCTGCAGCGTGGCGGTAGCGACTACAGCGCGTCGCTGATCGGCGCGGCGATCAACGCCGAGGAGATCCAGATCTGGACGGACATCGACGGTATGCACAACAATGACCCGCGTTATGTGGAAGGTACCTCTCCGGTACGTCAATTGAACTTCGAGGAGGCTGCAGAACTGGCCTATTTCGGTGCCAAGATCCTGCATCCTACCTGCATCCTGCCGGCTAAGTTGAACAACATCCCGGTGCGTTTGCTCAACACGATGCAGCCGGAGGCTCCGGGCACCTTGATCTCCAACGCTATGGAGAAGGGACGCATTAAGGCTGTAGCCGCAAAAGACAACATCACCTCGATCAAGATCAAGAGTGGACGTATGCTGTTGGCGACAGGGTTCTTGCGCAAGGTGTTCGAGACTTTCGAGAACTATCAGACCCCGATCGACATGGTCACGACCTCTGAGGTTGGCGTGAGTGTCACGATCGACAACCGCAAGCATCTCGATGAGATCGTGGACGACCTGAAGAAATATGGCACGGTAACCGTGGACGAAGATATGGTCATTGTCTGTGTAGTGGGCGATCTGGAGTGGGACAACATCGGCTTCGAGGCGCGCATCGTGCAAGCCATGAAAGATGTGCCCGTTCGCATGATCTCCTACGGTGGTAGCAACTTCAACGTCTCGCTGCTGGTTAAAGCAGCCGATAAGAGAAGAGCACTGCAAGCGTTAAGCGATCATTTATTCAACAATAAATAGACTCTTTAGGATAGGGGCAGCCTAATGGTTGCCCCTATTTTTAAACAGATACACATACTACTATGCTTAAAGGTACATTCCCCGTAGAGAAGTTCAAGCAACTTTCTACTCCCTTCTACTACTACGACATGCAGCTGTTGCAACAGACGTTGGATGTTGTCAAAGCGGAATCCGGTAAATATGGTTATCACGTGCATTTCGCCATCAAGGCCAATGCCAATCCTCGTCTGCTTGCCCTGATCGCAAAGAACGGATTAGGAGCCGATTGCGTTAGTGGCGGTGAGGTGCGTGCTGCGCTCGATGCCGGTTTCCCTGCCAATAAGATTGTCTTTGCCGGTGTAGGCAAGGCTGATTGGGAGATCAACTTAGGGTTAGACAACGACATCTTCTGCTTTAACGTCGAGTCATTGGCTGAATTGGAGGTGATCAACGAGTTGGCGGCAGCCAAGCAAAAAGTGGCCTCCATCGCTTTGCGTATCAATCCGGAGGTAGATGCGCACACCCACGCCAAGATCACGACCGGCATGAAGGAGAACAAATTTGGTATCAATCTCAGCCAGTTAGCGAGCGTCACCGACCGCTTGGCCGAGATGAAGCATGTGCGGTTGATCGGCATCCATTGCCACATCGGCTCACAGATCACCGACATGTCCGCTTTCCGCAACTTGACCATCCGCATCAACGAGATCCAAGACGACTTGGCGGCTAAGGGCATCGTTGTGGAGAACCTGAACTTTGGTGGTGGCTTAGGCATCGACTACTACCATCCCAACCACCTCTCCATCCCCTCTTTCGACAATTATTTCGCTGCTGTTCACAGTTTGCTGCAGCTACGTCCAGGTCAACAGGTACACTTTGAGCCGGGTCGTTCTATCGTCGCACAGTGCGGCACACTGATCTCCCGTGTGCTCTATGTGAAAGAGGGAGAGACTAAGAAGTTCGCCATCCTCGATGCAGGCTTCACGGAGTTGATCCGTCCGGCCATGTATGATGCTTATCATCGCATCGAGAACATCAGCAGTGATGAGCCGGTCGAACTGTATGATGTGGTAGGTCCCATCTGCGAATCTTCCGACGTGTTCGGTAAAGAGGTGGAGCTGAACAAAGCACACCGGGGTGACTTCCTTGCCCTCCGCTCTGCCGGGGCCTATGGCGAGGTGATGGCATCGCAGTACAACTGCCGAAAGTTACCTTTTGCCTATTATTCTGACGAACTATAATACCGTCATAATCCGTTCTCTCTATACATAGTTATATAGAGAACAAAATGAAAACAATCAAGAATCCTAACGAGGACACAATAAGTGCGGCTGATTTCGTCTATCAGACGAGCTACAAAACTTTGTGGAGCCGGTACATAAACTTCCAATGTTAGGACATAAACTTGTTGAATAGGCTTCATAAACTTCAGTTCAAGTCTTGGATTTTGTAATCCAAGGCTTGAATCGTATAATCCAAGCTTTGAACTGTATAATCCAAAGCTTGGATTTGAGTTTTTATGGGTGCATTGTTAAGTTTACGTTGGGAATCCACCTACTTTTTGTGCCGACATCTCGAAGTTTAGGTGGGCAATCTTTTGTTTTTTTCTTTACATTTGTGCCCATTATTTAGAAAGAAAGGATGGGCATGATCGATTATAGTGAAGAGGATTTGTTGCGCTACAGCCGCCATATCTTGTTGCAAGAGGTGGGGGTAGAAGGGCAGGAGCGCATCCGCCAAGGCAAGGTGTTGATTGTTGGTTTAGGAGGTTTGGGCTCTCCCGTTGCGCTTTATTTGGCAGCAGCAGGTGTCGGCACCATTGGCTTGGTGGATGGTGATGCGGTGGATCTCTCCAATTTACAACGGCAAGTAATCCATTCAACACCCGATGTCGGACGGCTGAAGGTGGAGTCGGCCCGTGAGAAGTTGTTGAGGCTGAATCCGGGTGTGCAGGTACAGGTACATGCCGATTTCTTGTCGGCAGAGAATGCGTTGGAATTGATTCGCCCGTATGATTTCATCGTGGACGGGACGGATAATTTCCCGGTGAAATTCTTGATCAATGATGCTTGCGTGATGGCGGGCAAGCCCTTCTCGCATGGGGGCATCCTACGTTTTGAGGGACAGACCTTCACCCATTTGCCAGGCACGGCCTGTTATCGTTGCCTATATGGGGCACCGCCGCCTCCAGGTGAGGTGCCGGCCTGTTCGCAAGCGGGTGTCTTGGGTGCGATCGCAGGCATGCTGGGGACAATCCAAGCGGCTGAGACGTTGAAATTTTTGACGGGCGTGGGTGAGTTGCTGACCAATCAACTGTTGACATTCGATGCCAAGACGATGGATTTTCAGAAGATTCAGATTCCGCGAAATCATCATTGCCCTCTTTGTGGCGAGCATCCTTCCCTCACGACTTTACGGATGGAGGAACAGGTGAGTTGCTCGTTGAGGTAGTAGGCTTTTTTAGGGATTAGGAAACAGAAAGGGAAAAATATGGAAACACTAAGTGAGATACAGGCGAAGGGAGGCCCTAAGAAACTTTCCCTGATTGCCTTCAGTGGCGATTTCGATAAATTGACAGCTGTCTTCACGTTAGCTACGGGAGCGGCTGCCGTAGGCTATGAGGTAAACATTTTCTTCACCTTTTGGGGGTTGGACGCGATCAAGCGCAAAGAGGGGCGTGCCTTTTTGGGCAAGAGCCCGATGCAAAAGCTGTTCGGTTTTTTGATGGGAGGCTTGCGATGTACGCCTACCAGTCGTTTCAACCTGTTTGGCCTTGGCCCCCGTCTGTTCCGTTGGCTGATGCGGAAGAATCAGGTGGCTACGTTAGAGGAGTTGGTCGAGGCAGCGAAGGCATTGGGGGTTCATCTCTATGCCTGCGAGATGGCGATGCATGTGTTGGGCTTGCAAGCCGACGATTTCGTGCATGAGGTGGAGGATGTGTTGGGTGTGGCAACTTTCTTGCGCCTCTCAGAGGGTGGTCAGACACTATTTGTATAATCATAAAAACGATCAGTATGAAGCATCAATTGGATATTACGCAAGAGCATTGCCCGATGACTTTCGTACGGACGAAGTTGAAATTGGCACAGATGGCCAAGGGGGATACCTTGGAGGTGTTGTTGAGTGAAGGCGAGCCGTTGAATAATGTGCCTCTCAGCGCGTCAGAGCAGGGCTTTAAGGTCTTGGCGGTGGAACATGTGGAGGGTAAAACCTATCGTGTGCTCATTGAGAAATAGTTTTTTTGTTTAACTTTGTCCCAATAACACAGCGAAGATGGGCTGCCTCTCGGTGGAAGGCTCAAGTAAGTGAGGCTATTCTGTGCTTGATTGGCACCGTTTTTGCTCCTATTTAAAAACAACGAATGATGAACTATTACGAACTTCGCTTCACCTATCAATCTCCCATCGAGACGGAGATTCTTAACGATGTCTTAGCGGCTGAGTTGGGCGAGATTGGTTTTGAGAGTTTCACGCAGGATGAGCAAGGTCTGCAAGGCTACATCTCCGATCAGCTGTTTGATGAGGCCGTTTTGAAGGATACCCTTGCTACCTTCCCCTTGGAGGAGACCACGATTCACTATGTTTGCACGCCGGTGGAGAGCAGGGATTGGAATGAGGAGTGGGAGAAGAATTACTTCAAACCGATCCGTATCGGCAACGACTGCTTGATCCGTGCCTCCTTCCATGAGCCAGAAGAGGGCTATGCTTACACGATTATTATTGATCCCAAGATGGCTTTTGGCACAGGCAATCACGAAACAACCTATCTGATGATCAGTTGGATGCTTGAAGAGTCGCTGGTTGGGAAACGATTGCTGGACATGGGGTGTGGCACGGCGGTGTTAGCCATCTTAGCTCGTATGAAGGGGGCTAAGAAGGTGGTGGCTATCGATATCGATGAATGGGCTTACGAGAATGCCTTGGAGAATATCCGGCTCAACCATACGGAGGAGATTGAGGTGGCCTTGGGCGGTGCGGAACGTATTGCGGCTTTCGCCCCGTTTGAGGTGATTTTCGCCAATATCAATCGCAACATTTTGTTGCAGGATATGCACTATTATGCGGAAGCGTTGCAGCCGTGTGGCCAACTCTTCATGAGTGGTTTCTATCTGGAAGATCTCCCGATTATCGAGGAGGAGTGCCGGCGAAACGGCTTACGAGTAGAGGGTTACAAGGAGCGCCATAATTGGGTGGCGGTCAAAGTCGTGAAGGCGTAACAATGTTTAACGATAAAAAACGAAGTCGCAGATAAACTATCCAAGAAGTAAAAACGTTATCCATATACAATTTACTAATTATAAAACAGGAACGATCATGAAAAGCGTAGATTCTAAGTTATTGCTGGGCCTCGTAGTAGGTGCAGCCGTGGGTGCGGCCGTAGGTTATTTGGCTGCTACAGACAAGAGAGAGCAATTGCTGGAAGAGTTGAACGGCGTAGTTGGCAAGGTAAAAGAGGGTTTCAACTCTGCTTTGGCGAAATACAAAGAGGGAAAAGAGGCGGCTGCGACTGCCACAGAGGCGGCTGCTGAATAATCTCCGCATTTATGGAGAAAGATCCGGATAAGATCATCCAAGAGCTGAGGGAGGACGTATCAGCCTTTGTGGAACTCAAATTGGAGCTCCTCAAACTCAATACATACGAGCGGACGGGAAAGGTGATCGCCGTCCTCTCGTATGGATTGGTACTTCTGTTTCTCGCTTTTTTTGCGATCCTGTTCATCTTCTTGGCTTTAGGCTTTTTCTTGGGAGAGTGGATCGGCTTTACGGGTGCGGGCTTCGCATTAGTGGCGGTACTCTATCTGCTGCTGATGGGACTCATCATTCGTAATCGAGAGATTATTACGACAAAAGTATTGAATGAGGTCATCACTACCTTGCTATCTAACGACGAAAAGAGGAATGAGACAACAAACGACGAACCTGCCACAGACGCTGACACCGCTGGAACGGTTGCTTCATGAGAAACAACGTGTGACCGTGGAGTGTGAGTTGCGCAAGATTAAATTGAATGCTGACTGTGCTTATATCCAAGCGCATGCAGGTAGCTTGTTGCTATCTGGCCTCTCTTCGTTGTTATTCCTCGGAGGAAACAAGAAACAGGAGGCTAAAGCTACTGCTGATCGAACAGCGACAGCTGCCGCAACGACCCAGCCTTTGGGATGGGGTGACTTCTTGGCCATAGGGAAGAGTCTTTTGCCTGTCGCATGGGAAGTGGCGCGGCCATTAATTATGACATGGGGAATCAAAAAAGTAAGAAAATGGTTTTCTCGCCTTCTTTTCCCTAAAAAAAGGTAAGCAGCAACAATTAATTTATGTTATAGGGCATGTTTTTTCCTCATACAACATACGGACTAATCCAAAAAACATAAGTAAATTTGCGGCGTTGAAAAACGGGGGGGTGAAAGCTGTAATGCTTCTCCTGTGAGACTGAATCAGATAAACGAATTTATTATTAATATACTCATAAAAGTTTTACAACAATGATTAAAGTAGGTATTAACGGTTTTGGTCGTATCGGCCGTTTCGTATTCCGTGCAGCACAAACAAGAAATGATATCCAGATTGTAGGTATTAACGACTTGTGTCCGGTTGATTATTTGGCATACATGTTGAAATATGATACAATGCACGGCAAATTCGAGGGTACGATCGAGGCTGACGTTGAGAACAGCAAGTTGATCGTGAACGGTAACACTATCCGCGTAACTGCAGAGCGCAATCCGGCTGACTTGAAGTGGGATGAGGTAGGTGCTGAGTATGTTGTTGAGTCAACAGGTTTGTTCCTGACTCAGGAGAAGGCTCAGGCTCACATCCAGGCAGGTGCTAAGTATGTTGTAATGTCTGCACCTTCTAAGGACGCTACTCCGATGTTTGTTTGCGGTGTTAACGAGAAGACTTATGTGAAGGGTACTCAGTTTGTATCTAACGCTTCTTGTACGACTAACTGCTTGGCTCCGATCGCTAAGGTGTTGAACGATAACTGGGGT
>OBLI01002034.1_pt1 | contig 18043 bp, 14 predicted proteins | sample 1519701 | NCBI WGS metagenome assembly OBLI01 (sample SAMEA3663005, study PRJEB22513) | pig gut metagenome | biome: pig gut; feature: pig-associated habitat; material: faeces | place: France | collected 2012 | reverse complement strand
AGGCCGAAGTAGCCGACCGCGTGACGGTCAAGGCGAAGGGCCGAATCGTGCATTGTCTTACAAGACAATCTGTGTATTTGGAAACTGTAGTAGTCAGATGTCCGAAGAGGAACTCTCTTTTCAAGACGATAGGGCGTATCCCGACAATAGAGAAGAAGTGACGATGTCCAATATGCGGAGTCCAAAAGGGACAAGACAAGCACGAAACCGCCGTATGCCGAACGGCACGTACGGTGGTGTGGGAGGAAAGAAAACGAAAGTAGGTCAGAAAACTTACTACGTTTTCCGACCTACCCGATTATAATACGCCGCTTCACACTGATACACTTGTCTATACCCAATTGTTCTGCAATCGTTTGACAGCGATTGATTCCGTAAGAATACGGATAAACTCCTGCATGGAGTGCTTGCGGTAGGTCTCTTTCAGGATATGCACGCATCCCGACATCTGGTTGTCGTGAACATTTATCGGCACGGCCCTAACATCCCGGGCATCGTAGATGGAATCTTCAGCCAACACGGTGACGAGGTTTGTCTGGCGCACGAGTTTCAATAGTGTGTTAACATCATTCAGTTCGATTCGAATCTTGAACTTGTCGTAATCGGACACGATGTGGTCAAAGGCATTACGGGCCTGCAACCCTTTTGACGGAAGTGCCAATTCGTATTTTTCAAGCTCGGAAATCGATACTTTGTCTTTTGAAGCAAGGGGATGGTTGTTTCCGACAATCGCTGACAAGGTGTTTTGAAACAGGATATGGGACTCGACGTTGGGCAAGGGGTGAATGGGTTTAAACGCGAGAACAAAATCGAGCTCGTGGTTGGAAAGCGACTCCATAAGCTCGTTCATCTGCTTGTACACGATATTGACTTTGATTTTCGGATACCTCTTTATAAAAGAGATGACGGACTCAGTGAGAATGGGGCTGAAAGAATGGGTGACTCCAATATGGAGCGTGCCAGTCAGCATCTTCCGTAAATCGCGAATCCGGTCGGCACAGGCTTCCGCATCGTGGATAGTCCGGAGGGCAAACGGAAGCATCACTTCCCCAGCCTCGGTCAGCCGGTTGGAATGGTTGTCGCGGATAAACAGTTGTATACCGAGTTCATCTTCCAGCTGCTTGATCTGCTGTGAGAGTGAGCTTTGGGCTATATTCAGGCTGTTTGCCGCATGTGAAAAGTTCAGAGTCTCTGCAGCTTTTGCGAAATATCTTAATTGTCTTAGTTCCATATGAGTACAAAGCTACGAAAATTAACTATCGCGTAGCCGTAAACGAGAGTTTTTTAAAGAGAAAGACCGGAATCGTGGCTCCTACGACCATGCCCAAAATAATAAACGCACAGGTGAGGCCATTGAAGGCAAACAGATAAAAATAATGACTGAATACTTCTTCCTCAGTGTGATACAGACATAACAGCAGGGCTTCGACAGTGCGGTAGGCATACATCCCGGGTATCATAGGCAAGAGTGCCGGGAAAAAGCACACCTCAGCGGGACACTTGATGCGTGATGCAAACAACACCGAGAACATTCCAATGGCAAATGAAGCCACCGTGCTGGCAGGGATAATGTGTAAACCACCCAAATCCGGCAAGGTCAACACATAACGTATAGCATGCCCAACTGCCGCAATCAGGGCGCATGTCAGATATGCACGTCTGGGAGTGTTGCTGATACTGGAAAAACCGATTGCAGCAATCGCCGCAAAAAAGCCATCCTCGAAAATATTCACAAGAATATCATTCCACATCATTCTTTAAAACCATTTTAATCCAAGCATGAGCATTCCGGCACAAAGTCCGGCAGACAGACAGGCGGTTAGCACAACTGCGTCAAGAAACCGGCTGAACGCACACAGATAATGCCTATACAGCAAATCACTGACAGAATTTATATACGGCACTCCTGGAATCAAGTACAGGACACTTGTGCCAAGCGCCAATTCGGGAGTAGAACCAATATTGAAAATATGTCCTCCGGCACTGATGGAAGCAGAGAAGAATGAGGCGCAAAGAAAAGTCAAACGTACATCGCGACCATCTTCGAGCATGATTTGCTTGAGTCTATACCCTGCCAATGTTGAAACGAATACTATCAGCATGGCAAACCAGTCGCCACCAAACAGACGGCAAAATGCAGCATTAGCAAAGCTCGTCAGTATGAGCACCTCCCATTTTCCCGTCGGTCTTGTCGTTCTTATGCATTCAAAGTGCTCCACCGCGGCAGGCAGGCTCAGTCGGTTGTCTGCCACCTCCCAGCTGAGCTGGCTCAAGCGAGTGTTCAAATCAAAACTTATGCCACATTTTGCAGTCTTGCGTTGTGCCATTTCCGCATGTACACGGTCGGCATTCCACACAGAAACCGTAACATGATCCGGCATGATGAATATGTCGAGATCAATGCCAAAGGCTTCCGCCATACGTCTGGCATTTTTTTCTATGCGGATGCATGTGGACCCGCATCCCGACAACAGAGACGCATATTCTGCAAGGAATGCGGCTGTTCTTCGCAAAGCGGAACTATCAGCGGGATTGTTCATGTTATTGGACTCTGCTTTCATCCTCTTTGTTGGAAATCCCTGGAATCTTTTCGTCTCCGGGGATGTAGAACATATCAGTTTCCCGACCGAGCTCAAAATAATGTGTTGCTTTGTGGCCGCGACTGCTGCAACTGTGTTTGGAACAGTGATATTCGACGGCTCGGAAGATAAATGCGCATAGCAGCACACCTGCAATAATGCACCACGTAATCATTGGATAATTCATAATCATTAAGTTTTTAAATTCGGTGCAAAAGTAGAGCACCCTCAAGATCTATATCCACGATGATTAAGGGATTATCCTATCATTGCTATAGGCAAAGTTGAATCCGTCCACTCGGATAATCAATAGGTGCATCAATAGAAAGCGTGACTTCTTTGTCTTCTTTTGGAAAAACCCTCAGATGGCAGCCATTTCGCGCTAATGTCGTCGCCTGTTGCTGTTGGGGAGCGAACCAAGGCCTATCTGAGAGAATTGCAAATGATAATATTTAGTGAACCCTATATTATTTGCCAGTATTTTGAATCAATACACACAGAACTTCAACTCATTATGTAGAGATTCATACCTCTTCCGAAATATACTGGTTTTCTTATTCTTGAAGATTCCAATGTTCTTTCGACCTTAAATTTGAGTGGCGGCAGACAATTTTACCTGTATCCCTTTGGGGAGTTGGCACGCTGTCGCTCGCTCCCGGTTTTATCAGGAATGGTAGTCGTAGTGTCACAAACAGTTTGATTGATATGCGAGGCACTAACAAGCGGTTGGAGTTCGATGATTATATCCAATATCTTCCTGTGGCCACTTCACTAATGCTGGGTTGCACAGGTGTCAAGGCCAGGCATTCATTGAAGGATAGGGCCTCTCCCGTGGGTGGCGGATACTTTGGCTTTGCTTTGAACTGCAGCTTTTGAACCTGGAAATGAATAGTTGTAAAAACCTTATAAATTCATGTATTCTTAACATTTAACATTCTTAAAGCCGTCCGCTTGACAGAAAAGCTTTATTTTCGCGGCGTAATTACAACCTTAGGCCGCACGTACGTTGTGCTTGTCAGTGTTTTTGGGGATAAAAACCGTCAAGCAGTGATGTCAATTTCATTTATCTGTATGTTGTGAATGCAGATAATCAGGCGTTTGTGCAGGCTTCAACCTTAATTGAAAATGATTTTGAACTTTTTGCGCCGTGCAGCCTTGGCCCTGTGTTTGGGCGGAAGTATGCTGTCGGCTTCTGCACAAGATTTGATTGCCCGTCAGGCACCTGTTGACCGCCGCTTGCGTGTGGTGGATTCTGTAGCCATTCAGCGTGCCGTGGAGCGCGACATGGAACTCAACAGCCTGGGCAGTGAACTGTATAACTCCTGGGTTACCAACAAGGCTCACCCCTACAAGAGCGAAGAAGTGCCCGACAGCTTCGTGATAGACCTGCGCGGTTTCTGTATGCCCACCCCCTCGCGCAACGTCACCTCCCGTTTCGGTTACCGTCCCGCCTTCAAACGTGTACATAAAGGTCTTGACATCAAGGTCTATACCGGCGACACCATCGTGTCCGCCTTCGACGGCAAAGTCCGCGTGGTGCGCTACGACGAGGGCGGCTATGGCTATTACGTCGTGGTGCGCCATCACAACGGCCTCGAAACCATCTACGGCCACCTGTCCAAACAGCTCGTCACCACCGACCAGGAGGTGCGTGCCGGCCAGCCCATCGGCTTGGGAGGCAACACCGGGCGCAGTTTCGGTTCGCACCTGCATTTTGAAACCCGTCTTGCGGGCGAAGCCATCAATCCCGAGTTCCTCTTTGATTTCCCGGCACAGGATGTGACGGGCGACTTCTATACCTTCCACAAAAACCGCAAGGAAGAGGAGGCACCCGTGTCGCTTGCATCGGGTGAGAGCCGGCAGGAAAACACCGTGGCCATGCGCGCCCCCCATTTCTATAAGGTGCGCAAGGGAGATACCGTTTCCTCCATTGCCGACAAATTGGGCGTTTCCGAGGAAGTGTTGGCCAAGCAAAACCGTCTGAGCGCATCGAAGCGCATCCGCATCGGACAAATCCTGCGCTATTGATTTCGCGTGGGGACAGGCGGGGAGCCTCGCCTGTACGATTTGGGTCCCAAGGCATCGTCATCGGACGCTTTGGGACCCAAAATTGTATGCAGCAAAACGGGTTCTGTGAAATGGATGGGGCAGGGGAGGGGCGGAGAATGTCTTCGTAAGCATCTGGATTCGTCCTCTTTACAACGGCTCGCGCAGCACCTTGCCGATGGTCATGCTGCAGCCTGCCGCCGCTTCGGCAATCTCCTCCTGAAAGAAAAACGCGATGCTGCCCACCAGCCCTATCGGCAAGTCCGGTCGTCCGTAGGCTGCCACGTTGCGGAGGAAGAAACGGCGGAACTCATGGAGCAAGAGGGCGTGGACGGCAGGGTGGGAGCGATGCCGGTGGAGGAACGGGGCGAAGGAGGCCAAGAAGCGGTTGGGCATGGGTTCGCGGTAGACGCGGCGCACCACTTCGTCGGGCGTGAGGCTGTAGGTGGCAAAAAAGTCGGCGCAGATTTCCTCCGGAAGCTGGCGTTTCAGCACATCGCCCACGAGCAGCCGTCCCAGCACGGCTCCGCTGCCCTCATCGCCCAGCACGTAGCCCAGCGGCGACACATTGCGTACCAGTTTCCCCCGGAGAAACAGGCCGCTGTTGCTGCCGGTGCCCAGAATGCAGGCGATGCCCGTGCCGTCCGGCAGCAGGGCGTGGGCCGCTCCGGCCAAGTCAGAATCCACCACGATGGTCTGTGCCTCTGCGAACACATTTTGCAACGCCCTCCTTACCACGTCGCACTGCGCGCCCCGGCAACCGGCTCCGAAAAAGCGGATGTCCGCCACCTGCGGCGCAAGGCCGGCGAGCGGCGCGTTGTTTTGCAGCAAGTCCTTGATGGCAGCCTCGTCCAGCATGAAGGGGTTGATGCCCGGAGTCTGATGGCGGAATACCTCGTGGCCGTTTTCCTGACCCACCCAAGTAGTTTTGGTGCTGCCGCTGTCGGCTGTAAGTAATACATTTCCCATGCGGCAAAGTTAACTCAAATCTGAAAAACCATTAACTTTGCGCACAAATTGTTTTTTGCAATGAGAAATCTCCTCTTAACCTTGCTTCCTGCTTTATTGTGCCTTCCCCTTTCTGCCGAGGGCGTGGTGGAGTGGGACCGCACGCTCCGCGTTGACTACCAGTTCTCCGGCAATGCCCGGGAGCAACACATCAGCCTGGGCGAGTTGTGCAGCTTCGCCGGATGGGCGGGTCGCACCGTCAACATGGACCGTGTGCCCATCCGGGGCAACGGCGACATCACCCTGAGCGATGCCCGCAGCGGAGAAGTGCTTTACAAGCAGTCGTTCACCACCCTTTTCCAGGAATGGGTTACTACTGATGAGGCACGGCAACTCAGCCGCTCGTTCGAGAACACCTTCCTGCTGCCCATGCCCCACGACTCCGCCCGCGTAACGGTCAACCTCTACGGCATGGACCAGCAGCTGCAAACCAGTTTCACGCATACCGTCTGCCCCGACGACATCCTCATCCGCCGTCTGGACCGCGCCGCTGCCACACCCCACCGTTACCTGTTGAAGAGTGGCAGCCCGCAGGAGAAAATAGACGTGGCCATCGTGGCCGAAGGCTTCACGGCTACCGAGATGGACGACTTCTACCGGAAAGCTCAGGAGGCGGTCGATGCCATCCTGGCGCATGAGCCATTCACCCAGTTGAGCGACCGTTTCAACTTCGTGGCCGTGGGTGCGGTCTCGGAAGAGTCCGACGTGAGCATCCCGCAGGAAGGCATTTGGCGGCAGACGGCGCTCAGCTCGCACTTCTCCACGTTCTATTCCGACCGTTACCTCACCACGCTCCGTATGCGCGACCTCCACAACCTGCTGGCCTGCATTCCCTATGAGCACATCATCATCCTGGCCAACACCCACACTTACGGTGGCGGCGGCATCTACAACGCCTATACCCTCACCACCACGCACAACCCCAAGTTCCGTCCCGTGGTGGTGCATGAGTTCGGCCACAGCTTTGCCGGGTTGGGCGACGAATATGCCTACAACAGTTCCTATGGCGACTTCTATTTCTCTCATGTCGAGCCTTGGGAGCAGAACCTTACCACCCTTTGCCACTTTGAGGAAAAATGGCAGGATATGCTTTCCGAAGGCACCGCTGTGCCCACTCCGGCGGAGCCTGCGCTGGCCAAGAGCGTCGGAGTGTACGAAGGTGCAGGGTATATGCCCAAAGGCGTATATCGCCCCTATCAGGACTGCCGCATGCGCACCAACGAGTGCGAAGGATTCTGCCCCGTGTGCCAGCGGGCCATCCGCCGCCTGATAGATTTCTACACCGGCCATTCTAATGTATAATGTAAAATGTATAATGAGGTCTGACGACCGAGGTGCAGGGCGATGCAGAACCGCCGCCCCCATTGGCGTAGCCTTCATTATACATTATACATTTTACATTATACATTGATAATCGGCGTAGCCTTCATTATACATTTTACATTATACATTAAACCTTCATGTCTCCCCAGAAAAAGAAACCCACAGCCCGTAGCCCCCGCCGCAATCCCGGCACCACTCCCGCCAAAGTGAGTTGGTGGAAAAGGTTGCGCAGTGGCGAGTATTCCGAACGCTTCAAAGATATACTCCGTGCCGACAACGCCCGCTTCATCATCGGGCTTTGCGTGCTCGGTGCCAGCCTGTTCCTGCTGCTCAGCATCGTTTCCAATTTCTTCACGGGCAGAGAAGACCAGGGTGGCGTGCAGAGCGGCACCTTGACCCATGCCGCCAACTACGGCGGCACGCTGGGAGCCTATCTGTCCAACTATTTCATGGACAAATGCTTCGGCGTGGTGTCCGTGTTCATCCCCCTGTTCACCTTCCTTGTGGGGGTGAAACTGATGGGCGCCTACCGCGTCAGGTTGTGGAAGTGGTTCCTCAACTTCTCCATTGTCATGATTTGGGGCTCCGTGTTCCTGAGTTTGGTGACCAACCGCCTGCCCGAGTCCATCGTCAACGAAATGAGTTTCCGGCTCGGTGGCGGCCATGGCGACTATATCAAGGACTATCTGGCCACCACCATCGGCGAGCCGGGAGCCTGGATTGTGATATTGGCCACTTTGGTCTTCTACCTCATGTACCTTTCGAGCGAAACGGTCAATGTGGTGCGCCGCTTGCTCCATCCGCAGGATTTCATCAAAATCAAACCGAAGGACAAGAACGTGCCAGCCGAGACTCCCGACGAAAGCAGCCCCGAGCCGGACGGTACGGTTGCTGAACAGTCGCAGGAACCCGAAGAGGGTGGCGACGAGGACGATGAGGCTGCTCTGCAGCCCGAGGTTTCGGAGGGCGAGGAAGGTGCGCAGACCTTCGTCATTGACCTTGCAGCCGGACCCTCGGAAACATTGTCCGATGAAGGTGCTGACGACATGACCGTGCTCCAACCCCAACAGCCCGAAGCGGCGGAGGACCTCACGCTCGACATCGTGCCCACCGAAACCGACAGCAAGGCGCAGGGGCGCACGGTGGAGGAGGTGAAGGAAATGGAACCTTACGACCCCCGCAAGGATTTGGAGTTCTATAAGTTCCCCACCATTTCCCTGCTCAAACATTACGATGACGACGGCCGACCCATCGATGAGGCCGAGCACCTGGCCAACAAGAACCGCATCATCACCGTGCTGCGCAACTTCGGGGTGGAGATTTCCAGTATCAAGGCCACCGTCGGCCCCACCATCACCCTCTACGAAGTGACTCCCGCCCCTGGCGTGCGCATCAACAAAATCCGGAACCTTGAAGACGATATTGCCCTGTCGCTCTCCGCGCTTGGCATCCGCATCATTGCCCCCATCCCCGGCAAGGGTACCATCGGTATCGAAGTGCCCAACAAGAACCCGCGCATCGTGTCGATGGAGAGCATACTCAACACGCGAAAATTCCAGGAAACCACCTACGAACTCCCCATAGCTCTGGGAAAAACCATCACCAACGAGGTGTTCATGGTGGATCTCGCCAAGATGCCCCACCTGCTGGTGGCCGGTGCCACGGGTCAGGGTAAGTCTGTGGGTCTGAATGCCATCATCACCTCGCTGCTCTACAAGAAGCATCCCGCCGAACTGAAATTCGTGATGGTCGACCCCAAGAAGGTGGAGTTCTCCATCTATGCACCCATTGAGAACCATTTCTTGGCTAAGATACCCGACGACAACGAGGACCCCATCATCACCGATGTGACCAAGGTGGTGCAGACGCTCAAAAGCCTCTGCCAGCTCATGGACCACCGCTACGACCTGCTGAAGAAGGCCAAGGTGCGCAACATCAAGGAGTACAACGCCAAGTTCAAGTCGCGCCAGCTCAATCCCGACAACGGCCATGAGTTCATGCCTTACATCGTGGTGATCATCGACGAGTTCGGCGACCTCATCATGACCGCCGGCAAGGAAGTGGAGCTGCCCATTGCCCGCATCGCCCAGCTGGCCCGTGCCGTGGGCATGCACATGGTGATAGCCACGCAACGTCCCACCACGAACATCATCACCGGTACCATCAAGGCCAACTTCCCCGCCCGTATGGCTTTCAAGGTGATGTCGCAGATTGACAGCCGCACCATCCTCGACCAGAGCGGTGCCAACCAGCTGGTGGGCAAGGGCGATATGCTGTTCCTGGCAGGCAACACCCCCGTACGTGTGCAATGTGCCTTTGTCGACACGCCCGAGGTGGAGAAAATCAACGATTTCATTTCCGACCAGCAAGGTTATCTTTCCGCCTTCGAGCTGCCCGAACCCGAAATGGACGGCGATGGCGGCGGTCCGGCCGATTTGGATGCCGGTTCGCTCGACCCCATGTTCGAGGAGGCCGCCCGCCTGATAGTGGTGCATCAGCAAGGTTCCACCTCGCTCATCCAGCGCAAGTTCTCCATCGGTTACAACCGCGCCGGCCGTTTGATGGACCAGCTGGAGCGCGCCGGCGTCGTAGGACCCGTTCGCGGTTCCAAACCCCGTGAGGTGCTCATTGCCGACGAGGTGGAGCTTGATGCCAAGATTGCCGGACTGAGAGCCTGAGAGATATCTTACACATCCCTTGCATATCCTTTGCAAATCCCATACAAGCGCCCCGGACTGCTTTCCCTGAAATCAACGGATAGGGAAAACAATCCGGGGCTTTTTGCGCAAGAGGGCGAGTCCGACGGCCTTAGACTTTTACCGGACAGCAATAAAATAATTAGCAGGTCATTAGCTTCTATGATCCGTACTCTCCCAGTACACACATGACATATTGGAAACCTGTTTACCAAACCATTATACAGAAGTTCCGGAAATGAAGTGGTCTGGCGGAATCATGTTTTGAAATGACGGAATGCCTATATCCAAAGTCCGGGAGTTGCTTCCCACAAGTCCTGGACTTGTTTTTCCTACTCAAGGAGTTGTGCGGACAAGTCCGGGACTTTTGAAGAGGACTTCATGCCGTGTCAGGCTGGGCAGTCTAAGCGGGTAAATCACGCTGAAAAGCGGTAATCCGTTTTGGGATTGTTCGTTTCGCGCGCGTTAACTTATGGTTGTCTATAGTATTCTATAGTTATCTATTGTATTCTATAGTTATCTATAGTTATCTATAGTTATCTATAGTTATCTATGGTCATCTATAGTTCTCGCGCGCGTATGCGCGTTATAATATATACGTAATTATTTCCCCAAAAAGCATTCACCCATTCACATGAATCTTGTTTCCTGTTGATTTTCAATGGTTTTGAGTGCGAAGGCTTGGATTTTAAAGCGTTCACACGGGCAGTAAAGCATTCGCACGGAAGGTGAACGCTTGTGAAGGCTTGAAAGAGCAAACCTTCACACTTTAACCGACTGAAAATCAGGAGGAAAAAACAATTGTGTGAAGGAGTGAATGTTTTTTTGGGGATAAAAAGCGTATAAAGGAGGGGGATTGTTGGGGCGTAAAGGGTAAACTGCGCCGTGTCCTTTTTGCAGGTTCTTTTTCAATACTCAAAACTTCAGTAATTAAAGCATCATGAACCTTTGACGTTTTTGACGAATGGCTTCGGCAGACATTTGAATGGCTTCCCCTTTTGTTTTTTCATTTAAAAAAACTATTTTTGCCCGCAGCTTTTTGTTCAAAACGTATTTTTATGAAAATCAAGCATATATTCCTTACCGTTTTTTCTGCTTTCACCGTGAGCGTGGCCGGACTGGCACAGACGGCACGACAGGTGCTCGACCAAACAGCCTCCAAATTGAAAAACAGCGGAGGCATAGAAGCTACGTTTGAAGGAACCAGTTTCAAGGGCATACAGGAGGAGTCCACCACGTCGGGACATATCTATGTACAGGGAGGAAAGTTCAAAATCTCTTCCGACGCGCTGACCACCTGGTTCGACGGACACACCCAGTGGACGCTGCTCTCGGGCAGCGATGAGGTGAACGTGAGCAACCCCACTCCGGCCGAACTGCAACAGATCAACCCTTACACCTTTGTCAATCTCTACAAGGAAGGATATGCCCTGAAGTTGGGCAACCTGAACTATAAGGGCAAGGTGTGCCATGAAGTGCGCCTCAATGCACAGAACAAGGGCAGCGCCATCCAGCTGCTCATCGTGGTGATTGACAAGCAGACCCTGTTGCCCCAGTCTGTGCGCATCAAGGACAACCATGGCAACTGGACACGCATCCGCATCCAGAGCCTGCGGACAGGTCGCCGCTGGAAGGATGCCACCTTTAAGTTTGACGCAAAGCAACACCCCGGCATCGAGGTGATTGACTTGCGTTGAAATGCTCCATGTCGCTCCTGAAACAGAGCCTATACTAAAACCAAACTACATATAGTAATTACATGATTTCCTGTTTGATTCTCGGTTCCGGCCCTGCCGGTTATACCGCAGCTGTTTATGCAGGCCGTGCCGGCTTGCAGCCCGTTGTGTATGAAGGCTTGCAGCCCGGCGGACAACTCACCATTACCACAGAGATTGAAAACTTCCCTGGTTTTCCCGAAGGCATTGATGCCAACGAACTGATGGATGCCATGCGCAAGCAGGCAGAACGCTTCGGCGCGGAAATCCGTACCGCCACTTGTGTCAAGGCCGATTTGTCGAAAGCCCCCTATACGTTATGGTTCGACGACGATACGTGCGAGCAGTGCCAGACGCTGATCATCGCTACCGGCGCATCGGCCAAATACCTGGGGCTGGACGACGAGAAGAAATACCAGGGGCAGGGCGTGAGTGCCTGTGCCACGTGCGACGGCTTCTTCTACCGCAAGAAGACGGTGGCCGTGGTGGGCGGCGGCGACACGGCCTGTGAAGAGGCTACGTATCTGGCCGGCTTGGCACAGAAGGTATATCTCATCGTGCGCAAACCTTTCCTCCGTGCTTCGAAAGCCATGCAGGACCGCGTGATGCAGAACCCCAAGATCGAGGTGCTGTTTGAAACCAACACGCTGGGCCTTTATGGCGAGGGTGGGGTAGAAGGTGCCCACCTGGTTCACCGCAAGGGTGAGGCCGACGAGCGTCGTTACGACCTGCCCATCGACGGCTTCTTCCTGGCCATCGGCCACAAACCCAACAGCGATTTGTTCAAGGAATGGGTGAAGACGGATGCCACGGGCTACATCATGACCGAGCCGGACAGTCCGCGCACCGGCATCCCCGGCGTGTTCGCCGCCGGCGACGTGGCCGATCCTCATTACCGTCAGGCCATCACCGCTGCCGCCAGCGGCTGCAAGGCTGCCATCGAGGTGGAGAGGTATCTGAAGAGCCTGGATAAATAATGTATAATTCAAGTTTCGCAAGTTGCGAAACTTATCGGTTATTTGGTTAGGGTCGCTTCGCTTCCTGGGTTATGAGGTTATAAAGTTACTACTGTAACTCGGTTATCAGGTTATGGGGTTACAAGGTTACTATTGTAACGCCTGAATACCATCCACTCAAATAGTAAATTTGCATAAGATTGGCTGCGCTCGGCATAGCTCAAGCAAGCTTGGCTCTGCTCTCACTGGCACAATCTTTATAACCTCATAACCTTATCTCTCATAACCTCAGCAATTACATTGACATGGTTGCCGAACAGCATCCCCTTCGTCCTTTTCTGCCCTCAGGAGCCCGCATCCTGATGTTGGGCAGTTTTCCGCCGCAGCGCAAGCGGTGGAGCATGGACTTCTTTTACCCGAATATGCAAAACGACATGTGGCGCATATTCGGGCATATCTATTTTGCCGAGCGCGAATACTTTGTGGACAAGGAGCACCGCCGGTTCGACCAGCCCCGGCTGGAACTGTTTCTGGAACAGCTCGGCGTGGCACTCTACGACACTGCCTGCGCCGTGGTGCGGTTGCAGGACAATGCTTCCGACAAGTACTTGCAGGTGGTGGAGCATACCGATGTGGATGCCCTGTTGCGCCGATTGCCGCTTTGCCACGCCGTGGTGACCACAGGCCAGAAGGCCACCGATACCCTGCGCGAACATTGGGCGGTGGCCGAACCCAAAGTGGGCGAAAATGTGGCCTTCTCATTTGAAGGGCGGCCCATGCGCCTGTGGCGGATGCCCAGCAGCAGCCGGGCCTATCCGATGAAACTGGAGAAAAAAGCCGAATTTTACGCACGGATGTTGCAGGAAGAGGGTCTTTTGACAAAAAAATAGGAAAAACAGGCCAGAATAGTCTTTGTGTTATAGAATCGTTTTATATTTTTGCACCTGTTAAGTAAACAGGCTATTATTCTTAATCAGTTGACAGGTTTTCATAATTTGCCAACACAAAAACACACAGACTATGCAGAAGTTTAAGAGAAAGTGGCTCATTTTCATGCTGCTTACCACCGTGCTGTGTATTTCCGGTGCCATGATGCCCGACAGTCCGGAACTTTGGATGCCCGATGCCGCCGTCGACACGGCCGATGTGGCGTGGATGATTACCGCCACCATCTTCGTGTTGATGATGACGCCGGGTCTTTCTTTTTTCTATGGCGGCATGGTGGGGAAGAAGAACGTCATTTCCACCATCCTGCAAAGTTTCATGGCCATGGGCCTTATCAGCGTGGTGTGGGTAGTGGTAGGTTTCAGCCTCTCCTTTGGCGATGACATTGGCGGCATCATCGGCAACCCCTTCACCTTCATGATGTTCCGGGGCGTGGGCGCACAGACCCATCCCCTGTTGGCTCCCACGATACCGTTGGCACTTTACGCCCTGTTCCAGATGAAGTTTGCCATCATCACCCCTTCGCTCATCACCGGCTCCTTTGCCGAGCGTGTGAAGTTCTCGGCCTATCTGGTTTTCATGGTGCTCTTCTGCCTTTTCATCTATTGTCCGCTGGCCCACTGTACGTGGCATCCCGACGGGCTGTTCCGCCAGTGGGGCGTGGTGGACTTTGCCGGCGGCATTGTGGTTCACGCCTCGTCGGGTGTGGCCGCCTTGGCCGGAGCCATCTTTCTGGGCCGCAGGGTGCGCAGGGAACATTCCGACGCGCCGGCCAACATCCCCTATGTGGTGCTGGGTGCCGCCATGCTGTGGCTGGGATGGTTCGGTTTCAATGCCGGGTCGTCGCTCCATGCCGATGCCATTGCGGTGAAGGCGTTTCTCAACACCAACACAGCCTGTGCCACTGCCATGCTCACCTGGATATTCTTCGACACCGTGATGGGACGCAAGGCTTCGGCCATGGGAGCTTCGGTGGGAGCCGTGGTAGGTCTGGTGGCCATCACGCCTTCTGCGGGATATGTCAGTGTGGGGCAGAGCTTTTTCATTGCCTTCATCACCACCATCATTTGCAACTGCGCCTGTCACTGGAGCGACCATTCACGCCGGCTTGACGATGCGTTGGACGTCTTTCCCACGCACGGCACCGGAGGTATAGTGGGCACGGTCCTCACGGGTATATTCATCCAGGAAGGTTTGCTTTCGGGTTCATGGGAGGGCTTTGTGGTGTTCCTGTACCACCTCCTGGCCATCGTCATCGTTTTTGCCTATACCTTTGCAATGAGTATGTTCCTCTATTGGATAGTCAACAAGATGATACCCATGCGCGTCAGTCGCGAGAGTGAACGTATCGGTCTGGATGTGAGCCAACATGGCGAAACGTACAACTTTGCCGATGTGGAGGACGTGGACGACCAGGGCGAGATGAGCTACTGAGAAGGCGTTCTACGAATGTATGTATAATGTAAAATGTATAATGAAGGCTGCGGCTCGGCATGAAAAAAGAAAATCCTACGGCTTTTGCATAAAGCCGGCTACAGTTCGGAAAAGGCAAATAAAAAGACTTACGTTTTTTATAGCCTTTTCTCTCACTTTGCACGGTTTTTCTTTTTGTCCTGCACTCGCCTTGCACTAACTTTGCACCGTCAAAAGAAATCAAATCACAAAAACGATGAATAAGAATATCCGTTTGGAAACAAACAAGGCTGTACAGTTCCTGTCGGCCGGTGCCGTTGAGGCACTCGAACCTCGTGTGAAGGCTGCCCAAAAGGCACTGGAAGAAGGCACCTGCCCTGGCAACGATTTTCTGGGATGGCTCCACTTGGCCTCCGGCATAACCGCCGAACACCTCGCCGACCTCAAGCAGACGGCACAGGTGATGCGCGAAAACTGCGACACCATCGTGGTGGCAGGCATCGGCGGTAGCTACCTCGGTGCCAGGGCAGTGATCGAGGCTTTGGGCAACAGCTTTGAATGGCTCGTCAACGACGGGAAGAACCCCGTTATCCTCTTTGCCGGCAACAACATCGGCGAAGACTACCTGTACGAACTGACCGCCTACCTGAAGAACCGCAAGTTCGGCATCATCAACATCTCCAAGAGCGGTACCACTACTGAAACCGCCCTCGCCTTCCGACTGCTGCGCAAGCAGTGCGAGGAACAGCGCGGCGTGGAGATGGCCCGCAAGGTGATTGTGGCCGTTACCGATGCCAAGAAAGGCGCCGCCCGCACCACTGCCGACAAGGAGGGTTACAAGAGCTTCATCATCCCCGACAACGTGGGCGGACGCTTCTCCGTGCTCACCCCCGTGGGCCTGCTCCCCATCGCCTGCGCCGGCTTCGACATTGAGGCCCTGGTGAAGGGTGCCGCCGACATGGAGAAACTTACCGCTCCCGAAGTTCCTTTTGCCGAAAATCCCGCAGAGCAGTACGCCGCCGTGCGCAACGCCCTGTATGCCACGGGTAAGAAAACGGAAATCCTTGTGAACTACCAGCCGAAGCTGCACTACATGAATGAATGGTGGAAGCAGCTTTACGGCGAAAGCGAGGGCAAGGACGGCAAGGGCATCTTCCCCGCAGCGGTAGACTTCACCACCGACCTCCACTCCATGGGACAGTGGATTCAGGAGGGCGAACGCACGGTGTTCGAGACCGTCGTTTCCGTGGAGCAGGCCGAACACAAAGTGCTCTTCCCGCACGACGACGAGAACCTCGACGGACTCAACTTCCTGGAGGGCAAGCGCGTGGACGAGGTGAACAAGATGGCCGAGCTGGGTACGCAGTTGGCTCATGTGGACGGCGGAGTGCCCAATATGCGCGTGGCTGTGGAGCGGCTCGACGAGTACCATTTGGGACAACTCATCTATTTCTTCGAGCGTGCCTGTGGCATCAGCGGCCTGCTGCTGGAGGTCAATCCTTTCAACCAGCCCGGTGTGGAGGCATACAAGAAGAATATGTTCGCACTGCTCGGCAAGCCCGGCTACGAGGCAGAGACCGAAGCCATCAAGGCACGTCTGTAGTGCGCAGTTTCCCATCAAACATCACACGATGAACGCAATACAGCAATATTTGCAGAAGCACGGCTTTGAGGCATTCGCCCCGAAGGCCGTGCTTTTCGATATGGATGGTGTGCTCTTCGACTCCATGCCCTACCATGCCCGTTCGTGGGCACAGGTGTGTCAGGCATCCGGACTCGACATGAGCGAAGAAGAAGCCTATATGCACGAGGGGCGCACGGGGGCGGCCACCATCAACATCCTGGCGCGCCGCCTGTGGCACCGCGATGCAACGGAACAGGAGATTGAGGCGATATACAGAGAGAAGTGCCGTTTGTTCAATGCCTGCCCCGAAGCTCCGAAAATGCCCGGTGCTGAGGCCGTACTGCAAAGGGTGAAGCAGGCTGGCCTGACCATTGCGGTGGTGACAGGCAGCGGGCAGAAGTCGCTGCTCGACCGCCTCTTCTCCAACTATCCCGGCTATTTCACGCCAGAGCTCGTCATCAGCAGCCGCGACGTGAAGCACGGTAAACCGCATCCCGAACCATACCTCATGGCACTCGAACGCTTGGGTCTCGCGCCTTGGCAGGCTGTGGTGGTCGAAAACGCGCCGTTGGGCGTGCAGGCAGCTGTGGCAGCTCAGGTGTTCACCATAGCTGTCAACACCGGGCCGTTACAGCCTCAGGTGCTGCTCGATGCCGGTGCCGACAGCCTGTTCCCTTCGATGGATGCACTGGCCAAGGCCTTGGCCAGTCCTGACAAAACCGGGCACTGACATAAAGCGTGCATTGTAGGTTCTACTGCCAGACATATAGCCATATCCACCCACTACAAGCAGCAGATACAACAGTTTGAGGAGAATATCGCCAAGTTGCAGGAAGTGGTGGAGAAAACTAAAGAGGGCAAAACACATTATTCGCCATATTTGGCAAGGACGACCTTGCCAAAGCAAGGAAGGAACTGGTATCAAAAGACAAGGACAGCCATAAAGCGGCATTAGTTTGCAAAACAAGTCATTTATTGCTCCTGAATTGAGCCAAAACTCATTTTTTTTGCATCATCATATTGCAGATTTTCGGCCATATATGCGAGAAGTCGCATCATTTTTTACAACTTTGTAGCCAAACAATGACAATTCTTCAGATGAAAAGTCTCTTAGGACAAGAGTAATCTCTGATGATGGCAGTGGAAGAAAATGATTTTCAGTCTAACAGGACTGACGCTTCATTGTATAATGGGCGACCGACTGACACCGGTGCACAGTGTCACAGTGTTGGAGCTGCATCCCGCACGTCCTCCATCTCCAAATACAAGGATGGGGTGTCGGTAGAGAATGTCCACACACCAAATAAGCAATGGTTTGTATTGAGAGTGTCATACGGCAGAGTAATAAAAGCTAAGGAGATTATCGATGCCTGCCATATAGATTGTTATGCCCCGGTGCGTCATAAGCAGATTACGAAGCATGGCAAGAAGCATATTATCACCGAGCCCCTTATCCCATCTTTCATTTTTGTCCACTCGTCACAGGAAGAAGTCGATGCAATGCTCCACGACAAAAACGTGAACTCTATCGAGTCACGCCCCCTGTTGAGCTATTACTATGACCACACTTCTTATCGTTCAGACAATCCAGAGCACAATCCTCCCCTCGTCATCCAAGATGAGGCCATGGACAACTTCATCAGACTGACTTCCGTAAAGAACCCTCACATCATTCCTGTCACATCGCAGAACATCCAACACAAATTGGGCGACCATGTCATCGTAACCGAAGGTGATT
>OBLI01002025.1_pt1 | contig 18108 bp, 6 predicted proteins | sample 1519701 | NCBI WGS metagenome assembly OBLI01 (sample SAMEA3663005, study PRJEB22513) | pig gut metagenome | biome: pig gut; feature: pig-associated habitat; material: faeces | place: France | collected 2012 | reverse complement strand
CGCGGGAACAAAGGTTACATACACTCTGCATTTCAGTGAGCGGATCACAGCCAGTGTTGATCTGGCTAAAGATAAGGGTGCTCCCTGGATCGAGCCTTACAGCTCAGGCGTGAGCGCAGGCGGGGTACAATCCACAGCAGACGGTTCTTCTTCCACATTAAGCTATACATACACGATCCCCGGAAATGGAGATGTTATCAGCGATAACCATAATATTGCTTTCAGAGGTGTCAGCGCATTTACTATAGCGGATGATGCAGGAAACAGTACCACAGCCGGACTTACGGAAGATGGCGTAAAAAATCTGAATTCCGGTCTGGCTTCCAGCGGAAGCCTTTATATGGACAATCGCCCGCCGGAACTGACAGGTGTTACGTCTGAGGGCTTCAGCCGGGATACAGTATTAAAAGCAGGCGATACCATCAAGCTCCACCTGAAATTTCATGAGACCATAAAAGTGACGGGAAATCCAACGGTCACTTTTTCCAATGGAAAAACGGCAGCCTATATTCCCACAGCTACGACGACGGATCTGGCCAGTTTTTCCTACACGGTGAATGAAGGCGATGATGTGAATGGTCTGGCCATTCAAAGTTTTAATCTGAACGGGATCGTGGATGGTGTAAAGCAGGATGCTACAGCGTCCACAAGATATGCTCAGTTTACGGCTTCTCATAAAACATATATGGATACATATGCGGTAAACATTGATACCTGCCCTCCTGTAGTGACCATACCGGAATTTGACGAGAACTGGATGGGTAAAGACAGTGTGGTAACAGTTGCAGTGTCTGACGATATACAGAGTGATACACAGAGTATATCCGGAAGCGGTGTGAAGCTTGTTCAGTATGCATGGGACGTGCAGTCAGCGAAAGCACCGGATCGGTTTACAGATGTGATGGATGGTGAAGCGGGGAGTTATCAGATACCGGCACCCGCCGGCGATGGCAGCTGGTACCTGTGGATTGTATGCCAGGATAACGTGGGAAATATCGCTGTACCTGTGTGCAGCAGTACCGCGGCAAGACGTGATGTAACACCTCCGGAGATTACCCTTTCCACAAAAGAAATGGGCGGTAAGGTAGTCCGTGTCACCCCGCAGATTTCAGACAGCGGCAGCGGTGTTTTCCTTCGAAAATATCAGTGGTTTAATGAAAACAACCAATTGACAGGATCCGGTAAGTTTGACGAAGGACAGGAGATTCCTCTGCCTTCATTGAGCGGCACGTATCTTCTGAAAATCTATGCAGAAGATGCGACAGGCAACAGCGATACCTGCGAACAGGAAGTATTGGTTGACTGTGAACCGCCGACGGTAACCATTACCTGCAGCAGCAGCGGCTATGCCAAAAGTCATATTATGCAGGCAAAATGCAGTGATACCCTTACTGCTGTTGAAAAAGTAGAATTCCAGTGGAAGTCCGGAAACAGTGATCCGGCGGAGGCAGACTGGAAAACGACAGATGCTGAGACGCTCTCTTCTCCAGAAAATGCAGACGGAGAATGGCGGCTGTATGTCCGGGCTACCGATTCGGCGGGGAATCAGACGGTGAAATACAGAAACTGCCTGCTGGATAATACACCTCCGGAAATCATCATTGATCCCGACGGTAATGCGGGAAATGAAGGAAAGAGTATTTATTCTGTAAACGCAGCGGTAAATGACTCCATAACTGCAAAAGCAGCGCTGAACGTGGAATATGGATGCAGTGGAAGTGCGGATCCATCTTCTGTGGAAACATGGACCAGGGCAGAGGATCCCGAGAATATCAGTGTGCAGATCAGACTGCAGGATGATACGTATTTTCACGTTAAGGCCAGCGACGAGGCCGGAAACACCGGGATCAGAACCTCGAAGGTCTTTGCTCTGGATAAGAACGCTCCGAAAGGAACCATAGAAAAGGAAGGAAAGAATACTACAAACAGCAACAGCATCAATGTGAATGTTTCGGTTGAAGACGATTATTCGGAAAATGCAGATATTCAGATGCAGTTTTCTGTAGACTCTGTAGACGATGAGTCATGGACTGAATGGGAAAAATATGTGGAGAAAAAGGCGATCACCTTTGAGGCAACAGAAGGAGAACATACCATTCAGGCGCGCTTTAAAGATGCGGTGGGCAATGTGTCTGAGATCGCAGAAACAACGGTTGTTTACGATATTACGCCTCCGGTCATTACTCTGAAATATTCTCAAACTGAAAGAACAAATCAGAATGTAACAGTTACAGCTTCGCTTTCTGACGGTGAATGGATTACTCCGGACAGCCATGAGGTTACAGCCAGCCATGAGTTTACAGCAAACGGAGAATATACGTTCCAGGCGAAGGATGAAGCCGGAAATACCTGCAGTGCTACAGCAAAAGTAGATTGGATCGATAAAACAGCTCCCGAATTTACGATTTCTTCTGCTCAGGCCGATGCAAGACCTCATCAGACAGCTGAGTTTTCTGTGCAGAGCGAAGATAAAGATCTGGCAGACTGCTTCTGGCGTGTTTATGCGAAGGATACACAAGATCCTTCCGGCAAAGAATGGCAGAAAATGAGCTCGCTGAAAGAGACGCTCCCCACATTGGCTGACGGCAGTTATACCATTGAAGTATATGTTGAGGATAATCTGGGGAATAAAAGCGGATCCCGCACACTTACCGTAGTACTGGACAATACACCGCCGGAAGCTTCGGTGAGCTATTCCCCGGCAAAGCGGACCAGTGAGAATGTCACAGCGACCCTTTCTCTGAAGGATGACAGTGCCGTAACAGTTACCTCTCCGAAGAATGGCAGTTTTACGCATACATTTAAGGAGAATGGCAGTTTTACGTTTACATTTACGGATGAGGCGGGAAATACCGGAAGTATTGAAGCCAAGGTGGATTGGATAGACCGGAATCTTCCAAAACTGGATACAGAGATCAGGAGAGCTTCGGGAGAACTTTTGTCCGACGGTCAGTGGACAAAGGAGCCGGTGACGGTGATTTTGAAGATAACCAACGCGGCGCAGAAATATGACAGTCTGACCTTTAATGGTAAGGATATTATGGGAGAACGTATTCTGGAGGCTGAAGGGATCGAGCTGGTGCCAAACGAGGGAGATACCTATCGGGTCACCACCTATGGCGTACTGGAATACCAGATCACGGATACAGAAATTAATCTCACCAGCAGCGGAAGTCTTTTGCTGGCGGTGGATACAGAGGAACCTTCCTGTGAAGATGATAATATTCAGTATTCCGCAAAAGACTGGACAAATCAGGATGTGACGGTGCAGATACAGGCGAAGGATGATCTGGCAAAAACGATTACCTATCTGAAAAAGGTTGAAGACGAAGATGGAAATGTAAAATACGAAGAAGATGCTGTCGGACACACCTTTGTGTTTACGGAAAATAGAGAACATACGTTTTACTTTAAAGATGAGGCCGGAAATGTGGGGTCTAAAACCGTCAGTGTAGACTGGATCGACAAGAAAAAGCCGGAAGCTAAGGCAATATTTACCACCGATGACGGTAAAGCATATGATCCGGATCACTGGACAAACCAGGATGTGGCAGTCCGTCTGGAGTTTGACAGCATCAGTCCGGTAACCATGCCCGAGAAAGACATAACACATCTGTTTACAGCCAACGGAAATCATGTGTTTACCTTTGCGGATGCCGCCGGTAACCAGAATACAGCCACTGTCACTGTAAGCAGGATAGACAAGGTGGCGCCAACGGGATATATGACAGCTTCCGTAGCAGGATGGACCAATACGGATGTGGAAATAATCCTTCATGCTTCGGACGACGCAAGCGGCGCAGAGGATATGACGCATACGTTCAAGGAAAACGGAAAGTATACGTTTGTTTTAAAGGATCAGGCAGGAAACGAGTCAGAATATACGTATACCATGGAGCGTATTGACCGGGATGCCCCGGAGATCAGTCTGTTCTATACGCCGGACAATGTTACCAAAACACCCTTCTCTGTGTATGTCAGTGCCAGTGCAGACGAGCGTGTCAGCTGGGAGAACGGTATTTCAAGCTGGAAATTCACAGAAAACGGTACATACAGCTTTACTGCAAAAGACCGGGCCGGAAACACCGCCAGTGTTACCGCACAGGTTGACTGGATCTCTCCGGATCTTCCGGAAGTACAGCTGAAGTATTCCACAACAGAAAGAACCAGCGATGATGTGCAGGTGGAGCTTTGCACAACAGATGAGAATGCGGCCATCCGTGTACTGAATAATAATGGAAGCCGATTCTATACCTTCCGGCAAAACGGAATCTTCACTTTCCAGTATACGGATGCGGCAGGGAAAAATGTGGATACGATTACCGCTGAGGTAACCTGTATTGATAAAACCGGCCCTAAACTTACGGTTCAGGCTGACCGCACTGAGCTTGGCAGCGAACCTGTGAAGGTTACCGTATCTGCGGACGAGCCTGTGACATGGCCCAACGGAATGACCGTTGTGGATGAGACCAGCGCTGAGATGGTATATGATGAAAATATTACTGCCCGCCTGTGGGCCCAGGATGATCTTGGTAATCGAGGCTTTGCAGATATCGTTATAGACTGCATTGATCATACAGCACCGGAGATCTCTATGGAAAATACAGAACTCTGTATTCCTGTGGGTCAGCCTTTTGATCCCCTGGATGGTGTGGATGTCAGGGATGATCATCCTGCAGAGACGCCTCTCAGTATTGAGGGAAAGGTAGATACACAGAAACAGGGAAAGTATACGCTCAGGTACACTGCTGTGGATGCCGTAGGCAATACATCGGTAATAGAAAGAACTGTGTATGTCTATGATCCGGAGCAATTCCAGGTGCAGTTGAACGGGCAGCTCTATTTTGATAAGGCACTCTGTATCAAAACCGGCCAAAACCAGTTTGGACTTATTCATCAGGAGGGTGATGTATCCGTAAAAATGTTAAAAGGAAAAGCATCTATGGGAGATTTTAAGCTGAAAGGTAATGAGATCGCAGATTCGCTGCTGGACGGAAGCTATATTTTCCCGGAAACAGGATATTTTACCTTACTTGTGCAGGATCAGGAACGAAATACAAAGCTTGTACAGGTATTTGCAGAAGAATAAACGAATACACGGATGAGGTAAACCATGAACAGAATAAAGAAGTATTTACGAAAATTTATTGCGGTTGTCCTGTGTGCGGCGATGGTCTGTCCTGTTTCGCTTAATGTTGTTGCAGAAGCAGCGCCTTTGCTCCGTACGGATGCCGTACTTACAGTGGGAAACTCACTTGTACAGGTACGGGTCAATCGCAGTACAGGACGTTATGTGGTGTCTACGGAAGATGGATTGCCCAGCAAGACCAGTGATCGTAACCGTCTGCTGAGTTTCTTTGACAACACTCCGGATACCAGTTTCACAACGATCCGCATAGATGGGAAAGATTACATTTTTGGTAATGATTATGGTGTACAGGGAGGTATTGTTACCCCCACCAGTGTACAGGGTACAACAGCCACCACGATCTGGCAGGTTAACGGCGTACAGGTAACACAGCAGCTGAGACTGGTCACGGATTTTGCGGATCCGGATGTGGGAAATGTGCGGATCCGTTACGAAGTGGCCAATGGTTCCGGAAAAGCTGTGCAATTGGGAAGCCGTATTTTGCTGGATACCATGCTGGGGTCAAATGACGGCTCGGCTATGCTGGCGGAACGTACCTATGTTACCAATGAAACAGAGTTTTCCGGTGCGCAGGTTCCCATGGTGTGGCAGTCTTCGGATCGGCAGTATGCCGCAAATGTGACAGCAAGAGGCGTGTTGTATGGCTGGGAAGATGCTCTTCGCCCGGATAAAATGGTGGCAGCCCATTGGAATACCCTGTCCGGCACCAAATGGGACTGCGAGATCAACCCCTATCTGAATTTTACAACCAATAAGAATGCATATGAACGTGCAGACAGTGCGGTTGCTTTATATTATGATGCTTCTTCGCTGGCAGCAGGAGAACACCGTATCTATGAAACTTACTATGGTATAGGAAGTATATCCGATACAGTAGGTGATGAGGGGATCAGCGTTCAGATCAATGCGCCCCAGAAGCTTTCGCTGGACAGCAGCGGGGAAGCTTTCTCAGCGGATAATGATCCGTTTGATGTCCTTGTGCAGGTGACGAATGATACGGATCAGGTAATGGAGGATGTGACTGTAAAACTGGGGCTTTCTGATGAATTCAGTATAGCCCAGGGCAGTGACACGGCCTATATCGATCTGGATGCAGGAGGCAGTTATACAGCCACATTTAAAGTCTCTCCGTCCCTTCAGGACAAAACGACGGTGGCACACCTTGGGGTTCAGGTGACATCAGGAGATATCACGGCAGAAGGAATGAAATATGTGATCATTCCCGGCCGTAAAGGTGAACTGCCAAAGCTTCAGATCACCGAAGTGGCTCCGGCAACGTTATATACGGGAAGTGTTGAAAAAAAAGTTACGTTAAAAGGTACCGGTTTCTCCTTCCTTCAGGCAGACAATGACTGGACTATGACTCTTACAGATCCATTGTCAGAACAGAATGTACCTGTTTCCAAAGCGTCCATAGCTATTGCCGATGATTCCACAATGACAGTTTCACTTCCGGGGAATCAGGAGTTTTCGTATGCTCCCGGAGAATGCAGACTGTGTCTGAATGCAGAGAGATATGGCAATCTGTCCGTGGCTCTGCAGATGACGGACGATCCGAAGTTTGACCGTATTGAATATGGCGTTATGCTTGTGGGTCAGATGACGGATGAGGCAGGTGAAAAGTATTATGGCGTGCGTCTTCTGGAGAATGAAGAAGATATGGCGGCCATGACCGAAGAGGAAAGCAGCAATATCCTGATGACGATCCGGGGCACCATCGGTACATATGAGATGGGCGGCCATGAATACTATACCATTGCAAATGGCGCCATCATAAATTCAGCGATCCGTTATCGCAACAGTTTTAACAAAGAAGCGGTGATTACGGTAACACGTTATTCAGATCATCCGGAGACGGACGGTCTGAAAGATCAGTTTAAATCTCAGTTTTCGGGATGGAAATGGTTTGGTAAGGTCAGCGATGCTCTGGTATTTACCGGTGAGGGAGGGCTATATGTAGGCGATTATCTGTTCCATGTAGGTGATTTTTATATCTGCCTGGAAGATGAAAAGAATTACGAGCTGCGCGGCGTTGACGATGACAGCAATAACGAAGACCTTAACGACAACATCAGCGATGGTGAGATCGGAGAGGATTACCAGAGAACAGATGACGTGGAGATCATTACGCCGGCCGGTGTTGTCGGTAGTCAGCTGACAAAAACGGTGGGAGCACTTACCGGTTTTCAGGTAGAGATCAGCAATGCAGTTCTTGGTGTGGAAACCATTTCTTTAGGCGGAAGCATTTCCGTAAGCCTACCATGGTGGAGCAAGGCGGCAAAGGGTGACGATGATGACGAGCCGCAATCTGCGCTGGAGCAAAAATATAATAAGCGGGATGATCTGAACAGTATCGGAGAAGGCCAGAAAACAGATAATTTCCTGGAACTGAATCTGGAAGAAATGCGTTATGGTCAGAAAGAAAGTGATAACAGCGCTTACCTTGTGGGGGTAAAGGCCGAGGGAGGCATCAATCTTACGGATGACTCCATGCCCAAATTTACCAAAGCCGGAGCCGGAGCAAGCTTTAAGATAGATTCTATTGACTATCCGGGATGGTTCATCGGTGTTGACGGTAATGTTAAAGTCGGCGATACATTTGAGTGTAGTTTTGGCTTCTCTCTCGTTAAGGAGGACAGCGGAAACTGCTATCCGGATTCCATGTACTTCTACATGGGCGGCGATGTGGTAAAAATCCCGCTGGGACCTGTTGGATTCCTGAACAAAATGGGTGGTGGTATTTCCGGTCTTTACGATACGATCAAAGGAAACTTTAATATCTTCCCTCCCACTACGCTTACAGTGTATACCGGATATGTGGATCCGACGACGTTTACCTTTACCGTAGATGATGTCAATATGAGTGTAGGCGGTCAGGGTGTCAGCTTTGAAGCGGCAGAAGGTAAGATCATAGGCCTGAAAGTCTTTGAATCTATCGGCGCTCATATTAAGCTTTACGGAACAAAGATGGCCGACGGAAGCGTATATCCCTGTCTGGATCTGGGCATGGATTCCAAAGTAAATATTCTGGGCATTGTCCGTGGTGAGACAGGCTTCTGGCTGGTGGCTGATCCGCGGCTGGATACGATATTTGGTCCCCTTTCCCTGGGAGGAAAGGCATATGTCGGCATTTTTATTCCCGATTATGTTCCTGTGGTTGGCGGTAAAGAGCTTCTGTCCGTTATGGCAGAGCTGTCCAGTTACCGTGTTTATGCAGGTATCCGGGTCATCGGCATACCGATCTCGGTGTCCTATTACTGGGCAGATAAAAAGGTCAAATTCTATGACGACTGGGAATATCTGGCCGAACAATTCTCCATTCCGGAAGGAGATCTGGAAAATGCGCTGGCAGTGACGTATGATACCGGTGACAGCAATGTGGACGGCGTCATGCTGCTTGGCGACAATATGACGGATATGGCTGTGAAGAAATCCGCAAGGGCAAATCTCAATAGCTATGAGGTTTCGATAAAAGACAATGATTACAGTCTTTTCCAGATCGGTTACGATAAGAGTCAGCTGGCGGATGGAGACAGCATTCTGAACCACGTTTCCCTTTATGATCCCAGCGGCAGGGAAGTACAGCTGACAGAGGATGAAAACTGTATCCTGCAGACCATATCCGCAGATGAGTCGGACAGCGGAACAGAAGAGAATTATCTTGGCATTGGCCTCGTGGCACCGGTCAACGGAAAATGGGTCGTAAAATCAGATATTCCGCTCAATATGGAAGCGCATAAAGTAGATGAGGTGGCAGGAATCCAGGCATCCTCTGTTACAGAAAATGACGGAACAATCAATGTATCATACAGTGTATCCGGTGCTCAGCCGGGGGCTTCACTGGATGCGTATCTTGTAAATACCAGTGAGATTTCCCAGGAGCCGGCTACGCTGGCAGAAGAGGAGCTGGACAGACTGTCAGAAGATGAACTCAGCGAGTATTATCGTTCCAGAATGGAAGCGGAACCGTCGGGATTTAAGATCACGGAATCAGCGGTTGAGATCGCGCCGGATGGAGAAGGAAAAGCCAGCGGCAGTGTGCAGATAAAGCTTCCGGAAAATACACAGTCCGGAGAATACATGGTACGTCTTGTGCTTAATGATGATACGGGAAATGCTGTTGGATCGAATTTAACACATAATGCGTTTACGTATGTTAATCCGAATACACCTCAGGCGGTAACCGGATTTACCATGACACCGGGAGGCGACGGTCAGTTCTTGATGAAATGGGATGCTTCCGGTGATACTGAAGAGTATTTTGTTACACTGTTAGACGAAGAGGGCAACGCTGTGGAAGGTGTCACAGGCATGACCACGACGGACCATGAGATCTATTTTGGCTATACGGCTGAGGAAACGGAATATCTGCAGGATGGTGAAGGTCATTATGTCACAGATGCAAATGGAGAACGTATCATCAGTGGCTCAAAGAAGGTAGGTGTTATACCCGGGAAAAAATACATAGGTGTGGTCTCTGCAAGCAAAACGGTGAACGGAACCACGTTCGTTTCAGAAGTGGCGAAGACAGAACCGGTGTTATTACCGGAGGCGAACCCGGCCAAGCTTACGTATACAGTAAATGGAAAATCTCTGACAGCAGCCGCAAAAACCTCGGATGACAGCCGGGATGCAGCGCAGACGCAGGTGGATGATGCCTTTACCGGTCAGACAAATACTTCGGAGATTCAGCTGTCGATTACTGCAGATCAGGATATCAGCTATCTTCTGGATGTAGACGGAGAGTATCTTACGGATGCATCAGGCGCAATCCTTGATCATAGTCTGAATGCGGGTGAAACGAGAGTTCATACGTTTACCCTTGCCGACGGCGGCAGCAACATTGGCATATGCGCGATCAATGGACAGGGAGATTATACGCAGAATACCGTGACGGTAGAAGTCGATACGACGCCGCCGGAGCTGATGCTGGATAATGTGGTGGTGCAGAGCCGGGATAACCGGTATACCATTACGGGTACTGCGGAAAACAACAGTGCTGTAACCATAAACGGGCAGACAGTACCGGTGACAAACGGACGGTTTGAGTATTCAGGTACAGGTAATGGCAATACGCAGCAGATCACGGTAAGCGCACAGGATCGGGCAGGAAATACAACCAGTCAGCTGTGTGAGATAATTCCCGGGGAATTAAGTGGTCTGACCGGGCTTTCCATTGCGGTCGATGGCATGATCGTGGACGCAGATACACAGAAGGAAACCATGTATGCGGGTAATCAGGCCGAACTGAGTTACTATGGTGTCATGACAAATGGCAATACGATTACATTGGACAGCAGTAAGATTGAGTGTTCTGTACTGATGGGAGATGGTGCTGTTACCCTGGAAGAAAATACACTTACTGCGGTAAATGCCGGAGATGCGGTAGTTATGGCAAGTTATCCGCTGACGGACAGCTATTCATTGGAACAGACATTGATGGTATCTGTGGCGCAGCAGCCTATAACACCGGCTGATCTGGTGATAGATGAGAATGCTGACGTAGGCAGCACTGTTGCGAATATCAGTATTCCGGGAGCACCCGAAGATCTGACTGTCGAGTGGAGTATTTCGGAAAATGACTATCTGGAGGTTAACGGACAGTTCCTTGTATTAAAGAAGCGTCCTGACGCCGCTTTTTCCGTCGAAATCTCGGGACGGGGAACTTATCATGATAGTACCGGAACGTTAAGAGAGTATGAGGTTTCTGATCGATTTACCTTTGATCTGCTGGTAAAAGCAGTGTCTATTGCTGAATTAAATGATATTTCTACAGATTATGGAACCACCTTTGATCAGCTGAAACTGCCGGATCACGTACAAGTGACCCTGAATAACGGTGAGACAGTGGATATGCAGGTACAGTGGACAAAAGGTGCGTTTAATGAAAAACTTACCGGGCATTGTACGGTATACGGTGATCTGGTTCTTCCGGAAGGTGTTCGTAATCCCGATGAGCTCAGGGCAAGGCAGACGATCAATGTGCAGAAGCTGAGCACGAATACAGCGGCCAAAGATATGACCTGTACGTATGGTGGGGATGCTATTGATGTGTCAGCACTGTTTACGATTGATCCCAATGCCGGCGAGGCAGCTTATACATTGATCGGCGGCAGCGGAGAAGGTGTATTGGAAGGTTCCCGGTTGACCGTGACCAAAGCGGGAGACTTTAAGATACGTCTGAAGACAGAAGCAACAGCAAGTTATCAAGAAACAGAAGTAACAGCTGTGCTGACCGTAAATAAAGGTAAACGTGATAAACCGGCAGGGATTGTTTCTTCCAATACACAGACAACGGTCACGACTGACGGTACGATCGCAGGTGTTACAGAAGAAATGGAATACAGCAGTGACAGTGGCTATCACTGGACACCTGTACAGGGAAGCACGATCACCGGATTAAAGAGCGGATATTATCAGGTTCGCTATGCAGAGAACGATCTCTGGATGGTGAGTGAAAGTACAGAAGTTCGGATTACAGCTACGGGGAAAGCAGCACAACAGCCGATCGAACTATCTATGACTGATAATGCCGTATATGGTGACGAACCTCTGAACATATTGGCCAGTGGAGGCAGTGGTCAGGGAGATATTACGTTTACAAGCAGTGATCCGTCGGTAGTAGCGGTTGAAGATGGCAAAGCCGTGATCAAAAAAGTGGGAACTGCGGTTATCACGGCAACAAAAGCAGAAGATGACGTGTACAATGCTTCAAGCGACTCGCAGAAAGTGACAGTTGTTCCTAAAGTTCTGGAGTTGGAGTGGAAAGGATATCAGGACAGAACATATGACGGTACAGCATCTGCTGTCGCTGCATATGCGGTAAATCTGGTGGGCGAAGATAAGTGTGAGATTCGCCTGCAGGGAAATACAGCCATTAATGCAGGTGAATATACAGCAGCAGCAGTAGAGGCCACAAATCATAACTACATGCTGCCGGAAAACGCAAAACGGACATATCGTATCTTACCGGCATCTGTCCAGATCCAGTGGGAAGAAGTGCCGAAACTTGTGTATACGGGAAAAGATCTTATGGATCAGTTATCCGCGTCGTGGACAGACAGTAAAGGCACAAGACACGAAGCCGTACTGCGGACAAAAGAAAAGGTACCGCTGCTTCATGCAGGAACATACACCGTACTTGCGTCCACGGGAGACAGTAATTATCAGGCAGAAGCAGATGCGGCCATGGATATTACAGTTAATCGAGCAGAGCCAGTTGTCCGTCTTACCGTTTCGGCCGAAGAAGAGACAGGAGTATGGGCTAATATCAAAAAGCTTTTCCATGTTGAGTCGGGCCAGAAACTTCGTCTGACGGCAACCGTTACCGGTGTGGATGAAACAGCACAGACAGGGCAGGTTGATTTCTATATCAATGATGTTCTGGAACAAAGCGTGCAGTTGAAAAATGGACAGGCATCCATTTCTGCAAAGAACCTTCAGCTGGGTGAATCTGTTATTTATGCAGTATTCATTCCGGACGAAAACTCTACAGATCATAATGGAGGACAATCGGAAAAACAGGTATGTCAGATTGAAAAAACTATTCCGGCACCTCCTGAGACAAGGGCCTATGTAACCGATTCCATGGTATGGGTAAAACCATTGCCCGAAGAAGATGTCAAGCTATACGGTGAGGCCCAGTATCGTATTGATCAGGGTCCATGGCAGTCAGATCATCAGTTTACCGGTTTGCAGGCAGCGAGAACGTATACGGTGCAGGCGAGATATGGCGGAAACGATGCTTTCTCACCATCAGTGGCACAGACAATGGAGGTTACCACAACCTATGAGCTGATCATTCCGGATGAAATAAACAGAGAAGAGGATACGGCCCAGATTTCTGTCAGTGAAAATATTTCTCTGGAGAATCGCGAGGTGCGCATCAGAATTACAGAGATCGGAGCAGAAAAACAGAATGATGGTTCTGTGGATGATGAGTCTGGTCAGATGATGGTAATCTCTTCTTCCACACCGGATAAAAAGAAATCATTCTCTCTTGCTGAGTTTTTTGAGACCAGCGAAAAGGAAGAGGATAAGCCTTTGCGATTGCTGTTTAATGCCAGAATGGTGGAAAACTAAGAGCCATAAGATGAGCCGTTAGGAGAATAAAGTATGATAAAAAGAAAACAGAGTATCATATTTGTGGTATTGATGCTGGGTCTGCTGACAATGGTTGGCGTTATTGGCGTGGTAAAGACAGGGGAGAAAAAAACTCCCCTGCCTCTTGAAGAAAATGCCGTTGATCTGCCGGAAGCCTCTTTGCCGGAAGGCTCCGGACAGAAGCAGAATGAGACATCTGCTCAGGGGAGCATTGCTGTGCCGGGAACAGAGAAGATGATATTTAAAGCCGACCAGAAAAAACAGGAAGTCAATTTATATAATCCAGGTAAGAATAACTGTTATTTTAGGATCAGCATCCTGCTGGAGGATGAGACGCTGCTGTTTCAGTCCGGTCTGATTTCTCCGGGAAAAGGGTTATACGATATAGAAATAAAGAAAGCTCTGCCGGAAGGAGAATACCCGAATTCTATCCTGAGATATGAGTGTTTTAGCGAGGATGAGCAATTAACACCGCTGCATCGTGCGGAAATAGTTTTTACTATTCAGAGTAATCCGTGAGATACGAGTCATTTATTTGGATGGATAGAAGGCAGGCGAGAAGAATGCGTGCAAAATGGAAAGGATGTCTTCTTATATTGCTGTTATTCATACTTTCAGGCTGTGGAATCACTGACTCAGACAAATCTGCGGCTGTACGGGTCGCGGTATTGGATTCCGGAATCAGTCCGGAGAAATCGCTTCCAATTGATGAGGGGTGGAATTATCTTGATGAATCCATACATACAGACGATGATATCGGTCATGGCACACGGATCGCAGAGGTGATTTGTCAATATGCTCCTGAGGCGGTGATTGTTCCTCTGAAAATCTCCGGTGACAAGCAGGATACAAAGCCGGAAGAAGTGATCCGGGCAATTTATGACGCAGTAGATACATATGATTGTCGTGTGGTATGTATGGCATTCAGTATTCCGGACAGTGAAGAACTGCAGAATGCGGTGGAGTATGCAGCGAGTAATCAGGTAATTCTGATCAGCGCGGCAGGAAATCTTGGCGAAACATACAAAAAGAACAAGATGCTGTATCCTGCGGCTTATGACAGTGTGATAGGTGTAGGCGCTGTAACGGAAAACGGAGAGGCAGCTTCTTACAGTCAGAAAAATGAAAGTGTATTTGTAACGGCACCTGCGAGTTCCCTTGACGGGGAGAGTCAGGGTACGTCTTATGCGGCGGCACGGATCGCAGGTATATGCGCCAGACGAACCTGGGAATCCCCGGAAGAATTTGAGAAGTATCTTATGGACGAAGCGGAGGACCGGGGAGCGTTGGGGTATGATATTGAATATGGATGGGGTGTTTGTGGATTGTCTCCTTGACAGTACTGAACATATATACAGGAGCATATAGTGAAGTAGGATTGCGTGATTATATGTTTGACATGAAATAGAAGTGGTGCTATTATTAGAAATAGAAAAGGTGCTACCGATGACGGTTCGCCTGATTATAATGTGAGGATATAACCGCTCAACTTGTCAGGTTTGGGGCGGTTATTTCTTTTTGGTCTTAATGCCATTAGATCCAATCGAATAGCCAAGACCAAATGAGGTTAAGCAGAGACTAAGCACTGCAATCAAGTCAACGATTGTTAGCATAAGCTGAGCCCTCCTTTCCATTAGAATTCTCAAATGAGAGAGTAATCTATGTAATCGGAGCTATAAACTCTCCGCAAAAAGCGAACCGCCATACACACGCCAACGTGTGGTAGCACCTTAGGCATAATGCCCTAATTCATTATAGCAAACATAGTGTTGGCTATCAACCGAAAAGCTATTAATACAATAAAAAATATACGCAGAAAAAGACCGGACATGTATCAAACACATCCGGTCTTTTTCTCTAGATAATATTCATGACGAAGTCAGTCAAAAACAACACCTTACTTAAACTGGTTTAAGTCCCTGTTATAGTGGTAACCGATCGTTCCCAGTTTCTCCTCAATCTCACTCTGGCTTACATCCAGGCGGTCGCAGAGATCTTCCAGATCCTTATAATTGTCTCTAAGCTGCGTATTGATGTAACTTAAAAGCATAACGGGGTCGTTGGGGATCATTCTACTACTTCTCCTTTCAGCACTTCTTTGGTGTGGGCTGTCAGTCTGCCGTTTTCCAGATCAATGACGATGATATCGCCGGTATGGATGTTTCCGGCCAGGATCATGCGGGCTGTCAGTGTTTCCACATGGGTCTGCAGATAACGGCGAAGCGGTCTCGCACCGTAGGTCGGATCGTAACCATTATCGATGACATAGGTCTTGGCGGCGGGCGTCAGCTCTACGGTGAATTCCTGCGGAGCCAGAAGCTCATTGAGCTTGTCAAGCTGCAGATCCACGATAAAGCCTATATCTTCTTTGGTCAGCGGCTTGAACATGATGGTCTCATCGAGACGGTTCAGAAACTCCGGACGGAAGTGAGCGCGAAGCTCTGCATTGACTGCGTTGGCAGCCTCCGGCAGGATATGTCCGTCATCGGAAATACCGTCCAGCAGATAGGAAGAACCGATATTCGAAGTCATGATCAGAATCGTATTCTTAAAGTCCACGGTACGACCCTGAGAATCCGTAATACGACCGTCATCCAGGACCTGCAGCAGCACATTGAATACATCCGGATGAGCCTTTTCAATCTCATCGAACAGAACTACGGAATACGGTTTGCGGCGTACGGCTTCGGTCAGCTGGCCGCCTTCCTCATAGCCTACATATCCGGGCGGTGCACCGATCAGACGGGAGACGGAGTATTTCTCCATGTACTCACTCATATCGATACGCACCATATTGTTTTCATCGTCAAACAGGAATTCTGCCAATGCCTTGGCCAGCTCTGTTTTACCTACACCGGTGGGGCCAAGGAACAGGAAGGAACCGATAGGACGGTTCGGATCCTTGACACCGGCTTTGGAGCGGATGATGGCATCTGTAACCCGCTGTACGGCTTCATCCTGACCAATCAGGCGTTTGTGCAGCAGTTCATCCAGATGGAGTGTCTTTTCACGCTCACCCTCGGTTAAACGGGTCACCGGGATGCCGGTCCAGCGGGAGATGATGCGGGCGATCTCATCGTCGTCTACACTCTCGTGTACCAGGCTCATATCTTTTTCGCGTACATTTTTCTCCTCAATTTCCAACTGCTGCTCCAGCTTCGGCAGCTCACCGTACTGCAGACGGGCAGCCTCCTCCAGATTATACTCGCGCTGGGCTTTCTCTATCTGTTTATGGATATCTTCGATCTGCTCGCGCAGCTTCGAAAGATTATCCACGTTCTTTTTCTCATTCTGCCACTGGGCGGTGCGGGAATTCAGCTCATCCTTGAGCTCTGCCAGCTCCTTCTGCAAAGCATCCAGACGTTCACGGCTCAGATTGTCCGTTTCTTTTTTCAGCGCTTCTTCCTCAATCTCCATCTGCAAAACCTTACGGCGCAGCTCATCCAGCTCTGCCGGCATGGAATCCATCTCGGTCTTGATCAGGGCACAGGCCTCGTCCACCAGGTCGATGGCTTTGTCCGGCAGGAAACGGTCGGAAATATAGCGCTTGGAAAGGGTAGCGGCGGCTACCAGGGCGTTATCGGTGATCTTGACACCGTGGAATACTTCGTAGCGGTCCTTCAGACCACGAAGAATGGAGATGGTATCCTCCACTGTGGGTTCATCGATCATGACCGGCTGGAAACGACGTTCCAGAGCAGCATCTTTCTCAATGTACTGTCTGTACTCATCCAGAGTGGTGGCACCGATACAGTGCAGTTCGCCTCTGGCCAGCATGGGCTTTAACATATTGCCGGCGTCCATGGCACCGTCTGTCTTACCTGCGCCTACGATCAGGTGCAGCTCATCGATAAACAGGATGATCTGTCCTTCACTTTTCTTGACTTCCTCCAGAACGGCTTTCAGACGTTCCTCAAATTCGCCCCGGTATTTGGCCCCGGCTACGAGGGCACCCATATCCAGGGAGAAGACCTTTTTATCCTTTAATGCTTCCGGCACATCGCCCCGCACAATACGCTGGGCCAGACCCTCTACAGCGGCGGTCTTACCTACGCCGGGTTCACCGATCAGTACAGGATTGTTCTTTCTCTTGCGGGAAAGGATCTGGATGATGTTTCGGATCTCGGCGTCACGGCCGATGACGGGATCGAGCTTCTGAGCCCGGGCTTTTTCTACCAGATCTTCACCGTACTTATTCAGTGTGTCGTAGGTCACCTCCGGATTATCCGTGGTTACCCGCTGATTGCCCCGGACAGTGCTTAATGCTTTCAGAAAGCGTTCCCGGTCGATGCCGTATTCCTTCCAGATCTTGTTCATGGACGGGCTGGGATGCTTCAGCATGGACAGAAACAGGTGCTCTACGGATACATATTCGTCACCCATGGCCTTTGCCTCATCCTCCGCATTGATCAACGCTTCATTCAGATATTTACCGATATACTGCTGGCCGCCGGAAACCTTTACTCTGGCATTTAACGCCTGGTCCAGACGGTCTGTAAAATGCTCGGTATTGATTTCCATCTTTTCGATCAGCTTCAGGATCAGAGAATCTTCCTGATGAATAAGATTGTACAAAAGATGCTCCTGTTCGATCTCCTGATTGCCAAAGTCGTAAGCTGTTTTTTCCAGCTCCTGCACGGCCTGGAGAGATTTTTGCGTAAATTTACTTATATTCATATGATCGCCTCCTTTTTCAGGCAAACTATTAAATCTGCATTTGTTCTATAACCAATATAACACAGAAAAAAGAAAAAGCAAGCATTATTTTTAAAAAGTTGAAGAAAGATATGGAAAAAATGCACAACCATAAGATTACAAAGATTTAATATTTAAAACGGCAGTTTCCTTGCAATACA
>OBLI01002022.1_pt1 | contig 18146 bp, 18 predicted proteins | sample 1519701 | NCBI WGS metagenome assembly OBLI01 (sample SAMEA3663005, study PRJEB22513) | pig gut metagenome | biome: pig gut; feature: pig-associated habitat; material: faeces | place: France | collected 2012 | reverse complement strand
TCGCTTGCCGTCTTAAGTGCCACAAGGTCATTGGTTATTTTGACGTATAGTGTTACAATCTGCAGTTTTAGTTGGTCATATGCTATATCTTTTTTGATACGTGCGGCATCTACTTCCAACTTTTTTCTTTTTACAGCAGCCTTCAGGTCAAGGATGTCCTCAAGAGGCACAGCCAAGTTCACTCCCACATTCCAATAGCTTTGCTCGCTACCCTGGAATTGGTAGATCATGTTGCTGCTAAGGTTGGATGAGTTGTTGCCCCACATGTCTGTCTTGCCATATCCATAGCTGGCATGTCCGTGAACGTATGAGAAAATGTGTCTTTTCTGCTTTGACACTTCCGCTTGGGCTATTTCCTGAGCCTTGGCAAGGCTTAGGATTTGAGGATTGGATTTTGCATTCTCAAGAAGCACCGCTAATGGTGGAAGATGGAATTTAGAAAAGTCGATGGTACTACCCTCGCTGGCATCGAAGAAGCCGGCAGAGATACCGCTGTCGTTGTATTGGGCATTAGCCAATTGAAACGACAATGTTAATGCTGCAATTAATGCTATACGCTTAACTTTCATTTTGTTTTATTTTTGTGGTTTAATTCTATTTTTTTAGGTATTATACGTCGTCTTTTTGAATAAAGGCTGTAAGAGTTTTGAAGATAATCTTCATGTCGAGAATGAAATTGTATGTTTGACCATACGTGATGTCAAGCTGTTTACGCTCTTCGGCAGATAGTTTTCCGCTATCTCCTCTTTTCTCCACCTGCCATAGTCCAGTGAGTCCAGCTGGCGCCATAAATCTGTCGATACTGTCGTCGCTTGTAAGCTTCTCTGCTTCGTAGAGTGGGAGAGGGCGGTTGCCCACAACAGACATGTCGCCTTTAAGTATATTGACAAGCTGGGGTAATTCATCGATGCTGTATTTGCGAATGAAGTGTCCTACTTTGGTGATTCTCGGGTCGTTTTCAATTTTCACGAATGCGTTGTTGATGTCTTCAGTTTTCTGCTTGTTAAAGCTTGTCTCAGACACGACAAAGTCATCGCCCACGAGCATTACCTCATCATCGCTGATTAGCATTTCAGCCGCCAAATCATCGCTGACAGTGATGTTGTCATCCATGTTTGCATCGAAATGTCCCACTGGCACAATCTGTTCCTCAATCTTTTCACTGTATTGGTTTTGGGTCTTGCTCAGCTCCTTCAGTCTTTTGTCGGCATCTACAAACATGCTTCTGAATTTCAAGAAATCAAAGACAGTGTAATTGGTGCCGACACGTTTGGATTTGAACATCACCGGTCCTTCGCTTTCAAGCTTGATAGCTATGGCAGTAATTATGAACACCGGCGACAGGATTATCAGTGCGATTGATGAGAACACGATGTCGAATGTCCTTTTCCAAATAGGTATTTTGAAATGAAGGATATTCTTGCCCGAAGCCTTGTCGTCGAACAAAATGTTTTCCCTGCTTGTAATAAACTGTATTTTCCTGTTTATTTCAGTAACCGACGAATCTCTGTTCAATGTGTCGTTGATGCCACACTTTTGATAATTGAGTCTTTCCTCATTGCTTAGAGTGTCGGTCAGCAGAATTATATACAATCCGGGGCATTTCTTTTTCAGGTATGTAATAGAGGTGATGTCTTCAGTTTTCACTCCTCTTTCGAAAAAGACGATGAAGTGTTCGTTCTTAACCCTTGGCACACAAAGCTTGGCAGCATCCTTGTAGGTGCTGGTCATTCTCACAATTTGTCCAGGGACATATTTGAGCTTGTCTCTTGTGTTGGGGTTTTTCCCTAAATATACGATACCGATCATATATATATAATAATGTATAAGTAGGAGAATAATGTCAAGGTAGTATTTTCTTTACCCTGATTTTCAACTCCATTGGATTGAAAGGCTTCACGATGTAATCCACTGCACCAATCTCCAACAGTCGGATGCGCTCGTTGGTGCTGTCCTCGCTGCTGAGCATAATGACTGGGATGTGGCGGAATAGTTCGTTCTGCTTAATCCACTCAAGAAAATCGTCTCCGCGCATGCCTGGCATTCTGATGTCAGATATAATCAGGTCGGGTGTGTTTCCAGCCTGAAGCCATTTTACTGCCTGCAATCCATCAGGCAACCACTGCACGTCGTAGTCACTCATAAGGTATATCGAAAGCACTTTGGCAATCGTTTCCTTGTCGTCCAAGATTAATATTTTCTTCTTCATAATTATATTGTGGTAATATATTACATGTGCAAAGGTATGAAAAAAAAACGAAACAAGGATATTTTTTTTGTTTTTTTTTTAATAAATCGGCAAAAAAATTTTTTTTTTCCATATTTTGAGGGAAAATTTGTGTTCAAACGTATTATAATTGATAAAAAGTTGATAATCGATTATTAAAAGTTTACGAATATGGCAAGAAGGTTATTATTAGGATTTGACGTGGGAAGCAGTTCGGTGAAGGCTTCACTCGTTGACGCAGACACTGGCAAGTGTGCTGCAACTGCATTTTATCCCGAACAGGAAGCACCGATTTTGGCAGTCAAGGCCGGATGGGCCGAGCAAGATCCTCAGATGTGGTGGGAGAATGCCAAACTGAGTCTCAAGAAGATTATGTGTGAGGCCAATGCCAAGGCCGATGAGATTGCAGCGATAGGTATTTCCTATCAGATGCATGGTTTGGTGTGTGTTGACAAGTATTTGAATGCTCTTCGTCCGTCAATCATCTGGTGCGACTCTCGTGCCGTGCCTTATGGCGAGAAGGCTTTCCGCGAGTTGGGTTCCGACAAGTGTTTGCAGCATCTCCTCAACTCCCCAGGAAATTTCACTGCAGCCAAGTTGGCATGGGTGAAGGAAAACGAACCGCAATTGTTCGAAAAAATTCACAAGGTGATGCTACCTGGTGACTATATCGCCATGCGTCTCAGTGGAGTTGCCAACACTACTGTGAGCGGATTGAGCGAGGGCATGTTCTGGGATTTCAAAGAGAACAATGTGGCAGATTTCCTGCTCGACTATTACGGATTCGAGAAGTCGATGTTGGCGGATATAGTTCCGACATTCAGTGTGCAGAGTGTCGTATCTGCCGAAGCAGCCGCAGAGACTGGTTTGAAGGCAGGAACACCGATTACTTATCGTGCGGGCGACCAGCCCAACAATGCTTTGAGTCTCAATGTATTCAATCCTGGTGAGATTGCCTCTACTGGCGGAACATCAGGAGTTGTATATGGTGTGCTTGGTGAAGTGAACTACGACCCGAAGAGCCGTGTGAACACCTTTGCCCATGTAAATCACAGCGACGAGCAGACTCGCCTTGGTGTTTTGTTGTGCATCAATGGTTGTGGCATTCTCAATGCCTGGACACGTCGCAACATAGCTCCCGAGGGCATAGGATATGCCGACATGAACAAGTTGGCCGCCGGTGTACCTATTGGTAGCGATGGCGTGAGTGTTATCCCATTTGGCAATGGTGCCGAGCGCGTGCTTGAGAACAAGGAGATCAACTGCACTGTCAGCGGTATCAATTTCAACAAGCACAACAAGGCTCACATTGTCAGGGCTGCTCAGGAAGGCATTGTCTTCAGCTTCTGCTATGGTATGGAAGTGATGCAGCAGATGGGAATGAGTATCAGCAAGATACATGCCGGTAAGGCTAATCTGTTCCTCAGCGACATTTTCCGTGATACACTTGCCGGAGTGAGTGGAGCCACTATCGAACTCTACGACACCGATGGTAGCGTTGGTGCAGCCAAGGGAGCCGGTATTGGAGCCGGAATCTACAAGGACAACAACGAGGCTTTCGCCACACTTGACAAGTTGGCTGTTATCGAGCCAGATGTCAACAAGCGTTCGGAGTATCTCGATGCCTACGGCAGATGGAAGAACGTTCTCAACAAGAATGTATAAGTTTCGTTCGTACTCAATTTATGGGAGTTAAAGGAGTTTAAAGGAGTTAAGGGAGTTAAAGACGTATGTTTTCCCCTGAAAACTTCCCAAATGGATGAAAAGACTATTGTCTTTAACTCCTTTAAACTCCTTGAACTTCTTTTTACTCCCCAAAAGTTGAGCAAATGCGAAACTTAAGTATTTCAATATTTCAATTTTCAAATAAGGCTTTGCTGATACCATTCGAATAGTTTCTGCACTCCCTCGTCGATTTCAACTTTGTGAGTCCATCCAAGTGAGTGAAGTTTGCTCACGTCGATAAGCTTGCGCATTGTGCCGTCGGGCTTTGAGGAGTCGAATTCCACTGTGCCCTCGAATCCCACTGCCTTCACCACCAGTTCCGACAGTTGGCGGATAGTCAATTCCTTGCCTGTTCCCACATTGATGTGGCAGTTGCGTATTTCGCCGAGCGACGGGATCGCGCCACCGCGTCCTTCACTGTTGTTGCGGTCAACGGCTCCGTCGGCCTTGGCTCCGTAGAACACCGACGAATATTTCTCAATGCCTATGATGTCCTTGAAATCCACGTTGAGCAGCACGTGCACGCTTGCGTCGGCCATATCCTCGCTCCACAGGAATTCGCGCAGCGGATTACCCGTTCCCCACAGCACTACCTTGTTGTCGTATATGCCATAGAATTCCAGTGCCTTGAGTATGCGCTCATGCGGATTGCTGCCGTCAACATTTCCCTCGCCGATGATAGCCTTGAGTTTCTCGTCGGGATTTATCGGGCGTTTGTTCATGTCGTTCTCGATAGCCTTCCAGTCGCCGTCGTGAATGAGCTTTGCGAGATAAATCTTTCGCATCATTGCCGGCATTACGTGAGAGTTCTCGAGGTGGAAGTTGTCGTTCGGACCATAGAGATTGGTAGGCATCACTGCGATATAGTTGGTGCCATATTGCAGATTATAGCTTTCGCACATCTTCAGTCCCGCGATTTTCGCGATGGCGTATTCCTCGTTGGTGTATTCCAGGGGCGATGTGAGCAGTGCGTCTTCCTTCATTGGCTGCGGAGCATTCTTTGGATAGATGCAAGTTGAACCGAGGAAGAGCAGTTTTTTAACTCCGTGTGAGTATGCGTTGCCGATGACATTGCATTGCATTTTCATGTTCTGCATGATGAAGTCGGCACGATAGAGCGAGTTGGCCATGATGCCGCCCACGAAAGCCGCTGCAAGCACGACAGCATCAGGCTTTTCGGTGTCGAAGAACTCCTTCACCGCATTCTGGTCGGTAAGGTCGAGCTCGCTGTGGCTTTTGCCCACGAGATTGTTGTATCCTCTTGCTTTGAGGTTGTTCCAGATGGCAGAACCCACGAGTCCGCGGTGTCCTGCCACATATATCTTACTGTCTTTTGAAAGCATGTGATTTTATTTTACAATTCCCTTTTCGAGATATTCAGCGAGGTTGGTGCGCATCACGCTTGCCACATGGTCGGCAGCCACTTTCTGCATGTCGTGGTTGACCATGATGTGTACGAGTTCCTCGAAGCTTGTGGTCTGTGGATTCCATCCAAGTTCCTTCTTCGCCTTTGTCGGGTCGCCCCAGAGGTTAACCACATCTGTGGGGCGATAGAAGTCTTCGCTTACTGCCACGACAGTCTTGCCAGTCTTCACGTCGATACCCTTCTCGTTGATGCCTTCGCCTTCCCAGCGCAGTTCGATGCCGGCATATTGGAATGCGAGTGTGGCAAACTCACGCACTGTGTGCTGCACGCCAGTAGCGATGACGAAGTCCTCGGGTGTGTCGTGCTGCAGTATGAGCCACATGCACTCCACATAGTCCTTGGCATAGCCCCAGTCGCGCAGCGAGTCGAGATTGCCGAGATAGAGGCAATCCTGCTTGCCCTGTGCAATACGTGCGGCGGCAAGTGTAATCTTTCGAGTGACGAATGTCTCTCCGCGACGCTCTGACTCGTGATTGAATAGAATACCCGAGCAGCAGAACATATTATAAGCTTCGCGATATTCTTTCACAATCCAGAATCCATACTGCTTGGCCACGGCATAGGGAGAATATGGATGGAACGGAGTGTTCTCATTCTGCGGCACTTCCTCCACCTTGCCATAGAGCTCGGATGTGGAAGCCTGGTAGATGCGGCATTTTTCGGTGAGACCGAGCTGGCGCACAGCCTCAAGCACACGGAGCACGCCTACAGCATCAACGTCGGCAGTGAATTCTGGAGAGTCGAAGCTCACCTGCACATGACTCTGTGCGGCCAGGTTGTAGATTTCGTCGGGACGAACCTTGCCGATGACTCCGAGAATGCTCATTGAGTCGCCGAGGTCGGCATAATGCAGATGGAAATCAGGCTTTCCTTCGAGATGTGCGATACGCTCGCGAAAGTCAACCGAAGAGCGGCGGATAGTGCCATGCACCTCGTAGCCCTTTTCCAACAAAAACTCTGCCAAGTACGATCCGTCCTGGCCTGTAACTCCAGTAATTAGTGCAACTTTTTTTTCTTTCATTTTTTATATAATAAAATAATGTGTAATTCTTCAAATATTTATGCCTCACCCGTAAACTGTTTTATTCTCTGTTCTTCGGTGAGTCGGCAGATGAGCAGTGTGTCGTCGTTTTCGGCCACGATATATCCGTCGAGTCCCTGCACGATGACCTTTTTCTCTTGAGTGGTGTGAATGATGCAGTTGCTGGTTTCGAATACATCGATTTCGTTGCCTATGCAACTGTTGCCGTAGAGGTCTTTTTTGGTGTTGACGAGCAGCGAGCCCCATGTTCCGAGGTCGCTCCATCCGAAGTCGGCTGGACATACGAATATCTCCTCAGCCTTCTCCATGATGGCGTAATCGACCGAAATGCTTTTACATTCGGGGAATTTCTCGTCGATCATAAGCTGTTCCTTGTCGGTGCCATAGATAGGCAGCATACCCTCGAACACCTTAGAGATTGCCGGCTGATAAACTCGGAATGCGTTGACGATTGTGCTGACGTTCCAGATGAATATTCCGGCATTCCAGAAGTAGTTGTTCTTCGAGATATATTGCTTGGCAGTGTCGAAGTCGGGCTTTTCGCGGAATGAATATACTCTGAAAATCTCCTTGTTGCGCAGCGAACTGCTTGTGAGGTCGGCCTGAATGTATCCATATCCGGTTTCGGGTCGAGTTGGTTTCATGCCCAATGTGACGATAGCATCAGAATCCATTGTGAAGTCGAGGCATGACTTTATCACCCGTCTGAATTCCTCGGTGTTGGTGACAATGTGGTCGCTTGGCGTCACCACGATGTTTGCCTTCGGGTCTTTCGACTTGATTTTCCAACTTACGTATGCTATGCATGGTGCAGTGTTGCGCCTGCATGGCTCACAGAGGATATTTCCGTCGGGCAATTCGGGCAGTTGTTCCTTCACGAGGTTTACATAAGCCTTATTGGTCACTACCCACACGTTTTCAGCTTTGCATATATCGCCGAATCTCTCAACAGTCAGTTGGAGCAACGACTTTCCCACTCCGAGAACGTCGATAAACTGCTTGGGCTTTTCTACTGTGCTCATCGGCCAGAACCGGCTACCGACGCCGCCTGCCATGATGACAAGATGGTTGTTTCTGCTGCTTACCATAATATATATAATAAATTAGTGTTTCTTGAATTTTTTGAATGCGAAATATGCTGCCGCCACTATCACAGCCGCGACGATGACGATTTTGATATAGTCGGAGTATTCAGTGATTTTGGCTTCGAGTTGGCTTTCGGGCACGATGGAGTGCAGATACCATCCGAGTGCGGCGAGGATGGAGTTCCACACTCCGGCACCGATTGTGGTGTAGAGTATGAACTTGCCGAAGTTCATCTTGGCCAGACCGGCCGGCACCGAGATTAATTGCCTAATCACGGGCAGCAGTCGTCCGGTAAGAGTGGCCATCACTCCGTGGTCGGCAAAGTATTTTTCGCTTCTCTCCACCTTTTCCTCATTGAGCAGACACATCTTGCCCCATTTGCTGCGTGCGAAACTGTATATCAGCGGTCGGCCGAGATAATATGCAGCGGCATAGTTGATTATTGCACCGAGATCGGCTCCGATGGTGGCGAATATCACCACGAGGAACACGTTCTGGTATCCGGCTGCGGCATGATAGGCTGCGGGAGCTACAACCACTTCCGAGGGAAATGGAATCACCGTGCTCTCGATGAGCATCAGCAACAGTATTGTGCCGTAGTTCAAGTTGCTTAATAATGATGATAAGTTCATTATAATTTCACGTTTTTAATATATTCATAATATTTTTCCTTTGTAATTCCTGACGGGAAGAAATCACCGAAGATGAGTTCCACCTCGTCGGGATTTATCAGGCAAGCCTTTTTCAGATAGTTCACTCCCTTGGATATGTCCATTGTCCTGAGGCAGCTTGCCGCGGCATAGCTGTATCCCAAGTTCCATCCCTCAGGCATCACTCTTACCAGTTTTCTGAAATATGTGAGCACCTGTTCGTAGAGGCTGTGGTCGAATAGCGACACCATCACCTTGAAGATGATTTCGGGATTGCGCTGGGATTGCTTCACTGCTTTCTCGAATAGTTTGAGAGCCTCGTCGGTTTGGTTGTTCATCAGATACACATGTCCGCGCAGCACTATGCGTTGATAACGTGCTTCGGGCATCTCGTCGGCAAAAGTCGAGTGGATGTCCGCGTTGTCGAGACATTCGAGAGCCTTTCCGAATTCCTTTTTGTTGCTGTAGATGAATGCGAGATCGTCGTAAGCCTGCGACAATATCGAACGGTCGCCGTCATAGTCGCGTATAGCCTTCTCCAGCCATTTCTTGGCTTTCTGGGCTTCTCCCGCTTGCAGCAGGCACGAACCCAATTCAATCTCAGCCCTGGCGCAGTTGGGCATTTTCTTGATGAATTTTTCGAATGCGTCCACGGCTTCCTGTATCTGTCCCTGTCCTTCGAGCGCCTTGGCCATGCACCACAGTCCGTCGGTGTTGCCGGGATTGATGGCCAGCGAGTATTCGGCGCAGTTGCGGCATTCGTCGAAGTTGTTTTCACACAAATGTATGATTCCCAGGGTGTTCCAGTATCTATATACGAAAGGATTATTGTCGAGCAATGACTCCAACACCTTTATAGCCTCGTCAAATCTGTTTCGGCTGCAATGAATGCGCGCCACCAGTTCGAGTCTTTCCCTGTTGTTCTTGTCTTCCATCATGGCGAGCCATTTCTCGCCCAGGTCCACCACGTTGTAGTCAACGTATAGTGCCGAGATGTCGAGCAGGAAGTGTTCCTTGTCTTCGGGCATGGTGTTGGCATAGGCTTCTTCAATCATTTTTTCCGACGTGTCGTAGTTTTGTTGGGCTATTTCCAGTTCGGCTCTGAGATAGAAGTAGTCGATGTCGTTTTTGTCGTCGATGGCTTCGCATTGCCTCTTGCCCTCTTCGATGTCGCCCACGGCTATGGCCTGTCGTGCCTTGAAGACGTGCGGACCGATAGCCCCGGGGTATAGCTCCAGGGCATAGTCGGCCATTCGGGTGGCTTCTTCAATCCGCCCGTCATAGTTGTAGTAGTCGATGATGTCGGTCATGTCGTCGATGTCCATAAACACCTTCTTTCCCTTCTTCATCGCCTCCTCATATAATTTGAGGTTTCTCTTGAAATCCTCTCTTTGGAATATCTCCTCGTCGATATGCATTTATTACTTGTTTATTTTTGCCCATGTGTCCTTGAGTCCCACAGTCTTGTTGAACACGAGGTTGTCGGGAGTGGAGTCGAGGTCGGGCGTGAAATATCCGATTCTCTGGAATTGGAGGAAGTCGCCCGGCTTGCATGTTGTCAAGAAGTCCTCGACGTAGCAGTTGTTGAGCACTGTGAGCGACTCGGGATTGATCAGTTCGCGGAAGTCGCGCTCGTCGGCGGCGGGATTTTCCACTGTGAAGAGTCGGTCGTAGAGTCTCACCTCAGCCTTGTGGCAGTGGTCGCAGCTCACCCAGTGCAGTGTGCCCTTCACCTTGCGGTTGGCGCCTTCCATTCCGCTCTTGCTCAGCGGGTCGTATTCGGCGTATATCTCGACGATGTTGCCCTCTTCGTCCTTTTTGCATCCCGTGCATGTCACGATGTATGCGTTTTTCAGTCTCACCTCCTTGCCGGGAGTCATGCGGAAGAATTTCTTCGGTGCGTCCTCCATGAAGTCGTCGCGCTCTATCCACAGATTGCGGCTGAATGTGATGGTGTGCTTTCCGTCGGCCTCGTTTTCGGGGTTGTTGATGGCTTCCATCTCCTCGGTCTGTCCCTCGGGATAGTTGGTGATGACGAGTTTCACGGGATTGAGCACAGCCGACACTCTCAGCGAGCGCTTGTTGAGGTCGTCGCGCACGGCAGCCTCAAGCAGGGCGTAGTCGTTGAGCGCGTCGAATTTGGTGTATCCTATGGAGTTGATAAACTGTCGGATGCTCTCGGCCGAATATCCGCGTCGGCGCATTCCGCATACGGTCGGCATTCGCGGGTCGTCCCATCCTCTCACGAGTTTCTCGTCCACGAGTGTGTGCAGTTTTCTCTTGCTCATCACGGTGTATGTCAGGTTGAGTCGGTTGAACTCTATCTGCCTTGGCCTGTAGTCGGCGCCGCGCTCTGCCTCGGTGTCATATTCCTTGAGAAAGTCGATAAACTTGTCGTAGAGAGGGCGATGGGGCACAAACTCGAGTGTGCAGATGGAGTGGGTGACACCCTCGAAGTAGTCGCTCTGTCCGTGAGCGAAGTCATACATCGGATAGGCGTGCCACTTGGTGCCGGTGCGGTGATGCGGTGTATGTATGATGCGATACATCACCGGGTCGCGGAAGTGCATGTTGGGATTGGCCATGTCGAGCTTTGCCCTGAGCACCATCGAGCCTTCTACTGCCTCGGCGGTGTTCATCTTCTCGAAGAGGGCAAGGTTCTCCTCCACGGGTCGGTCGCGATATGGGCTGGCCTGTCCGGGTGTTGTCGGCGTACCTTTCTGCTCGGCTATCTGTTCCGATGTCTGCTCGTCGATATATGCCATGCCTTTCTTTATCATCCACACGGCGAAGTCCCACAGCTGCTGGAAGTAGTCGGAGGCGTAATACACGTTGCCCCACTTGAATCCGAGCCATTGTATGTCGTTGAGTATAGAGTCAACATACTCAGTGTCCTCCTTCGAGGGGTTTGTGTCGTCAAATCTCAGGTTGCACACGCCGTTGTATCTTTCGGCCACTCCGAAATCCATGCATATAGCCTTGGCATGTCCGATGTGTATGTATCCGTTGGGCTCTGGCGGGAATCGTGTTTGGATTCTGCCACCGTTCTTACCCTCGGCCAGGTCGGCCTCTACCATCTGTTCTACGAAGCTCAAGCTTTTCTTCTCTTCGTTTTCTTCAATTTTCTTTTCTGTCATATTGTGTGTTCTTTATCATTTTTGGTGCAAAGATAATGTAATTTATCGATATCTCCAAACATTTTTCCTATTTTTTAATAATGTATAGGAAATAATTGCTTTAGAAATGATTTTCGACGCTCACAGTGATGCTTTCGCCCTTGTGCTCCTCGATGAGCAGGATGAGCCGGTTGACGGCGTCGCGCGAGTGGGTGAGCACGCTGGGGAATGTGCGGGTGCCTACGAGTATGCAGCCGCGGGAGTCGCGCACCGAGTTGCCCACATGCAGCATGATGCCCTCGAAGTGGGGCACGTTCTGCAGAAACGGCATTTGCGTCTTGAACTTCGTGCTGTATCTCATTTCCACTTTGTATGTGCCTTCGGGAATGGCTGTTTTGCCGAGTGTTTTTTCCTCTTTGCTCCAGTCGATGGTCTTCGGTTCGAGTGTGTCGGCGAAGTACCAGTCGTCCACATACATTTTTCCGGCAGTGTATGTATTGCCCTTTATCTCTCTTTTTATTACAATTTTCATAGTTCTTTATATGTTTACTGATTAAAAAAAAACTGTCATCTGTCATCTGTCACTTGTTGGATTTAGGCACGGATGTTTTTTTTAAGCACGGAAAACACGGATTAACACGGATTTTCCTTCGCGCAGCCAAACTTTAATTTTTTAATCCTTTAATTTTTTAATTTTTAATTAGGCACGGAAAACACGGATTAACACGGATTTTCCTTCGCGCAGCCAAACTTTAATTTTTTAATCCTTTAGTTTTTTAATTTTTAATTAGGCACGGATGGACACGGCTTTTTCAAAGACACGGCTTGGTTTGCTTTCCATTTTTCCATTTTTCAATTTTAAAAGAGCCGTGTCTATACTCTAGTATGGCATTAAGCTAATTAAGCCTACATCCATCGCGCAGCCTTCCGTGTCTTTTTGAAAAAAAGCCGTGTTAATCCGTGCCTAAAAAATCACGGTTTGCACTTCACGATTTCCCCGTCAATCGACTCGTAGCTCACAATGCCTCGCGCCTTCCACTTGGCCAGCAGGTTCTTGGCCGAACCGCCTCGCTTGCCGAGTCTCGTGCGCAGGTTTTCGAGATCTTTGATGCGGAATCGCTCGGGCAACATCTCGCAAAGATTCTGCGGACCGCGGTGGTTTGACAACTTGTTCTCGGCAATCTCCTTCTCGAGCATGTCGCCGAAAATCAGCATCTTACACCACAAGTCGTATCTCAGAGCCCAGCGCACGTAGTCCTCGATCACCGTGGTCCATTGCTGTCCGTTGAGCAACCACAACACCATTCCCTTGAGCCATGCTATCACCGTGGCGCGATAGCTTAGCACGAGATATCCCTCGGAGTCGTAGAGCACGGCCAGGCGCTCGTTTTCGTCGCACAGCTGTTGGGCAAAACAGTTGGCCTCCTCACATACGTATGTGCCGTGGAAAGATTCCAACAAATCCACCACCTTGTTCACCGTGGCGCGATATTCATCGTCGTATGTGCCATACACGGGGCGGGCGCCTTCGGGCTTGATGATGGTCGATACCGAGAGTCGGGTGATGGTGCCGTCGGTGATGTTCTTTCTGAAGAAGTTGCGGGCGTTCTCCGGACAGCTCGACGCGTTGAAGTTGAAGCGCAGCGGAGCTATTCCCGTCACCGATGCCGAGCCCACGCGCTCCTGTCCGTGGGGACTGTTGTCGAAGGCCTTGCGGATGATGGCGCTCACCTCCATCACATTGTTGCGCGAAGTGATGTTCTTCAGAGTGTCGAGCTCATCCACTTTCACGTAAATATATTTCTCGCCGTTTTGGGCGGCGTCGGCCACTCGCTGGTTGAACACCGCGTCGGTCAGGTTGTCGATGAGCCACTGCACGCACAGGTCCTTGGGTCTTGCCTCCAGTGACGTGGCGCCCTGCGGATTTTTCAGCTTCCATTCCGCCTCGCGCTCCCTTGCCATCTTGTCCTTGTCGGATATTCTCTCCATAATCATGTGGCAGGGCTTGGTGACGCATCCTTTGCCTATCGACATTCCTGCTGACAGCAAATCCATGAATGTGGCCTCGTGCACCACGTTGTCCCAATATACGAATTTCACTCCACTCATGTTGCAGGCCATTGGCGGGAATACGCTGTCGCACACCGCAGGGTGGTAGTATTCAGGCGCTTTGGAGCACAGACAGCCCAGCGGCCAGGGCAGAATGGGTGGCATCTGAGGCGGCAGTTTGCTGTCGAGCGCATTCACCTGTTCAATTTGGCTTTTGCCCTTGTTCTCTTCCTCGTTGAGCAGGTTGAGCACCTTCTGCAGTTTGAAGTTGATGCCCTTTCGCGGTTCGTCGAGCGCGTTCTTCAGGCACTGCTCATATTCTTGTTCGGGCAGGTCGGCATATCGCGGAATCACCATTTTCAGTATGTTGAAATCGTAGTCGCAAATGGAGCGCAGCGATCGGGCGAGATCAAAGATTAGCGCATTGCGATTTCCCACTACCGGCTCCTGTCCCGAGTTATATACATCCCAATATTTCTTTATAATCTTTGTAAAATTATATCCGAAATATATAACATCGCCATCGGCAGAAACCGGAGCCCCCTTTTCCGCCTCAGCCTTGTCCTTCGTTTCCGCCTCTGCCGTCTGGTCAGCCACTGTTGCCGGCGATTTTGTCGCCGGCCCCGCAGCTTCTGTCTCGCAATCCGGCGCCGGGGCTTCGAATAGCTCGTCCTTGCAGAAGAAGAGATCCGTGGCCTCGGCCGTAGGCGTGAAGAAGACGCGTGTGATGTCTTTGGCCTGTGCGTCGTATTCCACTCCCAGGGTCTTCGCCGCCCATTTCAGGTTCTCCTCCTGCGTCATCTCGGGATGACGGCGGAACACCACGTGCAGTCCCTTGGTTGCCGAGCGCTCGAGCATCAGCAGTCCCAGTTCGTCGGCCTTGGCGAGGATATTTTCCTTTACAATGTCAAACTGCCGCCTGAACTCCAGTTTGTCCATTCCCGGCTTAAAATCCACGTCCATTCCCACTGCGTTGCTCTCCACTGTGGCTCCCTTGAGTCGGCCGTCGTCGTTCGGCATACAGGAGTAGTTGAACTGTATCATCCTGCGCTTGGCGTTGGCATTGCCGTTGCGCGCCTGCTGGGTCATGTCGCGGTTGTGCTTCGAGTTGCGCAGTGCGGCATAATCCTTGAAGTTGGTGATGGGGCGCATGATTTTCGCCCCATCCTGATATTCTATCACGTGTACACTCATCTCAATGCCTCCTTTATCTCCTTCTTCATTACGGTCTTGAAGTCAACTGCTTCGTCCTCATACACTTTCATCATGAGGAGATAGGCTCCGTCGGCTGTCTTCGACAGACTGCCGTGCATTGTGGATTTCAGACGTATGGCGCGGCTGCGGTCTCTGCGCGAGCGAGGAGTGACGACTATCATTCCCTCGTCGTCGATAGAGTAGTAGCCCCAGCGCCTCACTGGTGTCACCATCTTCTGTGCCCTGTTGGGAATCACCTTCACCGTGTTGTCGCGATACACCAATGCCTTGCCGTTATACACTGTTTCCAACTCTCCTGTCTTCTGGGCTCCCGCCTTGCGGGTGCACTCCATGTTATTCTTCTTTGCCATAATTAATTAGTAATGAAAAATTAATACTTAAAATTCTTGTTGAATTGATGTTCCTTGATGAGCACCATCAGTGCCCATGCCGTGCCTCTCACCTGTCGCAGTTCGTCGGGCAGATAGCGAATGGCAGTGGCGAAATACCACAGCGCGTCGGCCACCTTAGTCTGCACCTCGGGGCGCAGCGCCGCCACAAAGTTGACGCATTCATTTGCGATTCTCTCACTCACGCCCGGCACCAGCAGCCTTAGCGTATCTTTGGCACTTGGATTCAACGGATACTTCTCCGGCTCCATGTCTTCAATGTTTATTTCTGCCATCTTTACAAATTTTAAATTTATTAATAATGTAGATTCTCTCTTGTCCGACTGTTGGAATGGCCATTCTCTGTCGATTTCGAGTGCAAAAGTAATAAGATTTTTCGAGGTATAGATGAGAAGAAGACATAAAAAAAGCGACCAAAAATGGTCGCTTAATGACGGGGAAAATCACCCTAAATGTGTTGATAATCAGCGGCTTATTTTATGGTCGCTTTTGGTCGGAAAATTTCTTTCAGCTCATCCAGCTCGTAAGATTCAACAGATTTGTTCTTTGCCAGTTTCAGCGGTTCGCCATCCTTCAAAAACAGCTTCTCGGTCATCTCCACCAAAGTCCCCATTTTCAGCTGTTTGGAGTCGATAGCCTTTTGGTTTTTCATCGTGACAAACTCGCGTGCCAGCTGTTTTGTCTTCAGCCACACAATCTGTTTCACCTCGCCGTTGATTTCGGCCTTATAGCCCATTACGAAGAGAAACGACTCCTCGTCGCTGTCGGGAGCGATGAACTTCTTGTCGATCAACTTCTGAAACACTTCCCTGCCTTGCGCCTCTGTTCCGTCGAGCGGAAAGTGAGTCTTCTCGCCCTTGGGAGCCGCATGCTGGTTATACACTACATTTCCGCCCGACTCGTTCACTACGACAATCTGAGCCCCACTGATGTCTGCTCCCTTGAACAGACCTTCAAACATACTTTTGTTACTTCCGTTTTCCATTTGTCTTGTTATTATAGTATTTCACATTTCCGTTATTGCTCACTACCACCTGTGCAGCCTTTCCCACAACCGGTTGCTTAGGATGATTTTTCTCATGCTCGTATGTAATTCTTTCTATATTCTGTAATATCTCGAATATGTCTGCACGCGACGACTTGCATTCATGCAGATAATAACGCATCAGCATATCCTTGATGGCTCTGGCGTCATTTATCGTCATAGCTTCATTCTGAGCATATTCTATCATCCAATCCACGTTCACCTTGTTTGCTCTTTTTCTTCGGCTATATCTGCTATCGCATTCGTCGGGGTCATACAGTTCCTCCAATGGCGCGTCATTTATCTTGATAGGAATATCTGTGACAGAAGTCTTGAGTTTGGATTCCAGGCGTTTCTTGGCTGCCTCCAACTTATGATATTGTTCGGCAGTCTTTTGCGCCTGAGTCTCCCATGCGTTCTTGTCTTTCTGCAGATCTACCTTCTGAGTTCTGAGCAAATCGTTTTCCTCCATCAGTTGTTTTAAGTACGCTTTTATCTTCACAACATGATTGTCATTGTCGTCAGACTTTGCAGATTGATAGGATGACATCCAGTCCATCAATTCTTTATACCTTTCATCGTTTGTTTTCATAATTTCTGATAATTTTATGTAGTTATTGAAAAACGATGCAAAGTTACAAAAAAAAACCGTCTCTGTCAATAGTCGTTTTACATTCTTAACTATTGCCTTCGAAGAAAAATAAAGAGCACTCGTAATCTCTTAGAAACAAAAAGAATAAAGAAGAAAATATATAAAAGAAGAAATAAGAAAAAGTAACAATAAATTTTGCAATATTTAACGCGAGTTCTATTCACCGGGTAGTGGAAAAGCCAATGAGGAAACGTACAGTTTACATGAATCATCATAACCCTTCATCAGAATACCTCTGGCTCAATCAACCCCCTCTCTACATTATTATATAATTGAACCGTTCGTCATCGTCGTCCTTCACATCCTTAAGAATGCCGCAGAGTTTCTCCCATTTGGCGGGTAATGCCTGAGGAATCTTGAACGGCTTGGCTGAAATTACATTTTGCAGTAATTCTTCAACCATTGATTGGAGAGAGAGATTATGTATCTTGGCATAATACTCAGCTCTCTCATAAATCGTCTGATCTATCGTAATGGTATTCATAATTTTTATCTTTATATTATTCTGAGGGCAAAATTACGATTAATTTTTCAATTATGCAAGAAAAGGGGAGGAAAAAACGGGAAAATTGTTTATATTGACCACCAAATGTTTGGCTCATCGGGAAAAATGTCGTAACTTTGCGGCGAAAAAGAGATTGGTTTTTAGATTATCAAATGATAACACTCATATTGTTCACTATCGGCGCGGCATTCGTGCAGCGCACCACGGGATTCGGATTCGGAATATTCATCATGACAGTGCTGCCATGGATAATGCCGTCGTATGGCGAGGCCACGACGCTGTCGGGACTGCTCGCCTCGGTCACATCGCTCATCCTGACCGTGAAATACCGACGCGAGATTGCCTGGCGCCAACTGCTGCCTATCCTCGCCACATTCCTCGTCACGAGCTTCTTTGCCGTGGAGATGCTCACGTGGCTCAGGAGCGATGTGCTGAGATATATTCTCGGCGCCACGCTCATCCTCTCGGCTGTGTATTTCGCGTTCTTCGCGCGCCGGATACGGGTGAGGCCTACGATAGCGATGCAAGTCGCGCTGGGAGTGATGTCGGGAATGATGGGCGGATTGTTCGGCATGCAAGGGCCGCCCGCCGTGCTGTATTTCCTCGCCGTGGCCGAGTCGAAGGAGCGATACACTGCCTTGGCGCAATGCTATTTCCTGCTCGGCAACTGCATGATGACGCTCTATCGCGCCGGAGCGGGATTCCTCACCGCCGATGTGGCTGCGGCGTGGTGTTATGCCGTGCCGGCAGTGCTCGTGGGCACATGGCTCGGTTCGCTGGTGTTCAATCGCCTCTCTATGCCTCTGCTGCGCAAAATCGTATATGCATATATCGGCATTAGCGGAGTGATGACCCTTTTTTAAATTAGGAATTTATTTTTGTAACGAAAAATGAAAATTTTGGCGATGATGAGCGGGAAATGATGGTAGTGACAGATGACAGATGACAGTTTTTTTTTGAATGGGTATAGGTGTAGAGGGGAGATGAGAAAAAATCCCTCTAATATTTTTATGTTATATATATTTATATATATAATATAT
>OBLI01002021.1_pt1 | contig 18147 bp, 17 predicted proteins | sample 1519701 | NCBI WGS metagenome assembly OBLI01 (sample SAMEA3663005, study PRJEB22513) | pig gut metagenome | biome: pig gut; feature: pig-associated habitat; material: faeces | place: France | collected 2012 | reverse complement strand
ATGGTGTAGCTTATTCATTGGTTGCATACTCATATAAAGTATTTATGCTTATGGCACAACTAAATTTTAATGTTGTATATGCTTGGGTAGCACCTTTAATTGATAGAATTAAAGCAATTATAATGGTTTTAATTATGTTTAAATTAGGATATTCTCTTATTCAATATATGATAAATCCGGATAAACTTTCAGATAATTCTATAGGTGGAGCAGCATTAATAAAAAATATAGCTTGGTGTTCTCTGTTACTAATTTCTTATACATTTATATTTAGTGTGATGAATGAATTAAGCTTACTAATTATTGGAGTACCAAAAGGATACGAATTTACAACATTGAAGGAAATTGCAGATGTAACAACTGATGGTCAAGAAAATGATTCGGGTTTGATAGCACGTTTTATTTTTGGAACTCAAGCAGATGATATGGGAGATTTTGGAAAATATTTAGCAACCACAACATTACAAGTATTTTTACATGGAAAAGACAATCAATCATCAATTGTAGAAACTATTTATTCTAAACAAGTAAATGAAGATATTAATAGTTTTGACTTAACAAAAATAACAGATGCTGTATCCGCACTAGATAAAACCGTAGAATATAAATTTCCAATTATAAGTACAGCGATGGCGGTATATTTGATATGGAGTATAGTAAAATTAGCAATTGAAATTGGAGTACGTATGTTTAAACTAATAGTACTTCAAATCATGGCTCCAGTGGCAATTGTTTCAATTATAGATAAAGGATTTAATGCAAAACCATGGAAAATGTTTATAGATACATATTGGAAAACATGGGTAGATGCATTCATAAGAGTTGGTTCGTTATTCTTAGCAACGGCATTTATCAGTAAATTCTGGACAGATCGTTCAGCATTATTCCCAGATGTAGATGGATTTACAAGATATATAGTATTATTAATAGTTATATTTGCAGCATATAGATTTGCTCAATTATTACCAAAATTTATAGATGGAATATTTGGACATTCATTATCTGAAAATAATTCAAAAGGCTTTGGAAAAGTACTTGGTGGAATAGCTGGATTTGGTTTAGGAGCAGTTGGTGGACTAGCAACTGGTATTGCAGCTAAAAATGGACTTGGCGGAATATTATCAAATACACTTGGTGGAGCATTTGGTGGAGCATCTAGTGGAAGTAAAGGAAAGAATGTTGCAGACTTCTTTAAGGGACAAGCTGGCAATGTAAATAGACGTGCAGGAATTGCAGTTGAAAATGCTCAATGGAAGGGTAAAGGTGGCGTCGCTGGTAAATGGGCAAATAGAATTGCTGGTGCTACTGGAATGGCAGCAATACATGACATGAATGTTGGAAATGAATTAAAAGGCGAAAATAAATCTTGGGAACAAACTCAAAGAGAATACGAAGATGCACAAAGTAAATTTGATGCAGATATAGCTGCCAATGGTGAAGACATTGATGCAAAAGTAAAAGCAATGGGCTCTGAAGCATCAAGCTTCACATATGCTGGAACTAGTGATGCAATTAGTTTTGGAACTGATCAATCAGCATTTGCAAGCAAGGTTGCAGACAATGATGAAGATTATATAAAATATATGGATTTAGCTGAAAGACATAGAAGAACATTAGCACAAGATAAATTTGCTGATGTTGTCGATAGTAGTGGACATACAGTTACAGCAGATGAACAAAGAAAAATGACAGAAAGATCTTTACGTATGGCACAAAATGAAGCAGCAAAAGCAAGAAGAAAAGCAGAAGAAAGTGCATCTGAAGCATGGAGACAAAAAGAACAAGATAGTGGAATAACTGCAGCAAGACAAAGAGAAAAAGATTTAGCAAGACAAAAGAGTGAAAGTGCAGAGAGACATAGATTAGAACAAAGAAACCATAATGAAAGGGCAAAAGGAATTGAAGATAGAAAATGGGGAAAATAAAAGGAAAAGGAGTGAATAACAATGTATATAATACCAGCAAATAGTAAAAAAAGTCAGTTGATATTTAATGTATTTAGACCAATAGATTTGTTTGGAATTTTATTACCTGGAGCTTTATTAACAGTTGTATTCTTATTCGTTTTTCCAGGAGATTCAATATCAGCTATAGTAATTAAATTAGCTCCTGTGAGTTTGGCATTATTTTTAGTAATGCCAATTCCTTTTTATCACAATGTACTAGTTTATTTAAGAGAATTATATTTATATTTTAGTAGTCAAAGAAGATATTATTGGAGAGGATGGTGTGCTAGTTATGTGGGAAGCGATGGGAATACAGAGCAAGCCGAAAGTAAACGTTAAGGCACAAAAATATGCTGAAAATTGGTTACCAATTAGGGGCATACAAAATGGAGAAATTATATTAGATAATGGACAAAGAGTGACAGGAGTAAAAATAAAACCAAGAAACATTTTTATTCTTGACTATGATTCACAAAATAATGCAATATTTAATTTAAGAAATTTTTATAATACCTTAGATTATCCATTTTGGTTAATAGTTGCTGATAGACCAGTAGACATTAATGTATATCTAGCTCAACTAAAACTCTTATACAATCAAGTACAATCACCTGCAATTAGAAAATTAGTAAGAGAAGATATAGATAAAGCTAATTTATTCATGAGCAAAGAAGTAAATGTAACTGATACAGAATACTTTATATTATTCAAAGATAGAAGACCAGAAATAATACAAAAGAGAATTCAAAACCTAGTATCCGGTTTAGCTGGTGCAGGACTTCAATCTGCTCAAACAAGTAATGATGATTTAAGAACTTTACTTGATGGATTTATGAACGGTGGAGAAACAACTAATTTTGGGACGGTGATGCCACGATGAGCGTAAGTTTTAAAAGTCAATTAGCTCCAAAGAGCTTAGAATTTAAACCATCTGAAATTATAATTAGTGATAAATATTGTGCTATTCTTACAATAATTAGTTATCCAAAAGCTATTAATGAAGGATATTTAGCAAATTTAACACAATTATCTGGAATAAAAATATGCATTAAGCATATTCCAATTGCATTTTCAGTATTATCAAAGATGTTAAATAAAGAAATTGCAGATATGAAAGCACGTTATCAAAATGAACATGATAGAACTATACAAGAACAAATTAGACAAGATTATGAAAGTATTGAAAACTTTATTCAAATGTTAACTGCAACACAAGCAAGAATATTTGATTTCCAAATGCATGTTATGATAAGTGCAGATTCCCATGAAGAATTAGAGAATAAAAAAGTACAAGTAAAAAATTACCTAGATGCAATGGGTATGAAAGGACTAGTACTTAGATTTGAACAAGAAAAAATATTAAAGAGTATGCTTCCAATATTTGAAGCAAATGACATAGAAGAAAGAGTTGGAACACCAATACCATCAGTTACAATGGCAGCAATGTATCCATATGTATTCGATAGTATTAAAGATCCAGGACTTTCATGTTTACTTGGAGTTGATTACTCAGGTGGTGTTATCCTATTCAATCAATTCTTGTATCAAACTAAAAAAGAATTTAATAGAAACAATGCCAATATGATTATACTTGGTACTTCAGGTTCAGGTAAATCAACAGCTGCTAAAGTTCTACTAAGAAGTAACATTAGAAATGGCCATAAAATCGTTGCAATTGACCCAGAAGGCGAACTTGAAGATATGACTAGATTATATGGTGGAGACTTCATTGATTTAGGTAAAGGTGGAGACTTTGGTATGATAAATCCACTTGAAGTAGTACTTGATGCTGATGAAGATGAAATGAAGGATGGAGTGGGATATGCTATTCTTACTCGTACACTTCAAACATTAAAAGCATTTATGAAATACTATAGCCCTGATATCGAAGAAGATACACTAACAATGTTCAGTGAAGTAGTTCAAGATACATATAAACGTTATAAAATAGATTATAATACTGATTTTAGTAAAATAAATTCACACGACTATCCAACATTTGATGATGTATATGCAACTATAAAGGGTAGATTACTTTCTATGACTGAACATACTCGTGAAAGAGAAGTTATGGAAAGACTTGAATTAAAGATTAGACCTCTTACAAGAGAGTTAAGATATTATTTCACTGGTAAAACAACAATTGATACTGATGCAGACTTTATAGTATTTAATATTCGTGAATTAATGAATGCTGATAATAATATCAGAAATGCATTATTCTTCAATATATTAAAATATGCTTGGGGTTTAACATTAGATAGAGAAGTAAATACAATATTAATGGTTGATGAAGCACATATGCTTTTAGCAGACCAAAATACATTAGGAGCAGAATTCCTAGCACGTATTCAAAGACGTAGTCGTAAATACAACACAGGAACAATAATAATTACACAACAACCTACAGATTTTGCAGCACCTAATGTAATCATACATGGTAAAGCTATTTTCGATAATGCATCTTATTACTTAGTAATGGGATTAAGAAAACAAGCAGTAGATGATTTAGCTAGACTTGTAGATTTAAATGATCAAGAAAAAGATTCAATAAAGAGATATAGTCAAGGACAAGCATTATTCGTTTGTGGTAGTAGAAGAATGCGTATTAATGTAATTGCTACTCAACAAGAATTAGAATCATTTGGTTCTGGAGGAGGACTATAAAATAGTCCTCTTTATTTAAATAAAGGAAGTGAAGTATGAACGGTAATTTTGACGATGATGAAGCAATCCAAAATGAAAAAGAACGTAATAAATCAGGTATACTTCAAGGAGTAGATCATTTTTCGAGTACACAAGAACGTGGAATATATGGAGAAAAAGAAAAAACACCAAGAGGACTTAATGGAATTCAAGATGATAAAATAAATAAAAAAGATCAGGCAGATATAGATGCTATAAATAATAGAGGCAAAAATCAATCAACAGATATAAATGGTAAAAAGAAAAAAAATAAAGATGGAGATGATAATGAATCATCGAGCAGTAGTTCTTCTGGAAAAAAAGATGAATTAGAAAGTAAAGACGGTTCAAAAGATAAAGATAGCAAAGACAAAGAAAAAGACAAAAATAAAGATAAAGAAAAATTTTCTGGTAATAATAAAGAAGAAAAAGGTGAATTATTTTCTTCTTTGGAAAAGAAAAAGGCAGCACTTATTTTAAAAATAAAAATTTATTTTTGGATAGCAGTAGGTGCTTTAGCAATATTCCTAATATTTTTCTTAATAGCATTCTTTATCATGGTTTTTGATAGTTTAACTTCATCCCTTTCAACATTCTTTGGAGTATCTGAAAATGGAACAACTGAATGCGAATACAATGCTGAAACAGGTACGTATTTACCAGAAGGATGTGAAACAGACGGTTTATTTACAGATGAAAAATATCAAAACGTTAAGGAAGATTGTGATATTAATCATTTTGATAGAGACGCATGTGAATGTGACCCAAAAAATGAAAAATGTAGAAAACTTGATTCAGAAGAACTTACGCGAGTTCTTACGTCAGAAATAATTGAATCGTGTAATATTGATAGTAATTTTCAAAAATTCTGGGATAATGTTGATGCATTCTTTAATGGAGGAACATTCAAAAATACATGTTCATTACTAAGATATATAAGAAAAAATATTGAAATGTATCAAAATGAATTCAACGTTACATTAGATGAAGGATTAATTGTAGCTAATATCTTCTATGGTTATGCAGAACAAGAAACATATAAGAATTATACCAATAATGTAGAAAGTGCAGAATACGAATCAGCAACTGAACATTACAAAGTATTAATAGATATTATTGAAGGTGGAAAATTAAAAAGAGAAGATGTTGATCGAATAATACAAAATAGTATTTTTGAAGAAGTTTACCCTTACTGGAAATGGAAAATAACTGAAGATGAAAATGGAAAACTACATGGTAGTTGTAATCTAATGCATCAAGAAGTATATAGATACAATCTAGATAAATGGAAGTTATTTATAAGATGGGGAGACGAACTAGATAATGATTATAATGGAAATAGTCGTAATGGCTTTAGTACAGCTGGATACATGGGGCTTAAAAAAACATTTGTTTCTGTGAAACTCTTAGATAGAGATTCTCCAAAATTAACAGATGGGCAAATTACAAACTTGTATGGTAGTGGATGGGTATATGATACTAATATGAATAGTGCATACTCAAGTACTGATGAAGAATGTAATGGTAAATACACTGCCTCAGAATTAAAAGAAAAGTATGGCCTTGCCGAAAACCCATCAGGAGTAGATACATCAAGCAAATTCTTTAAAGATAGAAATATTACAGGAATAATTGATACAAGCCATTATGAACAAAAAGTAAAAGAAATCAATTCAAATAAAAAAGACACATTTAATACAAAAACAGTTAATTATTTTAAATCAAATTTATCAATAGGAACATATACAATTAACTACGATTATAGAGATGGATTTGCATATATAAATTATCCAATATATAAAACTGCTATTGATAATCCAGATACTGATATAGAATATAGTGATATAGTAACTAACAAATCGATTGAACAAATAATTGAAGAAATTATAAGTAGAAAAGTAGAGTTAAATGAAATTTTACTAAAACAAGATTTAGATAGTAATGGTATATATAGTTACTATACCAATGGAATTATAAATCCAGGAGGAGCAACGGGTGCTGCATGTCAAGCATATATACCTGCAGACTATAATAAACTTGAAGTAGAATTAACTGATTGTGATGGTAAATATTTATTAACAACAAACTTCAAAGATTATATAATAGGCGTAACTTATGGAGAAATCGACTATACGGAATTAGATGATTATGCGCTAACACAAATGGTTGCAGAAATTTCATTTGCATTAAAAAGAAGAGGAAACTATACACATGGTTCTCCAATAAAACTAAGATCAGGAACATGTGATCAAGTTTATTGCTCCCCAACGCAGGGATGCTATAGTACAACTTCAAGGGCAGGATATCAACAATTATATCCAGGTAAAGGAACCTGGAAAGGTATAATGTCAAGCGATCACTTAGCAAGATATTCATCACTATATGACCAAGCAGCAAATTACTTGTTAGTTTCTGGAAATTCCCCATTTGAGGCAGGATATAATGCGACTGAATCTCAATCAGCAAGTAATATATACTTAAAGAATTACAAACAATCAGCAGAATATTGGAGAAAACAAGCCAAAAACGGATATAGTTTTACAGAAATTCTTTCAGATACATTCGAAGGAAAAGCAACATTAATCGAATGCCAAGATTCAAGTAATGATGTATTTGGAGGAAATGTTAATAACAACTATGATTATAGTGCTCAACAAACCGTAGATACAACAGATGAATATCCAAAAAAATCTCCTTCAATTGGAAACTTCTATGGCTTTCCATATAAAGAAGAAAATGATTCTATAACAATTAATCCAGACTGGGTATCAAAAAATATAGTAGATGTAAGTACCAACTGTAGTAATGGTAATTGGAATAAAACGTATAAAGTGAATAAAGCTGTTAAAAACAATTTTGAACAAGCATTTAAAAACGTTTGTAAACTATTAACAGATGGCATAGATGGTTGCAAATTAAGTTCATCAGATTTGATAGATGGCAGTACATACACCGAGAAAAAAACAAGTAGTGGTATGATAGATATCCACTCTTATGGATTAGCACAAGATTGGAACTACTCAGCAAAATACACTATAGGTGGTAAAACATATACACCATATGATAGTTCTAAGTCAAGACAAAACTATAATCTATTTATAAACGAAGCGCTAGATGGAAAAGAAAATGATTGTCAGAATATAAATTATGTATTATGGAAATACGCATATGGTCCAGCTGGATTTAAATGGTTTGGTAATAATAAAGATTCATCATTTGATGGAATGCATTTTGAAATAGATTACAATGCAAAAAATGAATAGAAAGGAATAATTATGAAAAAAACCGAAGAAGAAAAAAAAGCAACAATGGTTATATTAGGAACTATAGTTATTTTACTAATTATCATAATTGTTCCTCTAGCTTTTCTAAATAAAAAATCTGATAAAGATAATGCAAAATTTCCAGGATATGAATACATAGATATAACACAAAAAAAATTAGCAGATAAAAATAGCTATAATGAAATAAAGACATCTTTAGAAGAAAATACTTTATTTAAAAGAACTTCATTAATTGATGATTATAACTACGAAGGATATAATAGATTTAATATTGAAGGAATGATTAAAGGGTATATTTTTGCATATGAACCTGCCAATAAAAAATATTATATATATAGTGATACAGATGAAGAAAAATACTGTATAGGAAAAAATAATGTAATCGCAGGATTTAAAGAACTATATAATACTGATATTTCAAAAAGAATAGATGATTTTCTAGTATATAGTAAATATATGACTTCAGGTGAAGATACATATTGCTTTAGTTTTAGAACTATATCAAACGAATATAACAATGATATAAAACTAAATATTACAGCACTATCTATGTCAGATGATGATGTAGTTACAGCAAAATTATATGTATATACTTACTATACAATGGGAACAGAAGAAGAAAAAGAAAAAGTTAAAAGATTAGAAGATTCTATAAAAAATAATAATATTTCATTATCAAATTCAATAGTATATAATGAATTAAATGGAAGAGTAGTTAAAAAAGAACTAAACTTTAAAGTATTAAAATCAGGAAAATTTTTCAAATATCAAGTTTTAAATATTAAAACTTTAGATAATTAGTGAAAAATTTCTTTTTCTATTGTATAATGTAATTAATTGAGGTGACAAAATGAAACTTAAATTTAGAGCTGATTTAAAAGATATAGTAATATTTCTAATATTTTGTTTAGTATTATTATATTTAATAGCAATAGCTGTTCTTAATTTAAATAGTGTTGCTGTAGATGGAACTTTTAGAGGTTTAAACCCACTACCAGCATTCACAAGTGAATTTATAACAGCAACTTTACTATTTTATGTTTTAGCATTAGTTGCAATTTTTACGGCATGTTCATCTTATTTCTTTGAAAGAGAAGAAGGATTTGGAATAACTACTCAAAAGAAATCAAAAAATGATGGATATTCTAAACTAATGTCAGAAAAAGACATGAAAAAAGACTATGGAATAAAAAAAGTGCATTTGAAAGATGATACTTATGAAGCAGGTGGTATTCCTGTTATCAATGATGGAAAAGATGCATGGGTAGATGCGAGTGGCCAACCTCACTCATTAATTATGGGTGCTTCTGGTTCAGGTAAAACTCAAGCATTCATGTTTCCATTAATTAAGATTTTAGGTAGAGCCGGAGAAAGTATGATAGTAACAGACCCAAAAGGTGAGTTATATGAAGCTTGCGGTTCGCTATTAAAAGAAAAAGGATATAAAATTATATTAATTAACTTCCGTGATCCTAGAGAGGGAGCAGCATGGAATCCGTTTAGTTACCCATATAGAATTTATAAAGAAGGAAATTCAGATAAAGCAAATGAACTTTTACAAGACCTTGCTAGTAATATCTTGATAGACCCAAATAACAAAGCAGAGCCATTCTGGGAACAAACTGCATCTAACTTCTTTACGGGTCTATCATTAGGATTATTTGATGATGCTACTGAAGCAGAAATTAATATCAATAGTATAAACATGATGGCTGAAACAGGAGAAGATAGAATTGGTGCTTCAACTTATATTAAAGAATATTTTAAAAGTAAAGGCGAATTAAGTCCTGCATATATAGCTGCTGCATCTTGTATTAATGCACCAAATGAAACTCGTGGTGGTATCATGTCAACATTTAGAACAAAGACAAGAATTTTCTCATCACAAGAAGCACTATCAGAAATGTTATCATATAGTGATTTCGATATAAGAGATGTAGGTAAAGAAAAGACAGCTGTATTCTTAAAAATACATGATGAAAAAACTACATATCATGCATTAGCAACAATATTTGTAAAACAAGCATACGAAGCATTAATAGCTGTTGCACAAACTTGTCCAAACTTAAAATTACCATATAGAACAAACTTCATTCTTGATGAATTTGCAAACATGCCTGCATTAAAAGATGTTGAAACAATGATTACAGCATCTCGTTCAAGAAACATTAGATTTAGTTTTGTTATTCAAAACTTCTCACAATTAAATAAAGTTTATGGTAAAGATGTAGCCGAAACTATCAAAGGTAACTGTGGTAACTTTGTATATATTATGAGTACTGAACTTGCTGCTTTAGAAGAAATTAGTAAATTACTTGGTGATCAAAAACCAGCTAAAGCAGAAAAAGATAAACCAGCTCCTCCAATTAGACCATTATTCACAGTAAGTGATTTACAAGCTCTAAAAGAAGGAGAAGTAATTATTAACAGATTTAGAAGTATGCCATTTAAAACTAAATTAGTTTATGATTATAAAATTGACTGGGGCAAAAAGTATGAACAAATGCAATATACAGAAAGACCTAGAAAAGAAGTTAAAGTATTTGACCTTAAAGGTTATGTTACTAAACTAAAAGAAAGTCAAGGAGAAACTGCTGGACCAAGTCCAATGGGAATGCCAGGTATGATAAATCCATATATGCCTGCAGGAATGGCACCAGGTGGGTCAAGATCTGCTGGAGTTATGCCAACAAGCTTAGATGATTACGTTAAAAGATTAGATGAAAAAATAGCTGAGTTAGAACGTGAGGAAGCTGAAGAAAAAGCAAAAGCAGAGCGTGAAAAATCTGAACCAAAAGTAGTTGAAAACGTAACAAATAATGTTACTAATAACTATACTACAGTTCCTCTAACTGAAAAGACAGAAGAAGAACTAGAAAAAGAAATTGGTGAAATATTTGATCATAAGATAAAGGAACCTGAAAAAGAAAAAGTTGAAGATTTGGACTTTAATAAATTCATAGTTCCAATGCCTGAAGATGTAGATGATGAATATACTACCAAGGCACCTGAAACAACTACTCATTTTGAACAAGTTGTTGAGGAACCTATTAAAGTGTCTGTGGAAGATGCAACTAAAGAAGAAATACCAACAGAAATTCCAAGGTTTACTTCTCCATATGCTCATAATCAAGTACAATCTGAAGTTCAAACTGTTGAACCTAAGCCAGTAAGTACAATTGAGAATATAGAAAAACCAAAAGTAAATATAGACGTTGATAGTGTAGTTGTTAATAATAAACCAAATGACGAAGACTTCTTCGATGATTTCTTTGGAAGTGAAGATGAATAATATTCATCTTTTTTTATGCATAACATTAACTAGGTGATGAAATGAAAATAATAGATGTTAGCGATAGATATACTTATGCACAAAGTCATATACAAGGAAGTATTAATGTTCCGTATGATGTGTTAATAAATAACTATAGACAATATCTGAATAAAAATGAAAACTACTACTTATATTGTAAGAGTGGAAAACTTAGCAAAAGAGCAACCATGGTACTATCATCACTGGGATATAAAGTTTTCCATCTAGAAAAATAATTAAAAAAATATTATAATTATCTCGTGATTACTTATGGAGTATTTTAATGAGATAATTAATTTTATTGAAAATTCAGGTTTAATTGGAGTATTAGTAGGTGCATTAATGATAGTATTTGAATCAATTATCCCAGTAATTCCATTAATGGTATTTATTACCATTAACTTTTTAGCATTTGGTAAATTCTTTGGATTCTTAATATCATGGATATTCACAATAGTAGGTTGTGTAATATCATATTATATATTTAAAAAGGGTCTAAATAAAAAATTCGATATGTTAACAGAAAATAAAGAAACAATAAATAAATATAAAAGAATATTTAAAAATATCAGTCTTGGAAATTTAACACTTTTAATAGCACTTCCTTTTACTCCTGCATTTTTTGTTAATATTGCAAGTGGACTAGTAAACATGGATTTTAAAAAATTTATAATAGCCACAATTATAGGAAAAATATCACTAGTATATTATTGTGGTTTTGTTGGAACTTCATTGATAGAAAGCTTTACAAATCCATCTGTATTAATAAAAATAGTATTATTACTTTTATTTACATATATAATTACTAAAATAGTAAACAAAATATTAAAAATAAAATAATTATGATACAATATTAATGGTGATAATATGGAATATATAGTAATTGGACTTTTAATAATAATTATAATTTTATTAATAGTTTTAATAACTAGAAAAAATGATAATAGTGAACTTAATGATAAACTATCAAGAACAGAAATAAGCGTTATTAAAGAGATAGGTGATTTTAAACATAATTTTTCTAGTGATATAAATAAAGACTTTAATGAGTTAAACGATAGAATAGAAAGAAAATTAAATCTTATTAATCAAAAAGTAAATGAAAAGTTAGAAGATGGTTTTGATAAAACTAATAAAACATTTAATGAGGTAATGAATAGACTTACTAGAATAGATGAAGCTCAAAAGAAAATAGACGGTCTTGGTACTGAAATTATCTCTTTAGAAAGTATACTTACTGATAAAAAGAGTAGAGGTATATTCGGAGAAGTTAATCTTTATCACATTTTATCTTCAATATTTGGTGAAAAGAATGATAGAATTTATAGAACACAATATACTTTATCAAATACAACTATAGCTGATGCGATAGTATTTGGTCCAGAACCCTTAGGTACAATATGCATAGATGCAAAATTTCCACTTGAAAACTATAGAAGACTAGTTGAAAAGGGTATTAGTGATAACGAAAGAGCACTTAGATATAAAGCATTTGATAATGATGTTAAAAAACATATAGATGCAATCGCAAGCAAATATATTATTCCTGGAGAGACATCTGATCAAGCAATAATGTTTCTGCCAGCAGAAGCAATATTCGCAGAAATAAATGCATATCATACATCACTTATAAAATATGCTGCTAGTAAAAAAGTATGGATAACTAGTCCAACAACACTTATGAGTTTACTTACAATTATAGAAGCAGTGCTAAAAGGTCTTGAAAGAGATAAATATACTTCAATAATACATGAAGAATTAAATAAATTAGGAGTAGAATTTGGACGTTATAAAGAACGTTGGGATAAATTATCAAGAACAATACAAACAGTCAATAATGACGTTGAAAATATTCACAAAACAACTGAAAAAATAACTAAAAGATTTGATTCAATAAATAATGTAAAACTAGAAGATTCTTCAAAAATACTAATTGAAGAAAATAATTAAAAAGGATTCACTATTGAATCCTTTTTCCTTGGTAACTATCTCTTTTAACCATTTCTTTATCTATATCATCAAGAACACTAAACTTCTTTAAAAGCCAAGTTGGTTCAATTAATAATTCTTTTATTGGATCGCCTGTAATTCTATGAATAACTATTTCAGGTCTTAAAAGCTCCAACTGATCTATTACTATATCAATATATTCCTCTTTACTTAAAATATGAAAGTTAGTAGTATTATACAAATTTAATATTGGTGTATCTTTTAATATAAAAAGCATATGTATCTTAATACCTTGAATGTCTAATTTATTCAAGTATTTTATAGTACTAAGCATCATCTCTTTAGTTTCAAAAGGAAGCCCATTTATAATATGAACAACTACATTTATATTTCTTTTTCTAAGTTCTAAAACAGCTTCTTCAAATTGCTCTAAAGTATGTCCTCTATTAATAAGTTTGGAAGTACTCTCATGAATAGTTTGAAGACCTAACTCTACTATCAAATCAGTTCTATTATTTAAGTCTTCTAAGTAGTCAAGTACATCGCTATTTAAAGCATCACATCTAGTAGCTATATTAAGCCCGATAACATTATCAAGTTTTAATATTGGTTCATATTTACTTTTAAGAGTATTAACATCAGCATAAGTATTAGTGCCAGCCTGAAAATATCCAATATATTTAGCATTAGGCCATTTCCTCAAATTATTATCTCTAACCTTATTAAATTGAGTTAGTAAGTCCATTCCATCATTTTCACCACTACCATTATAACAATATATACATCCAGTACCATTCTTCTTATTAGGACAACTAAAACCTGCATTCAAAGATACTTTAAAAACCTTACAACCATATTTACTTTTATTGTAATAATTTAATGTATGATATCTTTTATTATCAAGAGTATATCTAAACATAATATTCACCGAAGATATTATATCACATAAATATTAAAACAAATAATCCCATTAAAAGACAATAAATACTAAAATATATTAGTTTTCCATTACGCACTATATTTCTAAACCATTTAAGTGTAAAAAAAGATACAACAAAGGAAAATATAAATCCTAAAAAGTATGGAAGAAATTCTATGTCGTTATTTATTAGAGCTTTAATACCAAGTATAGTAGTACCAAAACTAATAGGTATATAAAGCATAAAAGAGTAATCAAATGATTCTTCTTTACTAAGACCGCAAAGAAGTCCAGCAATAAGTGTACTACCACTTCTACTAATACCTGGAAGTAATGCAATAGTTTGTACAATACCTATGTATAAAGCATCATTAAAAGTTAATTCTTTTCTAAAATTATCTATATTTCTAACTAAATATAGAAAAATACTAGTTATTATAAATGAAATTCCAACTATAGTAAAACTCATACTAATAACACTTTCTATATAATCCTTAAGTAAAAATCCAATAATTCCAGCAGGTATACATCCAACTAAAATATATAAAGAATATTTAAAACTACTTTTATATCTTATATTTTTATCTTTTAAGTAGATTATAAAGCCATATAAAAGATTTACTAATCGTTTACGATAAATTAAACATACCGCAAGTAAACTACCTGCATTTACTATTATTTCAAAGCTTAAATCATTAGAAATATCACTATTAAATAAATATTTAAAAATAAAAATATGCCCACTCGAAGACACAGGTAAAGGTTCAGTAAAACCTTGAATAATACCAAGAATAATATATTTAATTAATTTCATATTAAATAATATTTTAAATATACTTTAATATGATAAAAAAATTAATTTTAAGAATAACTGGAATACTTATGACATCATATGGTTTAATGTTTATAATAATATACTTAAATTTATTAAAAATGAACTATACTTTTATAGAATATTTAGTTTATATATTAACACATGCTGAATGTTTAATAATATTTATGGGAATAATATTAATAGTAATATCTTTTAGAAAGGAAAAAGATTATGAATTATATATATAATATAAAAGTAAACCTTAAGAATAACTTAATTAATTTTTATGAGTGGGAGGCAAATGATAAAATAACAACACTCAAAAAAACAAAAATATTTGTAGTAAATAATTATGATTATAATAATATCTTAAAAATGAATATAAAAGTAAGAAAAGAGTTCTTAGAGAATATAGAACTTGATAATTTAATTTGCTTATTCACAAATGGGGTAGACATAGTATGTACTAAATTTAATATAGATGGCACTATATCAAAAATAAGTAAACTTGATCTAGAAGAAGAAAGGGAAGTACTAGACGAAATAAATTATAAAGTTAAAACCAAACTTTTATATTCTAAAATTGATAAAAATAACAACTATAAATTAACAACAAGAAAAGAAGAAAACATAAAAAATAAATTATTAGATTTTTTAAATTCTTCAAAAGAAAATACTGAATTAATCGATTATCTATATTATGAATGGTTTAATAAAACATCATCATCTAATAAATATAATGAATTATTAAGTTCCGTCAAAAATGAATATTCAGATAAACATAATAAATTGTTTAAAATAATTGAATTAATTAATTCTTAGTATATTTTTATAATAGCTGTTAAAAATATTACTAGGAGGATTTATGAAAAAATTATTAATAACTGTATTATTTATTTTAACTTTCACAGCATGCTCTATGTCTAACACACCTAAGTCTAAAGTAGAAATCTATATGAATCAATTTAATAGTATAACAGAAAATGTTAAGAAAGATTTAGAAACGACAGTAGCAAGTGAAAATCTATCAGAATCTAATAAAGAGATATATAAAAAAGTATTAGAAAGACAATATAAAAATTTAAAGTATTCAATTAAAGATGAACAAATTAATGGTGATAATGCAACTGTTACAGTAAACATAACAGTGTATGATTTTTACAAATCAAATGCTAATGCAGAAAAATATTATAATGAACATAAGGATGAATTTACAACATCAAATGGAACAACAATAGATATTGATAGTTATACAAAATATAGATTAGAAGAAATGTTAAAAATGAGTGACACAGTGGACTACGAAATAAAAATACACTTAAACAAAGAAAATGATGAATGGGTTATACAAAATCCCGATAGAGAGACACTAGAAAAAATACATGGGCTTTATGATTATGAAAATGAATAAAAAGGCATACCTTTTTATTTTTTTTATTAAAAAGAGTTAACAAATATTTTTATTATTAATAAATGTTTAATAACAATAAGTAATATGAAATTTAACGCTAAAAAAGAAACAAAAAATTATTGAATTTATAAGAGAATATTACAATGTATTAGTGGAAGAAAATATTCAGGAGTAGTAGTGTCACTATTCTCAAAATCACTTGGTAGTGAAAATGTAGTTGGCATACTTATATTAAAAGAAATAATTTATATGTTAGTTAATAATATGTTATAATCAATTTATATAAAAGAGGTATTATGAAAGAAAAAGAAGTAGTAAAAAAACTAATAGTTAAAAAAGAAACAATCGCATCAATGGAAAGTTGTACAGGTGGGTATTTTGCTAGTACAATTACATGTGTTGATGGTTCAAGTGAAGTTTTAAAATTTTCAGCAGTAACATACTCAAATGAGTACAAAATAAAAATGGGAGTAGATGCTAATATTATTAATAAGTATTCAGTTTATAGTATTGAAACAGCACATGAAATGAGTAAAAAAATAAGTGATTATGCAAAAAGTACTTATGGAGTTGGAATAACTGGAAAAATAAATAGAGCTGATGAAAATAATTTAAGTGGAAAAGATAATGAAATATTTATAAGTATTTATAATAGTAAAAATAATACATATACTGATATGAAAATAACAGTTCCATATAAACCACGTAAAGAAGTAAAAAAATTAATTGTAAATAATATATTAGATAAATTAATTGAGATTTTATAAGGGGAAAATATGGAATATAAGAGCGAAGAAGAATTTTTAATAGATTATGATGTAAACCAATATGAACGTCCATCTATAACAAGTGATATATTATTATTAAGCGTATCAAATGGGGTTCAAAACAACTATAGAAAACTTAAAGAAAAATTTTATAGTGTTTTGCTCGTTAAAAGAAAAGAATATCCGTTTAAAGATAAATGGTGTTTACCTGGAGGATTTGTAAAAAACACAGAAACTACTGAAGAAGCCGCAAGAAGGGTTTTAGCAAGTGAAACTAATCTACATAATATATTTATGGAACAATTATATACTTTTGATAGTATTAATAGAGATCCAAGAACAAGAGTATTGTGTGTTTCTTATATTGCTTTAGTAGATAAAAATAAATTAAATGATTCAATATATGAAAATGCATCATGGTTTAATATTAGTTATATAGAGGATGAAAAAGAATTTAATGTAACACTTGATAATGGAAATGAAAAATTAAATTTTATAGTTAGCAAAATGCTTAAAGAAAGCACAACAGATATGTATAAATTTGATATAGTAAAAAATGATTCAATAGCATTTGATCATCCACTTGTAATAGTTACCGGCATAGAAAGATTAAAAAATAAAATAATGTATACAGATATAGTATTTAACATGATGAGTGAATATTTCACACTTGGTGAACTTCAACAAGTATACGAAGTAATACTTAATAAGAAATTATTAGACCCTGCATTTAGAAGAATTATTGCAAATAAAGTAGAAAAAACTGATAAAATAAAAACAGGAGAAGGACATAGACCAAGTGTATTATTTAAATATAAAGAAAAATAAATAAAAAATTTGTGAATTAAAATGAAATATAATATAAAATTAAATTATACTTATTAACGAATTAGATAAGTATAATTTTAAAGTCGATAATATTTGCACACTAGAAAGTAAAATAACATCAATAGCACAATTAAACACAAAAGCGTATAGAAATAATTAACACCAATAGTTCTTCCAGAAAAGAAACACATACTAATTAAACTAATAAAAAGAGATTTAATCATAACATT